>ERZ1673737.3787-NODE-3787-length-11169-cov-3.845870_pt1 | contig 11169 bp, 12 predicted proteins | sample MGYA00580211_ERZ1673737 | MGnify/ENA primary metagenome ERZ1673737 (study PRJEB41218, sample SAMN15661789) | gut metagenome | host: Homo sapiens | place: Canada: London | collected 2015-08-20/2019-03-30 | study: EMG produced TPA metagenomics assembly of... | reverse complement strand
TCTAAAAAACGTTCTAAAAAACGTTCTAAAAAACGGTCTGTCCAATAGTGTTAAAACATTTGCTATGTCACTATATTCAAAAAAGACACCGTGAAATACACATACTACGCCTTCCCTAATCAGGCTTAGACAGGTGGAGAGGGGGTCCGAATACCAACAAGAGGGGTCCTTTTAACATTGCCCTATATTATTTACATGCTAATGAATTCAATAACTTATGAACCTTGGAAGTATATCAAATTCACAATTTTCAATGTGCGCATACTTCGGTATCGATAAATAACATTTTTGAGTTAAAGAATAACATCTGTGTATGCGTTGATCACACCATTCTCCCCCCTTATGTCAATATACCCAAGCACCAGGATATAATATTACATAGATAATTCATGAATATGACTACGGCTCTGCCCCAAATGCTACCAAACCAACAATCATCCCTCCCCCAAGAAGAGCCCCACTCACTGGCGGGGTCAAATACTCCGTAACACTTACTGGCAGTGGCAACGGCTCCATGACGGCCATATACGCCATGTCGTACGAATACAACGGTCCCAGTAGAGTGAGCCACATGGTGACCCAGATATACCCGACCAACCGTTTCCAGAGTGTAGGATGCCGGGTGGAAAATTTCTGCACGGTTTTGTCTTCCCCTGCCATTCGAGCCCAGATCGCCTGGATGCCATCTTCCGCCATAATGGCTAGTGTAAACGATGTGAAGAAATGGATTGCTCCGGGCGGGGTCGTTATGAAGCCTTTGTATTGGGCCGAGAGGTGAATGATGCCTGAGACGAGGAAGGCGAGGAGAAGGTTCGAGTAGCGCTCTATCAAGGAGGGATACGGTAGCTTTAGGAGAGTTCGGGTGATGAAGGCGCTCGTGGCTGTCAGTGGCCATCGAAGGGTCTGATGCCAATATGTTCTATTACGTATGAGTCGTTAACCGTTGCATACACGGTAATACTTTGTTTTATTTAAGTTACTTACCCCCAGAAGTTCCGCAAGTTATATGCTTGCAACGTGCTGCCAAACATTGGCGGCCAGTTCTCAGCAGGTGAAACCCCCAAAGCCACCAGGGCCACCGAAATGAATCGATATCGAAAGTCCAACGACACCCGTGCCAACACAAACCAGATCCCAAGGTTGATGGCAGTCTCTACCGGCCATGCATGACGCGCGGTGGGATCTTGAAGAATCATCGTAAAGTCGTTCATTGCGCGCTCACTGTGGGTTAGCTGGTGTCTGACAAAGTCCATCAAGACGTACTGCCATAGGGCGAACAAGGATTGTCGCAGGAGAAACAGACTCCGTTTCGGCTGAGCCGTGAGCCAGGCTGGGAAGGCAGGTACATTGCGAACCTGCCAGCGCGTGCCGACCGCTGAGTAGTCCATGATCAGTCGCACCGAGCCTAGGAAGTTTGAAAAGCGGGAGCGACATGCCTCCTGCTCCCAGATGTCCTCGTAGTCGATGCCGACCAAAAGGCTGGTGGTGTGTAGTAGGGTTGGGAGCGGTACGATGCGAAGAATGACACAGTCAGGCGTGGTCATGTCCAATTGGTCAAGTGTTTGATAATGCCAGACAGTCAAGGCTGTCAAGAGGGCGAGGTTTATCCATCGCAATGCACTGCCTTTTTTTGTGTAGCAGAGGAGGATCAATGTACAGACAGGCTGCACGTTGGATATGAGCCAGGACGGAGGGGTAGATGAAGACTTGGTCATTTTCTAGAGTAGTGTTGAGCAGTGGGCGAGGGAATGTTGTTTTGAGCAAGCCAGCCACCAAATGAAGACAATCTCAGGTATATCTCGCTGCGGTTTGCGTCCGTAACATGATGACTGTATTATATACACATGTATCACCGTACACCAATACATCGATACATTCCAAGGTTTGTATGTATATAACAGGTGGTATGTGAGATGCATATATATGCATGTACAATCAATCCTTCATGTCATGCCAAGTTTTCGATAGTTCATAGAGCTCAGCTCCAGATGACGATCACGCTTACCCTGTAGATCTATCAAAATTGAGATTTAGTTTAGTGTAAGCCATGATAGTCCTTTTTGTACATCTGCAGACTAGCGATACTAGGATGCTCTATCGTCTCATGAACCCTAAAGATTCCTAATTTAATTCTGCAAAGCATTCCTGCATACAACGAAAAAAGCAATAGCTGAAATTAGTGTTTGCCATGCGTATGTAAGCTAAGATACACGCTCGGTTAATACACCACGTATCTATCAGCTAAAAAGAGAGCCCCTAGAGATTCCATCCTCTTCCACGCTATTTCACACCAATATGGTGGACTTCATCCAGACGATCCACAAGACCACTTACTGTGGGATTGACGCTGCTGCGCCACCTCGCACGCAACGAGGGAAGACAGTGCTAATCACTGGCGGTGTGAGGGGCATTGGATTTGCCATCGCCCGGGCCTTTGCTGTCGCCAATGCTAGCACTATCATTCTCCTAAGTCGGGGTGGTGATAAACTCTCCGCGGCAGAGGCCAGACTGAAGAGGGAGGTCCCCTCGTTTTCCGGAGTGGTGATGACAATTCGCTGTGATATCCTCGATCCGGAGGAGAACGCTAGTGTTTGGTCTTCATTGGACGGACGCAGAGTGGATGTGCTCATCCTCAATGCAGCGTACATGGGGGAAAACCAAGCTGTCCTTCAACACAGCTGGCGTCGAGTGTGGGAACAGTACGAGGTCAATGTTCGGGGGAACTTAGTCCTTGTTGACCTTTTTCTACGACAGGGTAATACCCATGACGGACAAAAGAAGGTTTGTACTCATCATTCACCCCCTCCTTACACTTGTAGTAATGACGCTGACGAGTTTGCCCTAGTTCCTCGTAAACCTTTCATCCGACGCTATCAACAACTATGCTGTGATGGGGGGCCAGCGCGTGTATGCGGCAACAAAGGCGTCGTGGACATGCCTGCTGCAACATCTGGCAAGTGAATTCCCAGTCGATGAGGTCCAAATCATCAATGTCCATCCAGGTGGAGTCTACACTGAAACTATCAGCCAGATGATGACGAAGGAAGTTTATGATTGGGACGATGGTAAAAACTTCACCTCTTTTAAAGAAGAATTCTTATGCTAATCAAAAGTTTTTAGATACACTCCCTGGAAACTTTGCTGTCTGGGCAGCAACGGATGAGGCAAGCTTCCTTCATGGTCGGTACTGCTGGGCAGGATGGGATGTACAAGAGCTCAAAGAGGCTCTGAGTAAGGAATGTCGATTGGAGTCTCAGGACTTCTTGAAAGTGGGTGTGATCGGTATGAAAATAGAGTAACATCGGAACACCTTGTGTTCGGTCAGAAGGAATATCTATTAAACTATATACTTTCAAATATATATTTTACTCTGTACCCATGCCTACATCTTCACAGTCATGCGATGTTCTCCGACATCCACAACATCAACGGCTTCTGCAGCTGACCATTCCGCAAGGCTTCGTAAATGACCGAAATCCACCCGCCGACTGTCTTCTTCTCCCGTTTATTCAACATGGTGCTGTCCACGGTGGGATGTTCAATGAAGCCCTGGTGGAATGGGACAAAAAGGTCCTTTCGTACAGTCTGGTAGATAAGCTTTGAACCAATGCCCAACAGCTCTTCCGTGTGCTGTTGCTGGACAAATCTCGTCAAGTTCGCTTGATATGCCTCCACAAGTACTGAGAATGCTCGGGCTTTCCAGTTATCAAGCGCTGTAGCGCTCTCAAAAAGCTTAGACGATTGTCGGTTGACAAGAGCCTGTAGAATCGTCGCCAGTGATGTGTCGACCAGGATGCGGCACCGCTCGCTAGCTTCGAGTTTCGAGGTGGTTGGCCATATGCTGGTCATATGTTTGTCAACATTAATGGCCAAAGTTGCCAGCTCAGTGTTGGACAAAACTGGGGAGAACTCGCGCTCCAGGGTTGATGAGATAATAACTGGCAGGCTCGACAGGAAGGACAGAGTCATGGCGCGCAGGTCCAGTGCCTGGCAGGCAATATAGATGAAAGAAGCGGACATTAAAGACACCACCTCTACAGCTTGCATAGTGTAGCGACCAGAGACGAAGGCCATTGAGTTAACTGATTGGTTTTGCATCTCTGCTGATTGAACATGGGAACTAACTGGATTTGTTAGATATCCCAACTCAGCCATGTATGCTGCCATGGAAATATCAACGCCCTTCATGGTAAAGGAGCAATTGGGATCATCCGCCACAAGATTAGTGGGTAGGCCATTATTCAAGTCTGGCGTGATCATTTCCGTGGATTGGGCAAACAGGAGCTTGCCTAGCATCTGGAGTGAGAGCCTAGATTTCTCCATTGCCGAAGTGATGGACGCTGCTTGGAAATTGCAACCGTAATAGATATCATTAGTTTGGGTGTCGACCAAAGGGTTATCTGCCGTTGCGTTCAGTTCAGTGGCTACCTGTTCATGGGCGAGCAGCAGATCTTCTAGTTGAGGGCCAATCCACTGTGGTGCACTGCGAAGGGCATAGCGATCCTGAACTAAGCCGGTCTCATTGCGGTTCTTTTTCGACATGACGCCTTTGGCCATATATGACCCTTGGAGTAAGGCCATTATATTTCGGGCACTTTCAATCTGACCAGCATGTGGTCTTACTGCCCCAATGAATGGATGAAAGCTCTCCGAATTGCCCATCACTGCCTCAACAGCCATCGCACTGAGCACTTGAGTTAACACGGCCAACTGATGCGTTTCATACATGACCAGACTCGCCAACGCTGCAGACGATGCCGTACCATTCACAAGCCCCAGCCCTTCTTTGGGTCCAAGATGTGTGCGGCTGACTCCCACGGCCTCCAGCGCCTCCAGAGCCGTAGACACCTTGGCTGGTGACTTGCCGTCATCATCTCGTTTGACGAAGATGTCAGGGCTCCCCTGGATGGCCCCAGCGATATACGACAGGGGCATCAAATCCCCCGAGGCAGAGACGGTACCACGGAGTGGAACAAGCGGGGTGATTCGATGGGCGAGGAGGTTTAAAATGGATTGAATAACGGGAATTGTCACAGCTGAATGCCCGCGCGCTGAGTGGTTTGATCGCACAACCATCGTGGCACGCACCCACGACCCTGGCATCGCATGTGGCCCGACGCTGGTCGATGGGCCTTCATGGCCATCTGCGCCTTCTTTATCCGCACTGACGAGAACACCACATTGCGTGAGCTGGAGGAGTGCCGCCTGTAGTGATACCCATTTGTCCGTTCGAGAATCAGCGCTGCCGCCGAATCCTGTGTTGACACCTGTGTCATCATCTTCATTAGACCGTCTGTTTGACTCTCATTATGAGTGTGTCACACGTACCGTAGACGCAGTAACCTTTGGTTAAATGATCCATCAACACATCCACACTGGCGGTGATGCGCTGCAAGTCACTAGGCTCATCTGTGAGCTCAGGGACAACATGATGGCTAAATTCGACAGTCAGAAAATCTCATAGTCTAAGTTCAAACCACTCACTAAGAGACAGCAACCACGGCTGCCAAGTCCAGCGAATTCCCATCAATGATAACTTTCTGTCCCGCGATATATTTCTGTAATTTCTTCCATTCTTCGCACGCCACGGCGAGATGGGATCTTTTGTTCTGTCCTGGTTGCATAGTGAGACAATGATTTAGCTGTGTTAGTACTGAAAAGTTGGGAATAAATCCGTCAGGTAAGAGCAGTTGAAAGTAAATAAAGGAATTTATTCTTGCTTCTTCTGCATACATTTTTCATTTTGATACGAAATTGGTATGCTCTTTGAATCTTTCATTCCACTATACACGTATGGGTAACATACAGCCGGTAGTTTTGAAATACCATATTCAGACGGTGATTCCAAGATTACAACATTGAACTTGACATATTCTTTACAACTATCGTAAAATGCATGCAGCTAATAGATTCTCTCAGCTATCTAGGTAAAGCTGCGGTCAGCTCATCTCGATCACGAAGAGATCAACAGGCGAAGAGTTCGGCACAATCTCGTATATTTTTATCTGCATGGAGACTATACTATTCATGCATGAATTGCGTTTTGACCCCGACCCAAAACCAGCCAAGCTTATTAGATGACAGTAATATTTACTTTATTACAACGCTCTATATGTGTTATTCTCTGTATCACTCGTGTAATTCTGTAATATACAGGCGCATGGGTTCTTGGCAGCTCGTGGGTAAAACCCATGGGTACCCGAAAAAGCAATATGGCGAGATCTAGATGCATCCTCGCACATTTAGAGACTATGTTATTTGTGCAGGTGATGAATCATATACGCATACCTCACAGTCCACCTGCAGTCTCTGTGTACATACCTCAGGTCTAAAGTATTTTCATTTATACACCCATCCAGAGACTGCAATACACAGTTCTACCTTTTCATACACAGGCGTAATTGTCATGGCTACAATCACCCCCACTGTTCACAAAGGCCCCTACGCGGCCATCGACCCCACCCATGCCCAGCTTTCACAAGCAGGCCGCACGATTGTCATCACAGGAGGTTCGAAGGGAATTGGGTTTGCGATCGCCCGATCCTTCGCCCAAGCTGGTGCGTGCCACATTATCATCATTGCCCGCAGCCGTGCAACTCTCGATACCTGCACCGCCCGCATCCGGACCGACGTCCCCGGATTCAGGGGCAACGTTACACCCATGCAATGTGATCTTGGCGATGTGGCGAGCGTCGAGGCAATGTGGACCCATCTCAAGGAAGAGGGCATCGTGGTGGATGTTCTGGTGCTGAATGCTGCTAAGACACAAGAGGAATCATCAATGCTCAACCTGGGATGGGAGAAGACATGGGAATTATTCGAGACAAACGTTCGCGGCAATTTGATGATGGTGGAAAGGTTTATGAGCAAGTCAACATCGCCCCGGAAGGTGGGTTATTGCTGATTGCATATTATGCCGATAAACATTAATAACTATATAGGCAATCGTCAATGTCTCCAGTCCATTTGTCCATGACCGCGAAATGGCGGCAGGATTCCGTTCTTATGCTTTATCCAAGTCCGCATTGACTTGGGCATTGCAGCACATTGCAGAAGAGGTTCCCCCGGAGCAGATGCAGATTGTCAGTTACCACCCTGGTTTTATCTTGAGCGAAGGCATGAAGGAAGCTGGTTGCACCCAAGACGACATGGACTGGGATGACGGTGAGTGCTCACAAGATTGCGTTGAAACTCATTAACTGACATATCGCAGAGAATCTCCCTGGTAACTTTGCTGTTTGGGTTGCTTCTCCCAAGGCAGCCTTTCTACACGGTCGATTCTTATGGGCCACATGGGATGTGGTGAATTTGCGCGGCCGTTTTCAAGATGAGATCCAGCAGGATGCCAATTTTCTACAAATTGGAGTTCACGGGATTTGACATTCTGGCATAGACATTTCTCCATGTAGCAAATAGGAAGATGACTTACAGCACGAAGAAATCGCTCATAATAGTAGAGATTGTATTGGGGGATTCCCAGAAAAAGGGAAGCTGATTTGAAAAGAACGTATGCCTGTATCTATATAGATGCTAAGCTAATATGGTATGTTACTTAGAATACCAAGGCGGATGGCTTAAGCAAAGTAATCTACACGAGCCTGAAACCATGCTTCGGCCGTCACTAACTCCTGCTGATCTACTGGTCTTCCCAACGCCTGCCCAGTAACCTTCTTCAACACCGCTGCCGTGTCATTCTCACTTGGGGTGGCAAAGTACAATCCACCGGTCGTTTGAGTGAAGCCGAACATGAGCTTGACATCCTCCAACTCGTGAATTCCGTGCGTATCGAACGCTTCCCAAGAAGGTAGGATTGGATCCAGGCGGGATTTATGCCCGGTGACTAACCATATAGCGTGAGATTCCATTTATACAGAAAGATAGAGAGGGAAAAACCTTGCTCAAATTGCTCCACCAGCTGGCTAAAACTCCGGATGGCGCTGATGCCATGCACAAAATGACCGTTCCATCGCGTAGGCTCCAGGAATATGCCCTGAACGATATCCCCAAAATCATCAGAAATGCTCAAGAAGGGCACTCGCTCTTCGCCACCCCAGTAGGGCACACGGAAGGTCCTAATACCCTCAGCATTCGAGAAATGGGGGAAACCGCCGAAAACGGGGGCAGCCTCCTTGGACAGGAAATTCTCAAAGAACCATCCAGCGCCGATTGGGATGAAAGTTTCAAAGTGGCCGCATTGCTGGGCATACTTTTCAATCTTATTTTTCACTTCAGACAGTAAGCTTGTGTCCAATGCATATGTACGTTTTGAATGGGAGCTCACTATCCATCGCCTTCATTTGCACCTTACCACCAGTCATTTCGGTGCATGAGGCCGCGGAGCTAAACACCAAATGCTTGACACCAGCCTGGGCTGCGGCATCGACCATAATTTTGCCCATGTCATACTCGTTAGGACCGTCAGGAACGGTGAATACTTTGTCGTCTGAATTGATGTTGATAAATGCCCCCCAGGTGTCCGCAAAGGCGGCGCGAATCTCTTCGGGATTAAAGCCATCCGCTTGGAAGACCTCAGCTCCAGCTGCGCTCAATTTTTGGCTAGCAGATGAAGAGGAATTCCGGGTGATAGCTCGGACCTGGAAGGAGGGATTTTGGAGAAGAGAACGGGCGACAGAGCCGCCTTGGTTGCCAGTCGCGCCAATGACAGTGATGCGGGTCATGTTGATGGGAAATGTTAGAACCAAGAAGAGATGAGTAAGTGATTAGGGCGAAGAGGAATTTAGGATGCAGACTAAAGAATATTCACTTGGAGTTCCGGGGGGCCGGGGGTGGGGGAGGAGTGGAAGCTCAGTCTCTATGGAAGCTCTCATCAGCTGTGGGTCTTGCTGAAAAGATAGGTATATCAACTAGTACCTTGCTGATCATGCAGAGGCTACCACATCTAGACCTCGCCATATTGCTTTTTCTCGTACCCGTGGGTTTACCCACGACCCGCCAAGAAGCAATGGGCCCGTATATTACAATTATTTAATTTCCTTGGCGGGTTTTGGGTCAAAGATCGAAACCTAACTCACGACTTTGGCGAGATCTAATCACATCTATTCGCATTGCTTTTGATATGCTAAATTCCCTCCGTAAGAGGACATGTCTCATAACCATGTGTATGAGACGGTATCAATGTTTGTGTAACATATGTAAGGTACTTGCGAGTATGGAAGCATGTATGCGTGTTAATCGAGAAACCTTTAACAGCCACTCTTCCTCTGATATAGGTCCTTAATCAAATCCTGACCACTTGGAATCTGAGTTGCTTCGCGCCTTATTCACTCAATGTTTTCAATTCTTGACTGGCTCTCCCGGTGTTCTATCTCGAAGATGGTTTACGAATCGTCGTCTCTCGTCCGCAATGAGTATGACTTAGTTGTGGCTGAGAATTCTGGCCTTGGCCAGCTTTTCTATCAACAAGTGCTCCGAGATCCGGAGGCCATCGCGGTAGTCGATGGAACGATGTCCCTGACTTACCGAGAGCTCCATGCCAAAGCCGCTCTCCTTGCTAATGAGTTGAAGCGAGAAGCCTTTGCCTTGCAGGAACCCGTTGGCATCGTCGTCCAGCATGGCATTTGGGATATTGTTACCCAGGTAGCTGTCATATACGCTGGTGGAAGCTGTGCAACTATGGATCCCACGTTACCAGATCAACAAATCGATGCCCGGCTGCAACGGCTTGGAAATGCTCGATATATCCTTGTTGACCAAGCCAATTCGCAACGCACGTTGCTGCAGTCAAATTTCCGCCATATTGTCATAGATAATCTTCTCTCCTTTGCCACCGAAGAATTGTGGATGGCAGATACTGCCCCACCAGCCTTCACCGATCTTGAGCATCGAACTCATGTCATCCACACCTCCGGCACGACGAGTGAACCAAAAGCAGTCCAGATTGCAGGTCGGTCCATTCTGGAGGTCGTATTTCACGCACCCGTCGAACCCGTCTTGCGCAGCGACGTAGTAGCGCACGTTAATAACACCAGCTTCGACGTTTCCTTGTTCGATATTTGGGCCCCATTGCTACGTGGTGCCCGCATCGCAGTGCTACAAAAGACAACACTTTTAGATTTGCCGCTCATGGCTGAGGAGATCGAGAGGCTCGGAATCACCTTTATGGCAACCACTACTGCCTTGCTCAATCTCGCTGCAGCGACATTCCCAAATGCCTTTGCCTCTCTACGAATGTGCTGGATAGGAGGGGAGGCTGCCAACGTGAGCGCCATTGAGACAATCTTCCGCCACACTCCGCCGGAGAACCTCATCAACGCCTATGGACCCACGGAGTGCTGTATCCTCTGTCTCGCCCACCGCATCACAGAGGACGATATCCAGTCGGGACGAGTCAGTATTGGGAAGCCCATTGGCCGCACCACGGCGCACATTCGTGACCCAGACTCTGGAGAGCCTATAGAAAATGGTGAAGCCGGCGAGCTGTGGGTGGCTGGACCCGGAGTGTCTCCTGGCTACGTCAATCGGCCGGAGAAGAACAAAACGGCTTTTGTCCTAGTGGATCTCGGTGATGGGTCCCCCGTGCGTATGTACCGCACGGGCGATATAGTTCGTCGCCGTCCTGACGGGCAGATCGACTATGTTGGGCGACGGGACAACCAAGTCAAAGTTCGTGGCTTTCGCATCGAGCTTGAGGCCGTGGAGGCGGCCTTGATGAAGACAGGCCACTTCTCAGAGGCGATTGCCCTCAAGGTCGATGCTGTGCCGGAGGGGGCCAGTTCTCATTTAGTCGCATATGCGGTGCCAACCTCCTCCGCTAGCGATGCCTCTCTCCATGCAGTGACAGAAGCCGTTCGCGCCGTGCTCCCAGATTACATGGTGCCTCAGATCGAGTTGATCGACAAGATGCCCCTCAACAACCATGCTAAAGTTGACCGCAAACTGCTGGCCCAACGATATCGCCAGCGATGGACGCAGGCCCCACCGTACAAAACACTATGTCGCGTGAATGCGGCAGTCGACAGTGATAACCGTACCCATCTAGCGACTGCCTGGGCGAGCATACTCGGCCTTCCCAACTCTGACTTGAAGGACAGCGACGATTTCTTCCAGCTTGGGGGAACGTCGCTGCAGGCATCCTGGCTCATCAGTCGGATTCGCACTACCTTTCAGTTGAATCTCTCACTTCTCACTTTATACGACGACTCCACGCTG
>ERZ1673737.3786-NODE-3786-length-11173-cov-3.665138_pt1 | contig 11173 bp, 7 predicted proteins | sample MGYA00580211_ERZ1673737 | MGnify/ENA primary metagenome ERZ1673737 (study PRJEB41218, sample SAMN15661789) | gut metagenome | host: Homo sapiens | place: Canada: London | collected 2015-08-20/2019-03-30 | study: EMG produced TPA metagenomics assembly of... | reverse complement strand
GCCCGGCGCGCCCTGTTCGTTATTCTGCTTCGGTGGCTTTCGTTTCGTTACCACGTGCAAAATACCTTATCTACGTGCAGTTTTCCTTCAGAATGCCGCGCCGGCTTTACGCCTGGTCACCGATGACCTCGACGCCGCCCATGTAGGGGACCAGCACCTCGGGGACCTTGATGGTGCCGTCTGCCTGCTGGTAGTTCTCCATGATGGCGGCCATGGTGCGGCCCACCGCCAGGCCGGAGCCGTTGAGCGTGTGGACGTAGCGCGTGCCCTTGAAGTTCTCGGGGTCGCGGTACTTGATGTTCGCACGACGCGCCTGGAAGTCGACGCAGTTGGAGCAGGAGCTGATCTCCTTGTAAGCGCCGTAGCTGGGCAGCCAGACCTCCAGGTCGTAGGTCTTGGCGGCGGAGAATCCGATGTCGCCGGTGCACAAGCTGATCACGCGATACGGCAAACCCAGCAGCTGCAGGATGTTCTCGGCGTCGCTGACCATGGACTCCAGCTCGTCGTAGCTTTCCTCGGGTTTGGCGTACTTCACCATTTCCACCTTGTCGAACTGGTGCACGCGGATGAGGCCGCGCGTGTCGCGACCGGCGCTGCCGGCCTCCTCGCGGAAGCACGGGGTGAACGCGCAGTAGTGAAGCGGCAGGTCAGAGGCCTCGAGCACCTCGCCAGAGTGGATGTTGGTCAGCTGCACCTCGGCCGTGGGGATCAGGTAGAGGCCCTCACGGGTTTTGAACAGGTCGTCCTCGAACTTGGGCAGCTGGCCGGTGCCGGTCAGCGTGTCGGCGTTGGCCATGGCCGGGCACCACCACTCGGTGTAGCCGCGGCTGGTGTGCGTGTCGGCCATGAAGTTGATGATGGCGCGCTCCAGGCGTGCGGCCTGGCCGCGCAGCAGGACGAAGCGGCTGGCAGCCAGCTTCACGGCACGCTCGGGCTCGAGCATGTGCAGGTCGGCGCCCAGGTCCCAGTGCGGCTTCATCTGGATGCCCTCGGCCTCGAAGTCGCGCGGGGTGCCCCAGCGGCGCACCTCGGGGTTGTCGTTTTCGTCATCGCCCACGGGGGTGGTGTCGGCCGGCATGTTCGGCGTGCGCAGCAGGATGTCGTGCAGCTCGGAATCGGCTGCCTCGCGCTTGGCGGAGACGGCGGCCAGCTGGTCGTTGATCTCGCGGACGCGCTTCTTGGCGGCCTCGGCCTTGTCCTTCTCGCCGGCGGCCATCATCTGGCCGATGCTCTTGGAGGTGGCGTTGCGCTCGGCCTGCAGGGCCTCCTCCTCGGTGATGGCGGCACGACGGGCTTCGTCAAGTTCGGAGAAGCGCGACGCGTCCCATGAAGCATGACGGTTCTTCATCGCCTCGGCGACGGCTTCTTGGTTTTCGCGAACGAACTTTAGGTCTAGCATTGCGCGCTCTCCTTCTATAAATCGGTTCTCGTAGAGCAGTTGAACCAGTATAGCGCAGCAAACGCGCGGGCGGCGCAACCGATGCAACGCCTTCACGGGAGCGGCATGCGAAGGCGCAAGGATCGCGAGGACGTTATGCGCGGTCCGCCAGCCAGGAAAGCGCGCAGGCGGCATAGCCGGCCGCAGCCACGGGCATCTCCTCCTCTGCGAAGCGGACCTGCGGGGTGTGGTGGCCGAACGGTGCGTCAACGTCTGCCGGTTTCGCTCCGAGCATGAAATAGGCCGTGGGCACGCGCTGGGAGACGAGCGCGAAATCCTCCGAGCCCATCGCGTGCAAGCCGCCCACGGGGCGCGCATCGGGGATGGCGGCGGTGATGGCGTCGAGGAAGCCCCACACCAGGTCGACGTCGTTTTCGAGCGACGGCACGTCCGTAAGCACCTCGAGCTCGCCCGTGGCGCGATACGTCGCCGCGACCGCCGGTACGATCTGCCGGATGCGCTCGATGAGGAACGCCCGCTGCGCTGCATCGAACACGCGCAACGTCCCCTCCATGACGGCCCGCTCGGGAACGACGTTCGCCGCATCGCCCGCCTGGAAGCTGCCGATGGTCAGCGCCGCCTCGGCGAACGAAGACTTCTCGCGCGCCATCAGGGTTTGCAGCGCCTCGTGGATCTTGATGGCCGGCACGATGGGATCGATGCAGTTCTCGGGCGTGGAACCATGGCCTCCCTTGCCCGTCACCGTGATGCGGAAGCCGAAGACCGAGGCCATGGTCGCATTACCGTGCAGCACCGTGCCCACAGGCGCCTGGCTTGCCACATGCATTCCGAGCGCCGCATCGACGTGCGGGTTCTCCAGCACGCCCTCGGCGATGGCCGCCCGGGCGCCGTTGAACGTCTCCTCGCCCGGCTGGAACAGCAGTTTCACCGTGCCGGGAAGCCCGGCTTCGCGCTCCTTCAACAGCTTCGCCGCCCCCAGCAGGCTTGCCGTGTGCAGGTCGTGGCCGCATGCGTGCATGCAGCCGTTCTCGGACGAGAACGGCTCGCCCGATTCTTCGCGGATAGGCAGGCCGTCCATGTCGGCACGCAGCAGGATGCACGGCGAGCCATGCCCGATAGCGGCCACGACGCAGTTGCCGTCCACGAGCGTGGCGAACGGAACGCCCAGCTCGGCAAGGCGCGCCTGCACGAAGGCGCTTGTCCGCGGCAGGGCCAGGTCAAGTTCCGGAAACCGGTGAATCTCCCGTCTCCATGCGCTCATCTGCGGCAACAGCGTCTTCGCTTCCTTATACAGCGTCTCCATCCTGCGCGCTCCCATCCAGGGCCGTTCGACGGCCCCTTTCGCATACGTTCGGTTTTGACGATAACCGGTTCGCTGAAATTCCCGAAACCCGTGCCGAAGATTCTACACCCGTTATGCCTATCTGCGTAGTATGCTTTCTACTCATAAATTCCCTATGGGTTTTCTAGGAAATAAAACCCGCAGACAACAAGGAGCGCGCCATGACCGCACCGAACGCAAGCTACAGCCAGTTCACCCGCCGCCGTTTCCTACAACTGATGGGCGTTGCCGGCCTGTCCGCCCTAGCCGGCGGATCGCTGGCAGGATGCGCAGGCGGGAACTCGGGCTCCACGGCCGATGCACCAGCCGCCGTGGCCGACCTCGAGCAAACCGATTCCGTCATCATCGGCGTGTACTCCGGCGACTGGGAGAAGTCCATCGAGCAGGCCGCGCTGAGCGCGTTCGCCGACGAGACGGGCATCGACGTGCAGGTGGTTTCGGGGGCGGACGCCGAATGGCTCACGAAGCTGCAGGCCGCGAACGGCAAGAACGTCCCCTACGACCTGCTGATCCTCCAACCCGACAGCATCCAGAAGGCGATCGACGCCAACCTGCTGCAGGACCTGGACGTCGAGCATGTGCCGAACCTTGCAAACCTGTTCGACAGCGTGAAGACGCGCTTCACCGTCGACGACAAGCTGTACGCCGCCGGCTTCTCCATGGGCCAACTAGGCATCGTGTACCGCACCGACTTGGTGTCGACCCCGCCGACCAGCTGGGCGGACCTGTGGAGCGACGGGTTCTCGAAGAGCCTTGGCATCAGCCCGCTGACGTACAGCGCCGGCCTGCAGTTCTTCTGGAGCCAGACCGACGGCGGCGCGGACATCGACGGGGCGTTCGCGAAGATGGAGCAGCTCAAGCCCAACATCTCCTCCTACCCCGACGGCGCCGGCACCATCCAGACGCTGCTGCAGCGCGGCGACGTCGCCGCCGTCCCGTTCTGGGACGGGCGCGCGTTCGCATGGCAGGCGCAGGGCCAGCCCATCGGGTTCGCCTACCCCTCCGACGGCCCCGTGGCCGCCATCGCCAGCTGGGTCATTCCGCAGGGCGCGCCCAACCTGGCCAACGCCTACCGCCTGCTCGACTACCTGTGCCAGCCGGAGCCGCAAAGCAAGTACGCGGAGCTGTCCTTCTACGGTATGTGCAACAAGGACACCGCCTACTCCGACGACTTCCTGTCGAAAGCCCAGGTAGGCGAAGAGTTCTACAACAACCTGGACTGGATCGACTACAGCGTGGCAACCCCGAACCTGGCCGACTGGTCCACGCGCTGGCAGCAGATCATGGGCTAGCAGGCACCCCGCACCATCTCAGCGGCCGCAACGTTGCGCGCGTTGCGGCCGCGCCGCGTAAAACCCCACGTCACGGGACAGAAAGGCGAGCACAACCCCATGAGCTTCATCGAAATCGGACACGTCACGCACTGCTACGACGGCAGCACCGTCAAAGCGCTTGACGACGTCAACTACAGCATCGAGCGCGGCGAGCTCTTCGCCCTGCTCGGCTCAAGCGGCTGCGGCAAGTCCACGCTGCTCAACATCATCGGCGGGTTCGTGGACCCCACCGCCGGCACCATCACCGTCGATGGGCAGGACATCCTGGCAACGCCGGCCTACAAGCGCAACATCGGCACGGTGTTCCAAAGCTACGCGCTGTTCCCACACATGACCGTGTTCGACAACGTGGCGTACGGCCTGCGCCTGAAGACCAAGGATAAGAAGGCCATCGCCGCGCGCGTCGAGGAATGTCTGGCGCTGGTGCACCTGGAGGATTTCGCGCGCCGCCGTCCCCACCAGCTTTCCGGCGGGCAGCAGCAGCGCGTGGCCATCGCCCGCGCGCTTGCGCCGCATCCCGAGATCCTCATGCTCGACGAGCCCATGGGCAACTTGGATGCGAAACTGCGCAAGGAGATGCAGGTGGAGCTGCGCGCCATCCAACAGCGCACCGGCATCACCACAATCATGGTCACGCACGACCAGGAGGAGGCCATGTCCATGGCCGACCGCATCGGCATCATGCGCGACGGCAAGGTGCAGCAGGTGGGCACGCCACAAGAGGTGTACAACCGTCCCGCGAACAGCTTCGTCGCCGGCTTTTTGGGGAAGGTGAACGTCAGCCACGCCGCGCAGCTGGCCGGTGGCGCGTTCGCGTCCGCCGATTGGGAAGATGGCGAAGGCCCCGTTGCGTTCCCCGCCCCCACCACCATCGGACAGATCGGCGCCGACGAGCCGTTCGTCATTGCCATCCGTCCCGAGCGCATCCGCGTTTCGGCCACCACGCAGTTCGGCTGGCACGCCGTGGAAGTGAAAAGCGTGGTGTATCTGGGCAACACCGCGCGCGTGCGGGCCGCGTTCGCCAAGGCGGGCGAGCTGTCGTTCGACCTGGACTGCGGGCGCATCGCGTCGCTGCCGAACGTTGGCGAAACGCTGTACGTGACCTGGGACGATGGCTCGGCGCTGCACAGAAAGGATGTGCAGTAGCATGGCCGGGGCAAACGTCGGGCGCGCACCCGAGCACACCGGCCGCCGCCACACGCCGCGCAGCGCGCGCATGGCGCTAGCCATCCCCGCGCTGCTGTTCTTGGTGGCGTTCATGGTGGTGCCCATGGCGCTGCTAGTGTTCATCAGCTTCCAGAACGGCGACGCCGGCGCGTTCACCATCGACCGTTACGCAAGCCTGCTGACCAGCCCCACGTACGTCACCGACATTGCGGTGACGCTGGGCGTGGCGCTGCTGACCACCGCGCTGGTGCTGCTTTTGGCCTATCCCGCCGCCAGCCTGCTGGTAAACGCCAAGCGCAAGGGCGTGCGCACGCTGCTGTACATCGTGCTGGTGTCGCCGCTGCTTACAAGCGTGGTGGTGCGTTCATTCGCCTGGGTGGTCATGCTGTCGCAAAACGGCCTGGTCAACCAAGTGCTTGAGGCCGCAGGCGTTATCGAGGAGCCGCTGACGCTTTTGTGGAACATGGGCGCCGTGGTGTTGGCGTACGTGCAGGTGCTTCTGCCGTTTGCGGTGCTGCCGCTGGCAACGTCGCTGGGCGAGGTGCGCCCGCAGCTGCGCCAAGCGTCCATGAGCCTGGGCGCCGGCCGCGTGCGCAGCTTCTTCAGCGTGGTGCTGCCGCTTACCGTCCCCGGCGCCGTCAACGGCGGCGTCATCGTGTTCTCGCTTACGTCGGGCAGCTACATCACGCCGCTGCTTATCGGCGGCGGCACGCAGCCCATCCTGCCGCTTGCTATTTACCAGCAGGCCATTCAGATTTCGGACCTGCGCATGGCCGCCGCCATGGCCGTGGTGCTGTTGGTGCTGGTGGTGCTGATTATCCTGCCGGCCGAGTTGTTCCTGAAACGTTGGGAGGCGAAGATTTATGGCTAACGCGCAAACCGCCGCACCCGCAGCCGGCACCCGTCGCCGCAGCCGCCGCATCGAGCCGTCGCACATTGCGGCCGGAATCCTCGGAGGCGCCGTGTTCGTGTTCCTAGCGCTGCCGATCGTGGTCATCACGTTCTCGGCGTTTTCGCCCTCGGCGTTCCCCGAGTTCCCGCCCACGGGCTTTTCGCTGCAGTGGTTCAACGAGGTGTTCACCAGCCGCGGCTGGATGCGCGCCATCCAAACGTCGCTGGTGCTGCTGTGCATCGTCACGCCACTGACGGTGGTGCTGGGCACGCTGGCAAGCTACGCGCTGCATTCCACGAAGTCGAAAGCCGCGTCGCTTCTGCAAAGCTTTCTGCTGTCGCCCCTGATGGTGCCGCAGATCGTGCTGGGCATCGCGCTGCTGTACGTGTTCAGCTCGCTGGGCCTTGCCGGCTCGCTTGCGGGTATGGCCATCGGGCAAGCCGTCATCTGCCTGCCGTACGTGGTGCGCTGCGTGAACGCCAGCATCGCCAGCTTCGACCCGCGCCTTGAGGCCGCGTCCATGAGCCTGGGCGCCAGCCCCGCGCAAACGTTTCGCCGCGTGACGTTACCGCTGATCAAGCCCGGTATCATCGCCGGTGCCGTGTTCGCCGCCGTCACGTCTTTAGGCGAGGTTTCCATCTCGCTGTTCCTTTCTTCGCCGAAAGCCATGCCCGTGTCGGTGCGCGTGTTCAACTACATCGAGCAGACGTTCGACCCCGCCGTCACCGCCGTGTCCGTCATCTTCGTCGTCGTGTCCATCGCCGTGCTCATCGTTATCGACCGCACCGTTGGACTGTCGAAAGTCATGTAAGGAAGCATCATGAAGCAACCATCCCGCTACCGCCTGGGCATCGACATCGGCGGCACGTTCACCGATTTCACCCTGATCGACACCGAGCACGGCACCGCCTCCGGCATCAAGGTCCCCACCGTGCCCGCCGCGCCCGAGCAGGGCGTGGCCGCCGGGCTGCGCGTGCTGCGCGAGGAGCGCGGGTTCGATCTGTCCGAAGCACAGTACTTCGTGCACGGCATGACCATCGGCCTGAACACGCTTTTGCAACGCCGCGGGTCGAAGCTGGCGCTGCTCGTGACCGAGGGCTTCCGCGACATCCTCACGCTGCAGCGCCTGCGCCTGCCCGTACCCTCCGACTTCACGTCGCGCCTGCCCGAGCCGCTGATTCCACGCAACCTGGTATTCAGCGTTCGCGAGCGCTTCGATGCCCACGGACGCGAAACGGTCCCGCTCGACCGCGCCTCCGTGGAGGCCGCCGCCGACCAAGCGGTCGCCCAGGGCGCGGAAGGCATCGCCATATGCTTTCTGCACAGCTATCGCACGCCGCAGCACGAGCAGCAGGCCGCCCGCATCATCGCCGAGCGCCATCCGCAGCTCAAGATATGCTGCTCGGCGTCGCTGTGGCCCGAGATGCGCGAGTACGAGCGCGCGTGCGTTGCGGTGGCGAACCTGTACATCCAGAAGAACGTCGAGGAGTACTTCGGCAACCTCGAACGCATCCTTGACGAGGAGGGGCTCGCCACGCGCCCGTTCATCACGCAATCCAACGGCGGCATCTCGGACCTGCGCTCCGCGGCTGCCGCACCCGTGAAAACTCTGTTCAGCGGCCCGGCAGCCGGCGTCATCGGCGCCATCGAGGTTTGCGATAAGGCCGGGTTGGGAAACCTGTTGACGTTCGACATGGGCGGCACCAGCACCGACGTGTCGTTTGTGACGAACGGCCGGCCGACGTTCAGCTCCGCTTCCGAGCTGGCGGGCTTTCCCGTCGTGCTGCCCGCCATCGACATCCAGTCGATCGGCGCGGGCGGCGGCAGCATCGCCTGGATCGATGCGGGCGGCCTGCTGAAGGTGGGCCCCGAATCCGCCGGCAGCGACCCGGGACCGGCATGCTACGGCAAAAGCCAGCTGCCGACGTTGACCGACGCGTTTTTGACCTGCGGATACCTCAACCCCGACAACTTCGCTGCCGGACGCATGGCGCTTGACGCCGAGCGTTCCCAACGCGCCATCGCTCCCATCGCCGAAGCCCTTGGCAAAAACGTCAGCGAAGCCGCCGACGCCATGGTGCAGGTGGCCGCCGCCAGCATGTACGCCGAGCTTTCGGGCATCATGGAGCAGAAGGGCTTCGATCCGCGCGAGATGGACATCGTCGCCTACGGCGGCGGCGGGCCGGTCATGGCCAACATCGTTGCCGAGGAGATCCACGCACGCGGCGTCTTGGTGCCGCGCCGCCCCGGCACGCTGTGCGCGCAGGGCGCCCTTTCCGCCGACTTCGCCTACGACGCCACGTCCAACGTGCAGTTGTTCCTGGACGAGGCCGCGTCTGCGCAGGTGGAAGACGAGTTGGCAAGCCTGGAAACGCAGGCGCGCGAATGGCTGGCAAGCCAGAACGCCGCCGTGCTGGAGAACGCCCCAGTCAGCATCTCGTTCTTCGCCGACGCGCACTACGATGGGCAGGCGTACCAGCTGCCCATCGCCGTCGATCGCGACGCGCTGCGCACTGGCGGGTGCGGCGTTCTCGTCGACGCGTTCAACGCCGAGCATCGGCGCCTGTACGGGCACTCCGAGCCGCAGGCGCGCGTGGAGATCGTGCGCCTGAGCGCGCGCATCACGGCGAAGACCCCCGCATTCGCCGAACCTGACGCGCCTGCTGCGCGCGCCGGCGCCAACGAGGTGGTGCGCCCCGCTTCCACACGCGTCATCAGGCACAACGGCTGTCGCCACGTCGCATGCGTATACACGCGCGACGCCCTGCTGCCCGGTCAGCGCATCAACGGCCCCGCCATCGTCGAGCAAGACGACACCACCACGCTGGTGCTGCCGAACTGGAACGCCGTTTGCGACGGCCACCTGAACCTCGTCATCACGCGCAACCTGTAGGAGCGACCCATGAGAACCGATGCTTCCCTGCTGGAGATCATCCGCAACCACTATTCCGCCATCTGCTGCGGCATGTGCTCTGCCATCGAGCGCACCAGCTATTCGTCCTACGTCACCGAGTCGGCCGACTTCGCCACAGGCCTCATCACGCCCGACGGCGAGTTCTTCGCCTATCCGAAAACCGCGGGCGTCACCATCTTCATGGGCCTGACGCTTGCGCGCACCATAGCCGAAGCCGGCGGCAACGAATCCATGCACGAGGGCGACATTATCATCACCAACGACCCGTACAACACCGACGGCCTTTCCACGCACCTGCCCGACGTGCATGTCATCAAACCCGTTTTCGCAGATGGGAAGCTTCTTTGCTATGCGTGGTGCTTCGTGCACACCGCGGACATCGGCGGATCGGTGCCCACAAGCCTGACGCCCAAAGCGACCGATATCCAAATGGAGGGCCTGCGCATCCCACCCGTGCGCCTGTATCGCGCCGGGCAGCTGGCCGAAGATGTGCGCCGTATCATCCTCACGTCCAGCCGCCAGCCTCAGCTGCTGATGGGCGACATCGACTCCATGATGGCCGCCGTGAACACCGCCGAGACCCGCATGCACGAGGCCGTGGCGAAGTTCGGCGCGGATGCGCTGCGGGCAAGTCAGGAAGACCTTATCGAGCAGGCGCGCGAGCGGGCGCGCAAGGTGCTGGCCGCCATCCCCGACGGCATGTATTCGTTCGCCGACTACCTCGACGACGATATGGAAAGCGACGTGCCCATCCGCTTGGCCGTCGATGCCTCGGCGCACGACGGGCAGGTCACGCTCGACTTCACGCGTTGCGACCCGCAGGTGGGCACCGCGTTCAACCTCATCACGAACGAAAGCCACCACCCCTACATCTACCAGGGGCTTATCAACTTCATCATCAGCCGCGACCCCTTCATCCCCGTGAACGGCGGCCTAACCGACCCCATCAAGATCATCGCGCCGGAAGGCACCGTGGTGAACGCGCTGTACCCGGCTGCCGGCGGGTTGCGCCATCCGGTCTCCGTGCGCCTGTACAACGCGGTGCTGGGGGCGTTCGCCCAGGTGGTCCCCGAATTGCTGCAGGCTGCCGGCGGCGGGCAGGCCGCGATCGTCACGCTTTCCGTGCCCGACGACGCACACGGCGGGGCATACCGCGCGAACGTGGTGGAGCCCATGGGTGGCGGCGGTGGCGGCATGTGCGGAGCCGACGGCGTGGACGGGATCACGCACGAGACCGGATTTCTGCGCAACACGCCCATCGAGAGCCTCGAGAAGCGCACCGACATCCTGGTGCGTCGCTACGAGCTGATGCCCGATTCCGCAGGTGCGGGCCAGTGGCGCGGCGGCAACGCCATCCGCCTGGATTTCGAGACGCTGCATGCCCGGTCCCTTGTGGGCGCGCGCGGCCAGGAGCGCCTGCATTTCGCGCCTTGGGGCTTGGCAGGCGGCGAAGCCGGCAGCTGCGGCAAGGTCGTGCTGAACCCGGATACACCGCGTGAGCAGGAGCTTTCTAAGATTGCAATGCTGCCGTTCGAACCGGGCGACGTCATCAGCTTCCGCTCGCCCGCAGGCGGCGGCTGGGGCAATCCGAAGATGCGCGATACCGCTTCCGTGCTAGCCGACGTGCGCAGCGGCCTGCTTTCCATCGACGCCGCGCGCGAGCGGTACGGCGTGGCGTTGCGCCGCGCGAGCGGAAAGCTGTCCGTTGACGAAGCCGCCACCGCGAAGGCACGAGCATCCATGAGCGATGCCGCGCCCGTGTACGGGTTCGGGGCGCAACGCGAAGCGTACGAGCGCGAATGGACGCCGCAAGCCAGCGATGCGTTGGCGATCGGGCTTCGCCAACTGCCCGTTGCCGAGCGTCCGGCTGCCAAGCATGCCGCGCATGCGGCGCTCAAACGTAACCGCACGGTTACGTTTGAGGACGTGGAGGCCTGGCTCGATCGCCGCCTGAACGGCGAAGCCGGCTTGCCCGCGACCGACGACGAGTTTGCTGCGTTGCGTGAAAAAGTTGCCGTTGACCAGCCCGTTTCCAATGCCGATCTTGTCGGCGCGCTCAAGGGCGCCATCAAGGCCCGTAGCAAAGTGACCTACCTTATCTGGAAGGAACTGCAGCGCGAATGCC
>ERZ1673737.3785-NODE-3785-length-11173-cov-4.267764_pt1 | contig 11173 bp, 18 predicted proteins | sample MGYA00580211_ERZ1673737 | MGnify/ENA primary metagenome ERZ1673737 (study PRJEB41218, sample SAMN15661789) | gut metagenome | host: Homo sapiens | place: Canada: London | collected 2015-08-20/2019-03-30 | study: EMG produced TPA metagenomics assembly of... | reverse complement strand
GACTCTACTCTCATGGGAAAACAAATTTTTATGATGTATGACAGTGACGAATGCGGCCGGAGGCCTTAATTCTGATTACTCCGTGGGAGATTTGGTTTTGCTGAATGATGCAAGAAACCCTTGCCTAAGCTATTGTGGGAAATTGCTAACACTGGTTTACAGCATCTGTTCCTAGCGGGATTGGCAGGAACCCACCCACTAAGGGGACCCAACGAGGAAGAGTTTGGAGTGCGTTTCCCGCCTTTGTCTGACGCTTATGACCTTGAGCTGCGTCGCCATGTGCATCAAGCATGGAAGACAGTCATATCCCCAGAAAGCAACAGAAAGTTGCATGAGGGTGTATATGCATTCGTCGGAGGCCCCACGTAAGTAGACTCCTGAAATGTTTCAATCCCTGAAATTTGGTTTCTGATGGCCTCAAGTTACGAAACGAGAGCCGAGAGCCGAATGCTTCGAATGCTCGGGGCCGATGTGGTCGGTATGTCCACAGTACCTGAGATTGTCGTCGCCAGGCATTGTGGCCTCCGACTGCTTGCCTTCAGTCTAGTCACCAACAAGGCCGTGTTGTCTCCTGTTCCTAGAGGAGATGAAGATCTTCTCCAGGGCAAAGCAGCAGATGAGCTGACTGCCATACTGGAAGAGGGCAAGGCAGGCCATGAAGAAGTCCTGGAGGCTGGCCGTGCGGCAGCTCTTGATATGCAGGTAAGAGAGATCACTGTAGCCCTAATGCCAGGTAGCACAAGCTGACATCGAGTTAGAAATTGGTTGTTCAATCCCTGGTTAATGCCTTTGAGCAAGCTTAGAGGCGTACATGGACGTTCAAGCACATAGAGGTTCAAGCACATAGATGCCTGTGCGCCCACAAATGCGACGGGTGGCCAGTCATATGAATACATCAAGGGATAACGAACCAAGTCCAGAATACTGGAATGGCCAGGGTCAAATGGTTGTTCCTGGGATATTGTAAAGAGGGCAGAAATGGAAATTTCACTTGTTTTTCCGACTTCTCTTTGCCTGCAGGTCCTTGTAAAAAGCCTTTTTACCGCTTGTCTTGGTGGCTTGGATGTCTCTGTACTTGGACTGGAAGCGTTTGTTGCCGCGCTCGACTGCGAGGGTCTCCTCAACAAAGTTCTTCTTGCGATCCTTCTTGGCAATGCGACTACTGAAGAATTCAGTCGGGCCCTGGATAATGGTTCCGACTTGAGAAAACTCCGGCGCTTTCGCTCTGCCATTGTCCTTCTTGTAGTGTCGCTTAGCATCAAGCACAGAGCGCATCCGGATAAGTTGCAGATCTCTCTTCAGCTCTGGTGTCATTTCTGTCTTCGGGAGGTTGAACCACTCAGGTCCAGCAGTCGGCTTGTCCTATCAAAGGTGAAGAATGTCAGCGTTTGGTCTAAAACATGATACACCAAAAAAGAGATAGTAGTTGTGATGAGTGCTCAGAGTAACTATGAAAATGAAGCTCTCACTAGTGCAGCACAGCCCAAGACGGACCGGTTACGCTGCATCAAGCGCTTTGCGTTGGGATAATTTTCCTCATAGCACGGGGGAAACAGAGGTGGGGTGGCTGGTAGACTCACTTTATTCGACTTCTTGGTTCCAACGGTGTGGAGTGTGTTGGACAACGCCTTCTGCTTTGGGTCGGTGATCTTTGCTTTTTCGACAGTAGCAACATCATCCCCCTGCTTAACATATGGCTCAAAGGAAGACCCGGCTGATAATTTGGGAATCCTGAGAGCTGTAAGATCGTCGACGGTGGTGCTCACAGCACCGGGACCTTGCAATCGGGTCTCTGCTTCAAGCAGAAGCTGCTGGATCTGATCATCAGTCAGATCCACATCCTGGTGGATGTCTGTTGAGTCTGCCATCCCTACTGATCAGGGAGGATAGCAAGAAACTCGAGGAGGTAAGTTGAGTGGAGAGAATTTATATTTTTCTAGCTTTGCTTGTTGCTTCTCGGGACCGGACAAACGTTTATGAGAAATTTCTGCTTAGTGCGACAGTGGACCTCACGTGAGAAGAGGGAACTCGGTACTAAGTACCAGATACAAAGAGTTGGCCTGTGTCTAAGGGTAAAGAGTAAGTACTAGTACCTCTGTCTGATGTACTCGCGATACAGCTGTAGGAAAGCCACGGAGCAATCACCAGTAAGGTCTAGGTAACAATGTATACAAATGTTACTGCTTACCTGTACTTTTGAGTGTCGCGTTAAATCACTTCCTTCAAACCAAATAAGAAATCAGACATAAAAACTGCCTATTCGGCCCTATGTAGATGTACAAACGTATCCAACTAAATGCGCGCGGAGGGGGCCCCCGGAAACGTCAGACAGCTGAGCACCTCCATGCTTGGCACCATACGCGCCTCGACACAACAGTCCTCTTGTCTTTGAGGATATCGAATATTCTCTCTGTTGACCATATAGCGGCGCTCCCCCTCGGTTTTGCAATCTTCGATTCCCTAAACGCCCCACGTCTCCTCCCGGTCACGCGTCGCATTCCTCCGCTTCACCGTGACTGCCTAACTTGCGTTGGCCTCAAGACGCCGGTATCACTTGATCACAAAGAGATAATTCGCCATGGAACCAGCTCCTCAAGGCGCTGGACAGCAGGGCAGGCAGCCGCAGCAGCAGCCTGTCTATGATATCAGGAATGGGGGTCACTACGGTAATTAGGTCCCAACATGATCATTGCGCGACGAGTTCCACGAAGAATCAGCTAGCTTGGTTTCAGTCACTTGGACACGAGAGTTTAAATAGGTACTGACTTCTCATGAATTATAGGTGCCAGTGCAGCGGTATGTTCACCACTTTGAGCCGCACGCTGCTTATCTTCCATGATCACGCGAATCATCCCGGGCTGGACAGCAGCTAACTTATATTTACAGCTTTCAGCGCAAGGCTATGCGCCAGTTGCCGAGTTGTACACTGGTACTTGGGCCAACGTAAGTTATTGGGCCCGATGGATGTCGAGCTTTGATACTTATCAGAACTAGGTGAACCAAGGTCTCCAGGGAACCGCTCGCGATATCCTCACGACCTACTGGCAACATGTCATCAATCACCTGGAGTCGGACAACCATGACTACAAGATCCACCAATTGCCGCTGGCTCGCATCAAGAAGGTGATGAAAGCGGACCCGGAGGTTAAGATGATCTCCGCAGAGGCGCCAATCTTGTTTGCCAAGGGCTGCGATATCTTTATCACTGAATTGACAATGCGTGCCTGGATCCATGCCGAAGATAACAAGCGTCGCACCCTGCAGCGCTCAGACATTGCTGCCGCACTCTCCAAATCGGATATGTTTGACTTTTTGATTGACATTGTGCCTCGGGAAGAGGCAACTTCTCATGCCAAACGGTCAAGTCAAGCTGCTACCGCTCCTGGTCCATCTGCCGCTCCTGGTCAACTGCCACCGGCTCCTCATGGCGTGCAACCACACCAGCACATGGGCCCTGCGGACTACGGCACCCTTGGTCAGCACTCTCTTCAAGAGCAGGAGTACCGCCCACAGGCTGCTATGTATCCAGGTACTGTTCAACCAGACCCGACTGCGGCATATGGACAACCCCAGTCCCAAATGTTCGAGGGGATGTATGCCTACCCGCATCTACCTCCTCAGCAGGTATGTACCTATATAACCCTGATGCTTCTCTTCAGCGCACAGACTAATGGCTCTCAAGTGAGTGTTACATGAATACCTTCTCCATTTCGTCATTTTAATGGTTCATGCGCGTTTTGAGGCGAATACTGGGCCTTTATTGTTTCTTTTTCTCTCTCTTCCTTTTCTCACGGGGCAAAAGGTACGGTGGAGCCCTCAATCGGGCGCAGAATCAAACTCTCTCGCTGGCGATCTGTTCTTTTCAATTGCGGACTGTCTGTGTGTATAAAAGCTTTGTCTCGTCAGGCGAAGCCTAGCAGCCGCCGTATTCACCTGGCTACGCCTTGTCTGTTACATATTGGGGCAAGCATAATATCCCGCTAGAGAATGAAGGTGATTGGGGTTTCACGATACTGAATACTTTTTTTTTATTTCTTCCAGCCTCGAGATTACTTTCACTGTGCTTTAAGCCTTTTATTTTAATTCATGGTGCCAACCTACGAAACGGAAATGTCTACATTTAAGATAGCTATCTTGCAAATATTCATTTCAAGACGCCTAGGATGTACATTGCTTCTTTGGAAGAGAAAGATCCAGTTTCGGGCATGATATGATTTCATCTGCATTGCTGTATTCCCCATGTTCTTTGAAAGAGACTTTCTCCGTTGAAGCAAGATACTCAACCAGTTTTCTTGAACCGTGAAGAAAGCGTCGCAAACTTATCCACCTTGGTGGGTGCTTGGACAGTGCGGGTGAGCCTAGTTGTAGCAAGTCAGCAAATATCTGAAGAGTGAGACGCAACATGGTAACGTACTTCTCAAGCAGGATGGGTCCCTGCATGGCATCAACACGTCCATATTTCTTGTTTCTCGTAGAACTATCATAGAATTCATCCGCATTATCCGCTTGCATCAATTGCACCGTTTGCTGCAGTTCGTCGAGATTTTCCCGAAGGATTGGAACATTCAAACTGTCTACAAACTGAGCCAGATATTCAACATCCTTGGCCAATGCTGCCACTCCGTTGGGATTGATTTTCCTCACGTCCGGCGAGAGTGGTTGTGCCTAGTTGGCCAGTCAGCAAAACCTTGTTTCGGTGATGAGGATACAATAACACACCAGGATCATATTAGCGGCATGGCTGAGGGCGTCAAAGTAAATGAGTTCTTTGATCTCAGTCGGTAGACCCAACAGTGTCGAGTTCATGATATTTGAAAGGAATCGAGTCAAGGTCTGCATGTAATTGCTGGGCTCGGTAGGAGGTGTAGGGGACATCCATTCGTATTCCGCTGTCTCAATAAGGTCGTCGATCTTGGAATTGACAACCTCGAAGATGCGCTTCTCAGCAGCCTTCTTATTACTCCTGAACTTCTCCGTGGCCCTCAGAGCAATGGAGGTACCGGTGGAGTTTTGTGACCGAGCTGCTGCCAGAAGGAGTTCCAATTCGCGACAAGCCGCCTCAAAGTGTTCCAGGTTAATGAGGATTTGAACAATTTGACCGAGATATTGCGAGGAAAGACGCTCCACCAAGGTGTCACAGACTCTGTGTGAAAGGAGGTCATCCAAATCCTGTGGACTCAGCATCAAACTTCTTCATCCTGACTTTTGTTCTTTCACAGACTTACATTTTTCAATGTCTCATCAATCACATTTGTGTTCGCGAAACTATCGTTGGCGAAGTAATAGAACTGGTTCAAAAAGTTACGGATATCGATGCAGCAGAGTGGATACATTCGGGAGAATGGCAATATGCAGGGGAACCTAAAACATCAGTCAGCCACAGATGAAGATCAACCAGTACGGACTACAAAACGTACACTTCTTCCTCGCGCGATTTGCCTGGGTTGTACCAGCTCACATTGAGCACCTTTTCAAGTTCTTCTGGAGTTTGTATAGGCATAGGCATGTAGTCATCCGTTGTAACAACCTGGCAGCGTCAGTATAACTGACTAAATAGGGCAGACAGCTGGTCTTACCTCCTGAAAGTCGTCACTGAATCTTTTCTTGAGAAGCTCAGCATATTTTTCGAAGAGCTTCAATGTAAAGTCCTCAAAGACACGCACGGAAAAGTTCCACGTCTATTTAAGAGATGTCAGATATGCGAGCTTAAGTTTGCCCAGGGGGTTTACCAACGTTCATGGTCTGCATGAACAAAGCAATCAGGTTCTTGATGTCGATGATGATTTCAGCATTATCGACTTCGGGAAGTGCTTTCGATATCAATTTCACAGCCGCTTGGCACATTGAATCCCACAACTCATCAATCTGATTTGGTACACATGTTAGATTAATATTGGCGAGGGAGTAGGTTAGAGGGGAAGGACATGTCACTTACATCAACGGATGATCTGAGATCTGGTGCTCTTTTCATCGTGGCCCGCTCAACAATGGCAAACCCAGCCATCTCCTCTAGGAGATTGTGCAGACTGGACCCATCCTCATCCATTAGGGTAACGGAAGACGGAAGCAAGAGGTCCTTTTGCCTCCGGCGGGTAGTTGCGTACTCTGTTCGAAATTTATCCATATGACCCAGGGACTGGTGGATATGTAGGCACTCGAACAGCGGTGTGAAGTCAACTTGTAGGTCTTCGTTCTGGAGCAAATCATATTCCTCATCCTCATCGGATACTAGTTCTATCGCAGAGTTCAAGTTGAATTGCTCGAGGTAAGGGATCTTCTCTGCCCTTTGCTTTTGCCTTGATTTGCGCTGATCCGTGTGGAAAAGGGCAATTTCGCCGAGATATTGAGACATTTCCCGAATCCGGTACAGCCAGGTATTGAGGTCTGACATCACTGCCTCTGCAATGGCTCTTTGCGTTGCTGGAACCGAACGCTGGATCATGACTGCGATCTTGTATTGTGTTACCCCCTTCAGATGGACATTTTGTAATTCTTCCAGCGCCCGGAGCGCTGCATAGTGGTTCTTCTTTGCCAAAAGATCATGGACTTGATTCGCTAGGCGCAGAACTTCCAAGCAGTCTTGGATGGCACGAAACGTCTCGTCAATATTCTGTCGGTGGCCTCGGGACTCCACCAAAGCTTTCTTCTGTTCGGCCAAGCGCTCAGTGCTGGTTTGGATGGACTGGTTTAAGTCCAGAATCTCTCCCGTTAAGCTCACAGTGCCCTCCCGAATACGAAGCAGTGAATTGACAGATGAGACAAACTCCTGGTGATTTGTGTTGCAGATACCCTCTATCTCAGATTCCTTGTCGCCAGCGAATCTGGAAAGTGACTGCAGAAGCTGAGGGGTGCGGTTACCGACGCTGTAATCCCGAATCGAAGGGATGAGTTGGTCGAGGTAGTCCGTGTCAGAGGGTGAGATAATAATCTAGGGGCGAGGGGTCAATCGTCAGTCTAACGAACAGCATGCTGGCTCTTACCTGGTTCAGGACATGTGGCTCATTGAGCACTGGAGCCAACGGCGCCATGGCTTGGCTTCATATCCCGGGAAATCCAAGATCCAAGTTCAAATTCGCACGGTGCTGAGCGTGTAGATAGATAGATTCAAGGCTGATATTCTGGGGGGATGCCTGACGTCCTCGGGCGGTCTGGTTCTCTGCCAACAACAGAGTTGACCGCATTCAACACGCTAATCCAATCCAGACTAGCAGGTCACTAGCGTGAACCTTGCGCAACGACATCTATACTTCGAAGTATATACTTGCTGTGAAGATGATGCCAATTGTGAACGGTTGTTATGTGGCACTCATTGATAATATATCATAATACTAATGGAGCACGTGCAGGTTGTTTCTGCTGCCTGGTCTGTCCCCTGCCAATTTTTGCAGGAACCCAAACAAATGAGCCCTGGAACCCATAAGGTGATAATCCTAGCTTTGCTGATGGATAATTTCATTCAAGTTTATATCTGATTATTTGAACTGACTTTTTGGTACAGTTATATACAGAACTTTACAACTTTGTGTTGTAGGGCATGGTTGGATCTTGTACCAGTAGCACTGGTTTAGATGATGAGTTTCGCCGAGTGTCATGATATCCAAGCCGATCTGTGCAGCACTACCTAGTCACCAAATATTCATTACCATGATTGGCCAAATCAATTGTATGTTGCCAAGGGTATTGTCTAAAGTGTCGTCGCGGCGGAGCCAGGGCAAAGTGTTGGGATGAATCGTCGAGGGCTCAAGATGAGTCGTCGATGAGTCGTCGGTCGAATAGCTTTTGTCTTAACGCGGACAATATATAAAGTCCACGGAAGGCTTGACAATTTCTTCCCTCGTCGATAACCCACGCTTTTGACTCGTCTTATCTTTCAATTCGAACTTTTATTTTGATTTTCAACGCTAGTAAGTTGTTCAGCTTCTTCGTTTTCTCTCAAAGCGTTTTATGTCTTGTCTTTTTTACCTTTGTCGGCTTACCCCGTGGCTTTGGTCTTTGCCCCGAGGTTAAACTCCTCGAAACCTCGTCACTTCCTACGCAGAAACTTACGAGATTTTCGAGCTTCTTGTTTGACCTGTTCTCCCATTTCAACATGATCTGTCTACCTTGATACTTCCCGAATACGCGGAAGTTTTGTGAAGCCTGTTCGAGCTCTACATCATCCATCACATCATATGTCACTGCTTCAAAAAAAGACGAACAACCATGCTCAATTTTTCGTTACTATATTTGACGATGCTAACCCTGTTGTGAACAGATCTGAGCTTACGGACAGCATGTCTGATCCGCCCTCCACTCAGAGTACGTCTTCGGACCAACTCGCGGCCTTCAGTCCCAATACTGTTGAGGCTGCCTCTCAACGAACCCCGATCGCATTCCCTGGAATGTCGACTCTCCGGTCTGGGTAAGAGGCTTCAAGATCAATTGATATGTGCAGCTATGAATACTAACCTCTTTTCAGCGACCCATTCGGCGGTTGGCCCCAGGGGATTTTCTCACCAGGAATGTCTGCCCCGGGCACCGGCCTGTCTCATTCTCGTGGTGCTTCTATGTCTGCACTTCCTGCTCCGGCTTTTAGTATCCCGCCTCCATCTCAATATTCGCCTGCGCGAACCCAGCACTCATTGGCTCATACTAAGTACAGTCCTCAGCCTCTGTACTCGCCTACCCACGTTGGACGTCCAGCCTACTCGCCGTCTCCAGTGGACTTGCCCAGCCCGCTAAACCCGGACTTCTTGACCCGTTTGTTGGCTGCCTCTGCTGATCAACCTGCTGGACTTGATCCAGTGTCGCCTTTCCCACGGAACACCAGCGCCCCTAGTCAGGGCTTGGCTCATATTCTGAATGACCTGCCTCCCCCCGTTCTCCCTTCGTTGGCCACTGACAATCAGCGTGGCTTCATCGTCAACGGTGTTCCTACCAACTCTACTCATTGGTCGGTGCTGGAGCACTTTCTTGTGAGTTGCAACGCGAGGTTAATCATTCAATGAACCAATTCTGACATTTTGAAGCCTGGGGATTACCCTTCCGTCGACAGTGTTTATCTCAGAGACCTCCAGACTCAAGGCCGATTTTCAGTTCTGTTTGCCGATCTGCGTGACGTGACACGTTCTATTCACCGACTCAGATACATTCATCCTGAATGGGTTGTGGATCCTGCCTCAGCTCAAGATATTGCGAATCTCACCAAAGAATTCGACATTCCTAGCACCTCAAACACGAACGATGGCATACTTATGGTAACTGTTCGCGCTAACGGTAACCGCCTGACCGAAGATTATCATGATCTGGTGGAGCGTCTAGTTCGTTCTCTTGGCGATGTGCGATTGTTTCGGCTCTCTGAGAACGGATCGGTAGCTCAGAAGTATCGAGTCGAATTTTACAGCACACGCCATACTTCTTACGCTTTTGCCTGCCTTAAAGGGTTCAAATATGAGGTTTGTTCTTTTGTTTATCCGTTTGCGCTCATATCCCCTTTGCTCCCATGTTTCCTTTGCTCTCATGTTTCCTTTTCTCCCATGTCTCCTTTACTACCATCTTTCTTGATGCAATCAATACGCCTCGAAAGTACGATACTGATTTTGTTCTTATTTAGTATCTTACATTCTATGCTTCCTTCAACCGTCCACAGGATGAGACCAACCGGGGTTTCCGCCTTCGAACCCCCAGCGTGAGCTCCCAGCATGTTCCATTGACTCCGGACTTTGTTTCCTCGAGCAGCGATACCTCTCCGAGCAAGGAAAGCTCCAATGGTGAAAACAAGATTGATATGGACCTCATTCACCGGGGCATGGACGTCCGCAGCACAGTGAGTTCTTCCTCTCATCAGACTCGAGGATGATTTTAATATATTCCTCCTTGCAGATTATGATCAGAAATATTCCCAACAAGATTACTTCGGTATGCATTTTCTCTCCCCGTCTTCTTTTTTTTTGGCCAGCCACAATTACTGAACCAGTATTCTCCCAACAGGACGAGCTTAAGAATATCCTGGATGAATCAAGCTTCGGAAAATATGACTTCCTCTATCTGCGCATGGGTAAGTGATATCAACGGCGTTTCTCTTGGTTAGCTACTAACTCATGACTACCAGACTTCAATCATGGCTGCAAGTAAGTCCGAGATACTCATGTTCTTTCGGCTATGGTCTTTTTTTCGAATACATACTCACCTTTGCCTTCCAGCGTCGGTTACGCCTTTGTCAACTTTGGAGATGTAGGTCCTTCCCCTCCTCTCCACCTGTGCTGGTCTCTGGTACTAGGCTAACATTTCCCAGGCAATTGATATCGTTGACGTGAGTACTACAATTCAATTCATGACATCTGCTTACCATACTCCCCCTCATAGCTCATGTTGGCTCGTCAGGGCAAGACCTGGTTTGTTTGCTCCCATCTGATTCCAACCAGGGCATGCTCGCTGACTTAATGGTAATTAAAGGCCCGATTGTCTTTCCGAAAAGAAGGCAGAGATCTCTTATGCCAGTTTGTATTCCCTCCCTGGCTGACAAGAAAGGTTATTTGACAAACTTCATTAGCTCTCCAAGGAAAGGATGTGCTCGTTGCCAAGTTCCGCAACAGCAATGTGATGACCCGTCCTGCCAATGAACGCCCTCGTGTGAGTTGCAATCCACCTTGACTTGTTACCGGTGCTAATTTATATGAATTGCAGTTATTCCACATCGGCGGACCTCGTTCTGGAACTGAGGCACAATTCCCACCTCCGAATGATGCCAGCAAACTTCGTCGCTCGGTTGCCAGTACTACCCAGCAAGGTAAGACCTCTCTTCCTTTGACCTCTGAGCTTGAATTGACCCTTGTACAGGCCTCTTTGCTCCTCGTGCCCGAGATGTCGCTACTCCAGTTAGTGGTAGTCGCAGTCGTCCCCGAGCTCGCGCGCAGTCCTTCAGTCAAAACCTCCGGTCTCGACCCTTCCTTCGAACTCCCCGAGGATCAGTTGGACAAGCCATGCTGAACAGTGACGATGTTCTCAGCTCTCCCATGCAACTTGATGATGATCGTTCCATCAAGACAGAGGACGAGTAATTATTCTGCCCAGCACTGAGGCTAGTGCCTCCGGTCCACGTCGGCAACCTGCAGCATGGCCAACACTATTGAAACAGAAACGAAGAAAAAGGACAAAACACAAAAACACTCGAAAATCTCAACAAAACAAGCAG
>ERZ1673737.3779-NODE-3779-length-11186-cov-11.934328_pt1 | contig 11186 bp, 10 predicted proteins | sample MGYA00580211_ERZ1673737 | MGnify/ENA primary metagenome ERZ1673737 (study PRJEB41218, sample SAMN15661789) | gut metagenome | host: Homo sapiens | place: Canada: London | collected 2015-08-20/2019-03-30 | study: EMG produced TPA metagenomics assembly of... | reverse complement strand
TTATACGACACATGACTATCAGCTTGTTTGCCCCAGCCATGGAATGTTCGATGTGGATATGAAGCCTTGTGAACGGTGTTTGGATGGTCATTATATTCATTGTCTTCAAACTAAATGCTTGAAAAATTCCAGAGCAAAAAGTCTTCTTGGAACACTGGATGGATATATGTGGAAATATAGTAAAGCATACTCATATGTGGATGCCTATATTTGCTGTAGTTATTTTCTTAAATCAAAGCTGGACACGCAGAAAAGATTCCGTGATAAAACTATTGGGTTGCACAATTTCAAAAAAGAGATGCCGCACTTGGATAACATTCAAAAAAAGGGTTATGTATTAGAGTTTGGCCATCTTTCACGAGACAAAGGAACGGATACGTTGCTTGAAGTAGCCAAGAAGATGCCCAATACCGAATTTGTGTTTATTGGCTATGGTCCGTCGGCTGATAAAATGAAGGATATTCCCAATGTGAAGTATCTGGGATTTAAGACAGGAGAAGAACTTTATCGCATTATTGCTGAGGCTGCAATCAGTGTCTGCCCGTCTGAGTGGTATGAGAACTGCCCGTACTCCGTTATGGAGTCTGTACTTCTGGGTACGCCTGTTGTTGGATCTAAAATGGGAGGAATTCCCGAATTAATTGAGCCTGGTAAAACCGGAGAATTGTTTGAAGCGGGTAATGTGGAAGAACTGATGAAGGCGATAAAGAAAGTTCTTCAAACACAAGATGTATTGGAAAGATATACAAAGAATTGTAGTCAGGTGAATTATGAAACGACAGAGAGCTACTATATAAAACTGATGAAAATTTATCGAGGAGAAAAGAATGCGGAACAAGTTTCTTCGTAACCCACTTCATATTGTCAAAGATTATGAGCTGAGAAAACTGCTTTGGCAATCGGGGGGTGGCACAGCGGTTTGTAAAAAATATCTGAAGTTCAGAGATATCGCTCCTGAAAAGCTGATGTTCCCAGAAACCCAAGTAGATGAACCTATTTGGTTATTCTGGAATACAGGGTTGGAGCAGGCACCTGAGATAGTAAGAACGTGCTATCAATCTGTAAAAAAATATGCCGGCAGACAAGTTGTTTTGCTTACAGAAAACAATGTGCAGAACTATATAAATATGCCGGATTATCTGAATGAGAAATTAAAAAGCGGAGCTCTTCCATTAGCGATTTATACAGATTTAATGCGTGTAGCATTATTGGAGCATTATGGTGGGACATGGATGGATGCAACAATACTACTAACAGATGGAATTCCTCAGGAAATATTAAATAGTGATTTTTTTGTGTTTCATAATTCACTCGGAGAAATTGATAATCCCGTATTGTATCCGGTCTGGTTTATCCACGCCAAGCGACATAATAGAACGATCTGTGAGATTCGTAATGTGCTATTTGCCTACTGGAAACGAAATAATCATGTACCAGAATATCTGTTTTCCAATATTGTAATCACACAAATAATGAGGTTATCACCAGAGGTTGAGAGAAAGATGCCTTATTTGAATAGTGACTACAGCGAATATCTGGTTAGAGTATTAGGAGATAAATTTACAGAGGAAAAATTTAATTGGATTAAGCGGCTTACTGGGATACATAAACTAACCTATAAATTAGAACCATCTATTGATAAGGAGGAAACAGTTTACCATTATCTGGTGCGGAATCTATGAGCCTTTTGAATAGTAGTTTCTGCAAGATAAAGGGAGACAATTAAATTATTATGCTGAATGACTACTATCAAAATATTGGCATGAAAGGCTTTATTCAAAGATATGGAATTGTTAATGCCGTCAAACGAGGGGCATTTATGTTTATCAAATTGCATCTTGTAAAGGATTATGAGGTGCGGAAGGTATTATGGCAGGAACGAGCTTCTTCCAAGATAAAACTATATTTAAAGTATAAGGACACAGATGTTCAGGGGCTTAGTTTTCCCGAAAATGATGTAGAGAATCCGATTTGGATTTATTGGAACAAAGGTATTGAACAGGCACCGATCATTATTCAAAAGTGCTATGAATCTGTATGTAAACATTCGAATCAAAAAATCATTTTGCTGAATGACCAAAATCTTGCAGATTACATTCGATTGCCAGATTACATTGAAAAGAAAAAGGACGCTGGCCAGATTCCGATGGCTGGATATGCGGATCTGATGAGATTTGCATTACTGGAACATTATGGTGGAACGTGGATCGATTCAACTGTGTACCTTACAGAACCTATTCCAGATATGATTTTAAATAGCGATTTTTTTGCAGTACGAAATTCACTGCTGCTGATAGATAACCCTGTGCTATATCCTGCATGGTTTCTTCATGCAAAAAAAGGAAACAAAACAATTCGAGAAATAAGAAATGTTGCTTTCGCATATTGGCTCAAAAACGAACATGTAATTGAGTATCTGCCGCCAAATTTGATTATCACTTTGGTGGTAAAAAGCAATCCGGAAGTTGAGAAAGTAATTCCATATATGAACAGTGATTATAGCGAGTATCTTGTTAAGGTTTTAGCTGATGATTATTCAGAAGAGAAATGGAATTGGATCAAAAAACTTACAGGTATTCATAAGTTGACATATAAATTAGATGCTGATATTAAACACGGACATAACTTTTATGATTATTTAATTACATCAAGTGACGAGAAGAATACAAAATAATTATTTGATACCAGAATCAAATTAAAAAGAAGAATATGATGACATTAAAAGAAACTAGAATTTGTGATAGTGTATGGGGAATGATGAATGAGACCAAAAATTAGTGTAATTGTACCAATATATAATGCGGAACTTTATCTGGAGGAATGTATTGAGTCCGTATTGAATCAAACGTTGCGAGATATTGAACTATTATTAATCGATGATGGTTCAACAGATAATTCTTTTCTGATATGTGAAAAATATAAAAAAAGAGATAATAGGATTCAATTATATACTAATAAAAATGTGGGGCAAGGCTTAGAAAGAAATTTTGGTATAAAAAAATCTACAGGTGAATATATTGCATTCTTAGATTCGGATGATCAGTATAAGGAGAATATGCTTGAAAAACTGTATCAAAGAGCGATTGAAACAAATGCAGATATGGTTTCTTGTAGAATAGTTGATATGCATGATGGAAAGATCATAAAGGAACATCCACTAAATGATAAAATTTTAATTGGCTGCAAAGAAATTAAGGCTGCAATGGCTGATATGATTTCTTACGAAGAGAAAGATGGATACTCTGGATGTATTGCGGTATGGGATAGCATTTTCAAAAGAGATATAATTGAAAATGAGGGTATACAATTTTTTTCCGAACGAGATGTTTATTCTGAAGATTTGTTATTTAAGCTGATGTTTATGACACATGCTAAAAAAATAGCCTTTTGCACTGAAGCTGTATATTTATACCGTGTTAATGAGACTTCGTTTACGCATCGAATTGATGTATCCGTCTTAAAAAGAATTGTAAATTTATATAATGAAGTTTGCATACTGTTTGGAGATGTTTTGAAAGACTATAATTTGAAACGAAGAATAATTAATCGGACTTTTTTTACCTTGAGATTCAATATAAATAAGATTTCTAAAACGAGAGATGCTAAAGACTTTTATAGAATACTTTTGAATGATCAGGAGATAATGCGTGTTATTGACTTATATCAGCCGACAAATTTGAAAAATATTGTTGTATATTATTCGCTTAAATGGAAATTGATACGAGTTTTTGAGATACTATCTAAAATAAATTGATTTATAGAGGGATATTTATGAGAATAGGAATTATTACGTTTCACAGAGCAATTAATTATGGGGCAGTTTTGCAAACATATGCATTACAGAAATTTTTAAATGTTTCTAACTATGATGCAGAGGTTATAGATTATCGATGTGAACATATGGAAAATTTTTATAAAACATTCACAATAAAGGACAAGTCTGTAAAACAGATTATTAGAGGAATGTTGAATTTTAAAAACACATATAAGAAAAAAAGAGAATTTTACAGATTTTTGGATCAAAATGTCCGAATAAGTACAGAAGTTTATGATAAGTTTAATATAGATAAGGCGAATCTTCGCTACGATAAGTTTATAACAGGAAGCGATCAGGTTTTCAATTTTGCATGTACAGATTTCGATAAAACATATTTTTTACAATTTGTAAAAAATTGTGATAACAAACTTTCCTATGCTGCTTCGTTTGGTATGAAGGAGATTCCAGACAGCTATGTAAATGATTATAAAAGTTTGCTATCAACTTTTTCTGAATTATCTATCCGTGAAAATGCAGGACAACAGATTGTAAAAAAACTAACCGGAAAAGATTCGGAATTATCTGTGGATCCAGTCTTTTTATTGACCGCAGAAGAATGGGAAAAACTTGCAAAGAAACCTAAACTTAAGAATTATATATTAATTTACAAATTGAATACATCGAATTTGATTTTTGACTTTGCAAGAAAATTATCTAAATTAACGGGCAGAAAAATTGTGGCGTTGAATTTTGATGTAGTAGATCAAATGAAAACTCCGGATATAAAAGGAGTGTATTCGGCATCAGTAGAAGAGTTTTTGGGATATATAAAATATGCTGACTATGTTGTGACTAATTCATTCCATGGAACAGCCTTCTCTGTTATTTTTCATAAAGATTTTTATGTGGAAGCATTACAAAAAGATTTTAAGCCTAATGATAGAGTCGAATCTTTGTTATGTTTAACAGGGTTAGATGGATGTAAGGTGAAAACATTAGAGGATTGTAGATTAAATGTTAGTAGAGATTTTAATTTTGCCGATGATCAGATCAGAAAACAATATATAAAAACAAATCAGTATTTTGAGAGGGTTTTGAATGAAGATGGAAGGTCATTCTAATTTAACTGGTACTAAAACATTAGAAATAATAATTGCTTTACTTATTAATCTGGTTATTTTTTCTACCAATAACAAGTTGATGATGTACACAAAACACCTATCGCTCTTCATAATCGTTTTGTGTTTTGTGTTGTTCGTTTCAAAAAAAGATTATACAGTAAAAATGAATAAGTTTATAGGTCTATATGTTGCATTTGTTTCAATTCTACTTGTCGGTTGCATTTGGTTTTCTAGCTCTGATGGATCTATAGATTATAGTATATACTTTGTTTCGGGCATAAGTATTGTCCTTTTTAGGTTTTCAGAAATATTTTATCGCTATTTATTGAAAATCTTCAGGGCGCTATTTTGGATATTTATTTTTTCTATGTTTTTAGAAGCGGCATCGCCGGATATTTTTCATAGATTGTTTAGATTTGCGTCATTCGGAGATGAAACTATGCGTGCGCTTACATCAGGCGGAGCAATCGCAGGTCTCGCTTTTGAAAAGGCATATGCGGCATTTATCTGCAATCTAGGACTAGGGATGATTTTTGCAGAATATATCTGTCATAAATCATATAAATATATTATTCAGAGTCTTATTGTAATGGTAGCTCTAATGATGACGGGAAAAAGGACGCTTTTTATTATACCAATAGCAGTTTTGCTGATTTATGTTATACTTTTTTCTAAAAACAATAAATTTATAAAATTGGCAGGTGTTGGTTTAGGAATTACTATATTTATTATAGGTGCATATGTACTAGTTCCTAGTGCGTCTTTAATCATCGATCGCATTGTGAATAATGAAGGAGACGTACTTTCGGGTAGAGAAGTGTTTTGGAATTATGCAATGGAAATGTTTCGGCAAAACCCATTGTTTGGAAAAGGGTTTTTATCGTTTAATGATTATGCTTTTTATCGAGGATTTCGATATTATGGAGAACGTTGGAATTATCAGGCACATAATGTATATATTCAGCTTTTGGCAGAAACTGGAATCGTTGGTTTTCTATTAATGACATTACTTATTATCTTGATGCTGTTCAAGATAATATCTGTAGTTAAAGAAAAGCCTGTTTTTTGGAATATACTTTTGATTTATTGGATTATTTTGTTTGGAGTCTATAGTTTTACTGGAAATACATTATATTATCCATGCCAGCTAATTGTTTTGATTATTATTATTCTGTTGGTTTCAAATATAAAAGTAGCGGATTCTTCTTATATGGTCAGTAAAAGGACTATTAAATGGAAGTTTTAGATTTGAGTGGAGGTGTTAAAGTGGAACCGTTAGTGAGTATTATTACTCCGTCATATAATTCTGAAAAATATTTAGATGCATTTTTTATCTCAATTTTGGAACAGGATTATGAAAAATATGAAATAATTTTTATTAATGATGGCTCAACTGATAGAACTGAAAATATTGTCTATAAGTATAAGGAGAAATTTGAAGAAAGAAACATTCGTTTTGTGTATTTAAAGCAGGAGAATGGTGGACAAGCAAAGGCTATGAATTTGGGCTTTCCATATATTCAAGGAAAATACTTTATTTGGCCAGATTCAGATGACGAATTGTATCGAAACAATATTAGCGAAAAGGTGAAATACATGGAACAACACCCAGATATTCCATTGGCAATGTCTGGGGCTGATTATGTAGATGAGAGTGGAAATGTAATAAAGCGTTTACAAAGAATTAAACCTGAAAAAGATAATTTTTTTGAAGATTTATTATTCAGTAAAAATGTTGTATTTTGTCCGGGAATTTATATCATGAGAACAGATATATTTTTTAAGTATGTGCCAAGTAGACATATAAATGAGAGCCGAATTGGGCAGAATTATCAGATTTTATTGCCAGTTGCATATCACGAAAAAAAAATTGGATACATTGATAAAACGTTATATAAGTATATTCTACATAAAAACAGTCATTCTAATCAAGATAATAATAATTATGAAAAAACAATCCGAAGATTTCAAGAACATGAAAATACATTATATGATCTTGTAAAGAATATATGTGACTTCAATGATCAGAATATATACACTCGAAAAGTATTTGTACACTTTAATCGTTTTTATCTTCGATTGGCAAATGAATACGGAATGAAAAGTGAAGTAAAAATTTATTATAACAAATTAAAAGTAGTTGGGGAAAACGGAATTAAACAAAAAATATACTATATTATGGGAATGTTAGGAATAAAGGCAAGGTAAAATATGGGACGCTCAAAAAAATTTATGTTGAATTCGGTTACGACAGCATTATTACAGGTTGTAACAATGATTGCAGGGTTTATAACTCCTAGATTTATGTTGACAGCATATGGATCTGAAATTAATGGCTTGATATCATCTATTCTACAGTTTATTAGTTACTTCAATCTAGTAGAGGCTGGTTTGTCAAGTGCAGCTGTTTATTCTTTGTACAAACCTATCGCAGAGAAAGACTACAATAGGATTAACCGGATAGTAGTTGCTGCGAAGCACTTTTATGTGAAATCAGGATTCATTTTTGTAGGTTTGGTTGTAATCTTGGCTATATGTTATCCTTTTATTACAGATTCAACTGTTTTAGATCAAACTAGTATTTTCGTTTTAGTTCTTGTGTTGGGAGTTAATGGCTCGTTAGAATTTTTTACTTTGGCAAAATACAGAGCATTGCTTACTGCTGATCAAAGGACATATGTAATTTCATTGGCTTCGATTGTGTATACAGTTTTAAATACTATCATTGTCGTGGCCTTATCAATAATGCATATTAATATTGTCTTGTTGAGAATTATTGCATTGTTATCAATACTTGTGAGAACATTAATATTGTATGTGTATGTTAAAACTAATTACCACTTTATATGTTATGACGTGGAACCTGATTATGGTGCGATGGATAAGAGATGGAGTGCGTTATATTTACAGATAGTTCAAACTGTACAAAATGCATCTCCAGCAGTTATGACAACCATTTTTTCATCTCTTAAAATGGTAAGTGTTTATTCAGTTTATAATATGGTGATGTCTGGGATTAATGGAGTAATGTCTGTATTTTCTACGGGTGTCTCAGCAGGTTTTGGGGAATTAATTGTTAAGAAAGATAAGACAGCATTTCAAAAGGCATATAGTGATTTCGAATATCTTTATTATTTTATGGTTAGCGTTATATATTCTATTACATTAGTTACAATCCTACCGTTTGTAGGGGTCTATACAAGTGGAGTTGATGATATTCAATATACAAATCTTACACTTGCTATTTTATTTGTAGCTAATGGAATCTTATACAATCTAAAAACACCTCAAGGAATGTTAGTGATAGCGGCGGGGTTATATAAGGAAACAAGAGTTCAAAGTACGGTTCAAGCAGCTATTTTATTGATAGGAGGTATTTGCTTTGGAATAAAATGGGGATTAGCTGGAATCATGTTAGCTTCCTGCTTATCTAATTTATATCGTTGTATTGATTTGTACTTTTTTATACCCAAAATGGTAACACATATGACTAGAAAAAGTACTTTGTTAAATATTTGTACTGCAATTTTAATGATTATAGTAATATATGTTACGGCACCAATGCTAATAAAGTTTACGCCAACAAGTCTTATTACATGGTTTGTTTACGCAATCTGTGTTGGAATTTATAGTTTAGTTTTTATTTGTATTTTTCATATTATATTTGCAAGAGACAATTTTAGAACGATACTTATAAGATTGAGAAATATGAAAGGAAAATAAGATGGAAAAGTTATATATAAATAAAGAGGACTGTTGTGGATGTTCAGCATGTTTGAATATTTGTCCTAAACATGCAATTTATATGAAACATGATGAAAAGGGATATTTGTATCCTGAAATTAGAAAAGATTCATGCGTTAATTGCGGATTATGCGAAAAGGTTTGTCCATTAAAAGATAAAGAAAAGAATAAAAAGTTTGAAAAAATAGCTTATGGAGTAAAAAATAAAGATGAGCATGAACGAGCAAAAAGTAGTTCAGGTGGAGTATTTGTAGAAGTTGCAAAATATATTTTGAACAATGATGGCGTTGTGTATGGTGTGGAGATGAACAATGATTTTCAAGTAAAACATGGAAGAGCGACAACGCTTGAAGATGCTCGGAAATTTCAAGGCTCTAAATATGTACAAAGTGATAAACATTCGATTTTTTGTATGGTACAGAAAGATCTGAAGGAAGGAAAAGAGGTGTTGTTTACAGGTACGCCATGTGAGGTAGCTGGTTTGAAGAAATATTTGAGAAAAGAATATGATAATTTATATACGTTGGATTTAATTTGTCATGGTGTACCAAGTAGTGAATTATTAAACGCATTTTTAAAGGGAAAAGAAAAGCTGTATTCCTCTCAAATAACAGAACTAAAATTTCGAGAGAAAGCGTATGGTTGGAGAAATCAAGAATTATATATTAAATTTGAAAATGGACGAATATACCATGCTCCTATATGGGTAGATAATTTTTATCGTTTATTTACCAATAATTATATATTAAGAGATTCTTGTTATTCATGTAAATTCTCAAGCATGGAACGACAGGGAGACATAACAATTGGAGACTTTTGGAATATCAAAAATGCAAATGAGACATTTGAAGATAAATTGGGTGTATCATCTGTTATCATAAATTCCGAAAAGGGAAAGAAAATATTTGAAACAGTAAAAAATGAATTTGATATAATTGAATGTTCGTTAAATGATATTAATCAGAAAAATTTAAATAGTCCCTCACCTAAACCAGTTCACTATGAAGAATTTCAAAGGCTAATTGCTGAAAAAGGATTCGAGTATTGTTTAAAAAAATACGGATCAATGAAGATGCTTGAAAAAATTAGAAGAGCTTTGTCCCCTGTAAAACAAAGGCTAAAAATCATGATAAGGCATTAAAACTTAACTTCTGAGAAAAAGTGAAAAATATAATTTTAGTTGCTTGTTTTAAGATATGGTTTTCTATATTGATATATTGCAGATATGTGGCGTTCTGAATCTGAACAGTGGAAATATGGGAATCATAATTATTTTGCAATAGTTTTAATAATGAAGAATAGTTATATAATATTCACGCTAAAATAATTTCAAAGAATATGAGAAGATTGTAATAAAGAAGTACACTGAGAGAATAACTGGCAGATGGAACCTGGTAGGACTTAAGCATTAAGGATTAAAGTGGCATGGGGAAAAGAATGTATTTAGCAACGATAATAAATGAGGAGGAAAGGCAATGAAAACAACATTACTTATCATGGCTGCTGGTATCGGTAGCCGCTTCGGAATGGGAATTAAGGCTGACTTGTTCAGTGATCTGTAAACGACGATGAAAGAAACGATTGATTTACTCGGAAAGATCATCACAAACATTCTGACTGCTCTCTATGAGCCATTTGGATTTTCACTCCTGCTTTCCTTCCTTGCCATGTTTTTCTATCTTTATGCTTATGAGCCAATACATGCTGGCAAAGGCTGGAAGAATGCCATAGTGACCTGGTATCAGAAGTTCAAAGAGAGCGTGTTCTTCCGGAGGTTGTTTTTCTTATCTTTTGTGACCTCACTTATTCTGTTCCGAACCCTGTTAAACCGTCAGCTATGGATGAATCCTTTATCCGATGTTATGGGCGGCTGGGGCATCTGGGAGACAGTGAACGGTGAACAGAAGCTGACCACCGAGTGCATCGAGAACGTAATCATGATGGTGCCGTTTTCAGCAGTAGTGATGTGGACGTTCGGAAAGAAGATAGGAAACAGTTGGAAGAAGATACTGTGGTATAGCGGGAAGATAGCATTTATCTTTTCGATAAGCATTGAGATGCTACAATTATTGCTTCGCTTGGGAACGGTTCAGCTATCAGACATCTTCTATAACACAGTCGGTGGAGTGATTGGCGGATTGATGTATTGTGCGGTGATAAAGGCAAGAAAGTATCTGTAAAACTGGATGAAATTGTGATATACTGGGAGCGATAGCTCCCTACGCTGCTCTGATAATCACACACCTCTTCGTGGTGGGCAGCAGGCAACGATTTATTATGATCGGCTGAGATGTGAAGAAGAACTAATTTGTCGCTTATTGTTTTATTTGGAACTTGGCTGAGTTGCATGAAGTTAAAATTCGAAACCGAAGGATTTGTCAAAGACATTGAGATTGATGGAGGTGCTGTGATGAACAGTCTGATTGTAACGTATATGTGGGTTCAGATGGGATTCCCTACGGGTGTATTTGGGGTTCGTAGCCAACACTTACATGAAGAAAACAGCTAAGTGTATATTCCATTTAAGTAGTGCATCTTTTCCAGAAATTCAGAGCACCCAAATC
>ERZ1673737.3778-NODE-3778-length-11191-cov-5.028376_pt1 | contig 11191 bp, 9 predicted proteins | sample MGYA00580211_ERZ1673737 | MGnify/ENA primary metagenome ERZ1673737 (study PRJEB41218, sample SAMN15661789) | gut metagenome | host: Homo sapiens | place: Canada: London | collected 2015-08-20/2019-03-30 | study: EMG produced TPA metagenomics assembly of... | reverse complement strand
GCAATCCTGAATCGTTGTTTTGAAGGCACAGAACAAATAAGAGATGTTGCCAGAGAACTTGGAATATCTCTCGTTATAATTTATAAATGGAGACGCATGTATTTAAAAAATGGAGTAGCAGGATTGCAACCAAAAGCAAAGAGAATTGCTCGCAGTAAGACTTTTATAAAAGATAATCATGAAGGTAAAGCCCCTGCAGCAACAGAAGTCAAAGAATCAGATTCTGAGGAAATTGCTAAATTAAAAAAACAGGTAGCAGAACTTCAGATGAAAGTCGATGTTATGGATGAGATTATAAAAATAATAAAAAAAGACCAGGGCATCAACTCAATAATATTAAATAATAAAGAAAAATCAGCTGTGGTTGATGCCCTTAAAGATAAGTATTCAAAACCATCAATACGAAAAATGATAGGCTTATCTAGAAGTTCTTACTATTACGTAAAAGAATGCAGTAGAAGAACAGATAAATACCATTCTCTGCGAGAAAAAATGAAGTCAATATTTTCTTCAAACTATTGCTGTTATGGCTATCGCAGATTAAAAATAGCGCTTGAAAATAAAGGTTTGACAGTATCTGAAAAAGTTATCCGTCGCCTTATGAAGGAAGAAAATATTAAGGTCATTAATAGCAAACGCAAGCGCTACTCTTCCTATCTTGGAGAGCTGTCTCCAGAAGTACCAAATGTCATAAATAGGGATTTTTCTGCAACAGCTCCTGGACAGAAGTGGCTTACTGATATATCTGAGTTTGCTATTAGTGCAGGAAAGGTATACCTATCAGTAATTCGTGACTGTTTTAACGACGAGATTATTTCCTTTAAGATCGGAAAAAAGGCTACTGCACATTTGGCAAATTCGCCCCTCATAGGAGCAATAAATTCACTTAAAAAGCCGGCTCCTGTCATCATTCATTCAGACAGAGGATGTCATTACAGATGGCCACAATGGATTGAAATTATGAATAAAAACAGGCTTATAAGATCTATGTCTAAAAAAGGTTGTTCTCCAGATAATGCTGGTTGCGAAGGCTTTTTTGGAAGAATGAAAAACGAGTGTTTTTATAACTATGATTTCAAAGGATACAGTCTTGATGAATTTATTACCTATCTAACAAAATATATTAATTGGTACAATAACGAAAGAATAAAGATTACTTTGAAGGGGATGAGCCCTGTACAATATCGGCTGACTCATCAATGAGAAAACCGTCCAAGATTATGTCCTCCCCCCTCCTCTTTTAACACTATATTGAACGTTTTCTATACTTATCAAGTAATGCAATAATTGATTTATTTACAATATAGTCTTTTTTATACATATCCGCATTTGGATCATCATCTTTCAACGATATTAACTCCCCCAAGATTTCTTTATTATTTAGATTTGATGAAACTTCATTTTTTAATTCATCTATATTGAATTTTATACAAGCCAAAATAGTATCTTTTTCTACTTCTGAATTAAAAATTACAATATTGTTTAATATGCTATTTATTGCATCTTTATGGCAACAGTTACCATCATCCTTAAAAAAATTAGTTAATTCAAATGGAATTGACTCTTTTACATAGTAATAGCATCTATAGCATTCATTAGTTAATCCATCTGAAATAAATTCAATTTCTGGAGCTACAGCACACGCTCTACATCCATCTAACAAAATGACATGATAATTCGACAAGGTAGTGTTTTGATGACATATATAAACATTTTCTGCTAAAGGTCGGCTATCCAAAAAAAGATACATATAATATTCTTGGTTATAAGATTCCATAGCTTTTTCTTTTATAGAAAAAGCAGGCTCTTCTTCATAATATTTTATTGAATCATATTCAGAATTTTCAGGTAGAGGGGAAATCTTCCACTTTGATTTGTTTTTTAATAATAAAGGAAACCTATCAATTGGTTTTAAATCTAGATCAAATCTTCTTCTCCACAAGTCTCGAACACGTTCAAAAGCCCCTCTTGCATCTGAAGAAATATTCCTATCTTCCATTCTTGAGTATATAATTCCTTGTTTTATATCACTATTTGGTTTTATTGACTCGATATAGAATGGAGTTCTTCGACTAGGGTATATAACTATAACATCTAGATCTTTTTCATTAAGCATTATTGTATTAAGTGATATCTTAGGAACTTCGCCACTGGCAAATTCAAGTGATGTAACGCTTTGAATAAGATCATGTGATTTCATTCTATTCTCATCACTTTGAACACCTACTACCTTGAAATCATCGCTAACTCCAATAATAATATATGAATTTCTGTTTTCGAGATTATTCGACATGCAAATAATATCTTTTAACATAGATGTTCTTTTATTCTTTTCATACCATTTTTCTTTGAAATCCCAATAAACACCTTCCTTATGAGAATCAATCAATTCAAGAATTTCTTTTTTTAAATTATTTACATCAATAGTCATTTTTTTCCTTACTATCCATTAAGTTAATGGATATCAATTTAAATGATTTGGTAAAGATGCACATCACCTTTATTACTTTCTCTACAATGGAACTTCAAAATAGAACTTTAAAAGGCATAAAATTGATAAATCTAATTTTAGCACTGCCTGTATTGTACATTTATACGTTAACGCAAACTTTTGAAATGCAAAGGATGTGATATAAAAGATGACTACTTTTTCTAGGTTATACAAAGCACAATAAAAACATGTTTTATAATTCTTTTTCTTTGTTTTTATTCTTATTTAATCTTTCCCTTGCCTTATCAAGAATCGACTGTTGAGCAGATTTAACTGGCTTGTACTGTTGCTCCATCTTCTCAAGCTCTGAAGCTAATTTCTTATCTACTTTGCTCCCAGTAGATTTAATCTCTTGAGCATAATCGTAAATATTCTTTTTAACTTCTTCACGAGTCTTCTTAGCTTTTTTAATAGCATCATGCTCTTTTAAATTCTGACCGCTTTTAATGGCATCTATTACCTCTTGAGTACGTTCCCTTGAGTAAGGGTGAGACTGTGGCTTCTTAGCTTGTTTTTTACGGCTAAACGCCCACTTTTGAGCTTGAGATTGTTCTTTTTTCTTCTCTTTAGCTTTACGTTTTCTTATATGCTCTTTAGCATAAGCTGCTTTTCGCTTTTCTTCTTCAGTCTTTTTAGGACCTTTATCTGTTGATTGGCGAGCTTGTTGCTTATAGTCTGCTTGCCTTTTTTCATGGTGGTAACGCTCAATATTCTTAGCTTTTTCACTCTCCCCTCTTACAGTTCTTGAGGTGGCATTAAGCTCTATCCCATACTTACGGGCAATGATTGCAAAGCGTTCTCTCATTAACAGAAGATCAGCTTTTCTGATATTTAACCTTTTGCCATCAATACTTACTGACTTTATTAGGAAGTGAACGTGTGGATGATCTGGCTCATTTGGTGTTTCTTCAGATTTACAATGAAGACCAAATACATACCTGTAACCATTAGCTTTAAAAAAATCCTCTGCAAACTCTTTAGCAGCCTTTTTTACAGCTTCAGGATCTGCTCCTTTAGGACAAGAAATAACTATACGGCGGGCATCAGCTGGTCTCTTTTCACCTTTTTTAGTTTTAAGTAAGTCTTCTTGTGTTTCAGGGTCCTCTTGATCTGCACACCAATCTTTTACTGTGGAATGTAAATCGTTCCTTGATAAGGTATTGCAGTTTTCATCCTCAAGATCTACCTTGCCATTACGAGCTATGTAATCAGCAGCTTCATGCATATGGTGAGCGGTCTTAATACCTTTTGAGGCTTTATCACACTTAACAAAAGATTCTGAGCGTTTGGTAACTAAGCCTACAGCTTTAGCTTTAGGTGTTAAACCTGATGGAATATGAGCAACTCTACCTTTGTGATAGTGAAAAATACCTAAATTGCTTTCTTTTACAGGAGGGAAAAGGCGTTCTCCTGCGGTTAGGATCTTATTTGTCATGATTGCCCTTTCCTTGAATTAAATCCTTACGGTAACGTCCCGCATTGATAAGCCCCCAAACTTTAGCTACATGATTATCAATAGTGGTTGAGATGCTCTCCGCTCTCTTTGTAAAGTTTTTTAAAAGATCTTTTACATTCTTACCATCAGAGATCCTGTCAAAGTCGATGGTATTTGTGTGGTGAGCAATTTGATTTAGGTTTACACCTATCTTTCTGAGCTCATTATTGGCGTTTCTAAGCTCAATAATTTCATCTTGAGTGTACTGAGGCTCATTAGCAACATAACTTCTAATAATGGCAATTAGAGTTTGATTGCGATTTTTGCCAAGTTACTCTGCCATACGGTCAACAGCTGCAAGTTCATCATCATTTAGATAAAGTCTTACATCTTTTTTTGCACCTTTAGGAGGTAAAAATGATTCTAAGCTTTTCTTTTCAATATTCCCTTGTTTCTGTTGCATGTGTTCATCAATTGCAGCTTTGATGACTGCTAATGCAAGTGTTGCTGTTTTAACACCTATTTCATTTGAAATAGTGAGCCATTGGTCGTGATAAATACCAAGATTTAAGGTTAGCTGCTTACGTTTTGAATTACTCATAGTCATATCTTCTTGGTAAAAATTAGCTCTGACTGCAAGTTTACTTGCGACAAAAAATTCTATTTTTTGTGTCATTCAAAAGTTAGGTTTGCCTAACTTTTGGCTTCGCAGAACAGGTTGAAAAAATCAAAAATGGTTACCATTTTTGGATATTTTTCCTATCCTGCCCTAGCTTTTTTCGCTAATTTTTACCTTAAAAAAGTTGGGCTAGCCCAACTTTTTCTACCTCACTTTTTTCCTTATTTAGCTTCAACAATTCTTCCAAAAATGAACTGAACAGCCTCAACTTCTACCTCATTTCCATCTTTATCAAGGCAGATTACATAACCTTCAGCAGATGGCTTTCTTTTGTATAAAAGAGTTACTGGTGTGTTGTCGTCAATCCAACCTTCAATAACTGGGAATTTAAAATATTCAGCAACTTGAGTGTCTTCAGGTATTTCAAAAGAATCTTTTGAAGTTGATTCACTTTGAGCATCATCGTCTATAGTAGATTCAAAATTATCTTCAATTGATTCACTTTGCTCAGGGGCGTTGTTATAACTTTCTTGATTTGAATTACTATTATCAATAGTCTTCAAATGGACTATCTTCAGTGTTTGCATCATCTTGTGTGAAGCTCTGTTCTGATGCGCTATTAGATTCATCAAATGAAGTAAATTCATTTTCTGGTGAAGGTAAAGGTTCATCGTCTTGTGCTGGCTCTTCTAATGACTTTTTAAAACGCTCAATATCAGTACGTGAAAGAGCTTTTTCAACTGTTGATAAAAACTCTAATGACTCTTGTGGATGCTCTTTATAAATTTTCATAAAGTCGCTAAATGGTCTTATAGAGCCAAACTTTTCTTTTTGATTTTTAATCTCTTCAGGAACATCTTGCCAGACTAAGTATCTTGTAGTTTCAGATCTTTGAATACCTAATTTATCAGCAATCTCACTTTGCTTTTCGCCCTTTTCAATTCTGCTAATAATAAAATCTGCTAACTCATAGAACTTTAAATCAGCACGCTTTAGATTCTCAGAAACTTGGATATAGCCTATATCATTTTCTTGCCAGTTCTTATCGGCAATAATTGCTCTGATAGTAGGTTTTCCAAGTAATTGGTAAGCTCTAAATCTGCGTTCACCTGCAACAATAAAGTAATCTTCATCACCAGCTTTACGAACTACGATAGGTTGGATTAAACCGTGTAGTTCAATGTCTTGAGATAACTCTAAGATCTGCTCTTCATCAAAATCCTTTCTAGGTTGGTTAGGATCTGCTTTGATATGAGTAAGCTCAATATCAAAAATAGTTGAAGCTTCCTTTTGCTCTTTCTTAGCCTTTAGCTGCTCTGAGGTGATTGCTAACCCTGTTAAATTCATGCTCTTTTTGTTAGCAAAATCTTTTCCAAACTTTGATAAATCCATTTTTAAATCCTTACTTAGTTACCTTAATATTAGATTTTTCTGTACTCTTTAACCCTTTGAAGACTTCGTTCACTTGCTTTGACTTAGAAAAGCATCAAAGAACGAAGTTGCGTTATCACACTTGATAATGTTGTCTTCACTGATAACTTCAACGTCATCAATCATTAGTTGCGCCATTGTTGCTAAAGGATTGATACCCTTAGGTTTCAAATTGTTATAAGCATAGATAAGATGGTCATACGCTTTAAGTAAAACTGCGCTTTTAACCTTAGTAAGAGTCTCCAAGAAGCCATGTAAATCATCAAAGCTAGCTTTTGATACTGAAGGGATTACATGGCTAAAACGTTCATCTGCTGTAACTGCTTTTGCTGTTTTTAAACTAAGCTCAATCAATACTTTTTTTGAATACTCTTTTTCTTTTAGCTCATAAAAACCGTAAAAAAACATAATGCTTACTCCTCTGCCTTCTTTGATTTGTTTAACATGGCTTTAAGCTCAGATACGCTAAGCTTTTTCTTTTTGTTTAAAATTCTAGAATTTGATTTTTTCTTATAAACAATCGCCTCTGCATCTAGTTGAATGTTATCTACTGCAATGGGCTCTAAAGATGGGAAAAACCAAAGTTCATCAGTCTTATAAATTCTTGCTAAGTAGTGCTTACGGTTGAGGGTCATATCAATGACATCACCACTTTCGACATAAGCGATAAGATCTTCGTTATAACAATCACGAAGTAAGAAGCATTTAGCTGAATTTGAGTAATGAAGAATGCCTTTGTAGCTATCGCACTTGGTGCAACTGCGATGATCTTCTTTTAAGATTTTTACGCTTAAACCGCACTTATTTGCCTTGATGTAGTTTCTACCTAGCTCTGTGTTAAAAGAGTAAGGAATAGATACTTCCCAGTGAGTGTTAATTGGGAAATAAAAACATGAGCAGATTATATTTCCCTCCTTGAGCTTCTTTAGGATGTTTCTCTTTCCCATTGCGGATATGTTTAGGGTATTCTCAATATCTCGTGAAGCGAAAGAATCCCAGAAGAAGCCCCCGTTGGCAGCTGCGTTTTTAGCAGCGGTTTGTAACAAGATGCTTAGAATCAAAGCATCGCCTGAATAATGGGTTAAATCTTTGGTAATGTAGCCAAAAGAGACTACTTGCAAAGAGTTACCTATCAAGGAAGATCCGTTGATAAAAATGGTCTGTTTATGCTCGTCAATAAGAGATAACGCAATAGCACCTGCTTCAATCAAGCACTTTTTTAAGTGCTTAAATCTTCCTAAAGAAATAAGCTCTAAATAACAAACTATCTCTTCATCACTAGCTTTAATTACAGGATTGCCAGTACCTGAATATCCCTTTAATGCCATTGAGGTTAAACCTGCTAAGACCACTCTTTGTTGAGGAGATAACTTGTACTTAAACTGACCATCAAACAGGACTCCTATTTGACGATATGTTGTATCTTGAATATCCATAGTTAAGCCCTTGTTTAATTAAATTGATGGTGTGAAATTAGCTAGAAAATCAAGAGATATAGACTTTTTTAAGTCTCTTAAAGCGTTAGCTTTTTCAAGACTTAACCTTGGTAATAATCTTGCGTTACCAGTCATCAAAAACTGTCTAATAATCTTCTTGAAGCTATTTTTGCCGTATAAAGAAGCACACTCATTAAGGATTGCTAACTGCTCTTCATTTGCGCCGTTTTCACGTGTGATGTGCATGTTTTCATAGATTGTGAAGAATACTTTTCTAAGCTCAGACCAAGCGTCTGCACTGTTTGGACTATCCCAGATTGGTGTTCCAAAAGCTTGAGATTCAGCAATACAGGTTCTGCGTTTAATACCTAATGGAGATACTCTATCTACAAGCTTGTAGTTGCCATCTTCAACTACTGGAACTAACTGACCTTTATTGTTTTTAGCAGCTACAAAGCCATAGGATTTTTCACAAATCAGCATTGCGCCATAGTTTTGAGTAAGATCAATAGCGTTTTTTTGTTGGAATTTATTGCTCTCAATAGCATTAGGTAACATGCCTAAAAATGCATTTGGGAAATTTGAATTGTATGCAGCAATCGCATTTACACGGTCAACAATGCGTGAAATACCATCAATAGCTTCTTTGTTTAACTGAATAGGAGCTATTAGGTGAGTGCAAACTAAAAGACCAAGGTTTGAGCGAATATCTGGAGATGGATTTGTATCGATGATGCAAACATCAAAGCTTGATGACAATGCATTAAGATTCTTTTCAAAAGCTGATACAAACAAGCTATGAGCTTCATCGCCCTGACGTTCAAGCATTGCTAGACGATTGTCTGCCCCAAATAACCAAAAACCGTTAGCTTCAAGCTCTTTAGTGAAGTTTTCATCACTTAATTGCTCAGATAAATCTTGAGCAATTAAATCAAAAGAGCTTAAATCAGACTTTTTAGCAAAGTTTTGCTCTGTTAAACAAGTGGTTGCATTTGCTTGCTGATCTAAATCAATAACCGCAACTCTAAGTCCCATCTGTAAAGCACAATAGAATGCGTATTGAGTAGCTAAGAATGTCTTACCAACGCCGCCTTTTTCGTTTGCTACAGTTAAAATCTTCATAGTTAAATCCTTAATCAAAATCCTTTGAACGAATGAAAGTAAATAGTTTTGTAGAGCCATCAACTCTTCGAATTAACATGCAAATACGCTGTTGTTTAAACAAGAAGGAAGCAGAAGAAGCTGTCTGATTAAGCATAGAGATGCCATTAACGTTGATAATGCAATCTAATTGCTTAATCCCAAGAATGTCAGCAGGAGAATTAGGTTTGACTCTTAGAACAGAGATTCCAGCATCTGAAAGTTTGTGGGAGTAATCTAAGTTGATACCTAGAGGCTCAGTTGAATTTAAATAAATTCCATTACATTTTTGAGTATATGAATTTGCTTCAACGACAAGCTGGTCGCTGTCGTTATTAAATGGATCGTTATTAAGATCGTTAAATACCTTATATATAGCGTGATCGTTTTTTTCCAAGATATGATCGTTTTTTTTCCAAGATATGATCGTTTTTTTCCAAGATAACCTGTGGGAAGTTACTTTTTTTTCCAAGATAAAAATCTTGAGAATGATCTACCTGTGGAAAACTTTCATTTTTTAGAAAATCGCTAATTAGAAGATCTTCACTTGAGGTTGATGTGCATTTTTTACCAAGATCAGCTTCAGCATTGCAGATTGATGATCGTTTTTTTCCAAGATTGTCTGAAATCTTGTTTTTGGATGATCGTTTTTTACCAACTTTCTGCACACGAGACAAAATGATGTTTTTCTTTTCATCAGAAGATAAACTTTGAACATCTCTGTCATCTTTAGCTATGCCAGCAATGCGTTTATCGATTAGCTTTTTACAATCATCACTTTCAGTAAGTTTAAAGATTTGTGCATAAGAATTAGCAATAGAAGGGTCAAGCTCTACAGATTTAACAGTAAAGATAGATTTTCTATCAGTGCTGTATCTTATAAAGCCTTTTTCAAGAAGTGTATTAAAGGAGTTTCTAATTGTTCTATTAGAAATATTAAGATTTGCCTGTATAGGACTAATACCAGAGTTATCAGTGAAGAAACCTAGACCTGCTTTAGCAAATACAGAGGTTTTATCAATGATGTAGGAGAAAACAAGCAGATCAGCAAAAGACAAATCATAGTCATCAACCACCTTAAAGATAGTTAAGAATTTTTCAGATGACTCTATCGCTGGAACTTTAATATAACGTTCTGATTGAGTATATCTAACCTGAATTAACTCTTTAAACTCTAAAGTAGATAAATGACGTCTAATTTGAGATTCATTAAATAAGTAAAAACATCTCTGGAAGAGCTCAGAGGTCTGGTAGCTGATAATACCATTACGTGATCTCCTGCAAAGATTTGTAAGGATGGATAGTATGACTTTTAAGGTAGGAGTCAATTCTGAGCGTGCATGAGATCTGTATAAAATACCGATAACAGCAAGCTAAAATTGTGCGTTTTCGTTATTTTTAGGACCTTGATTTACGGAAATGACTGAATCATTAGTGCAAATAGGAAATGTATCATTAGCAACTACATAAGATGCTGAAGATAATGGGTTACCTAAAGAAATTTCATTATTGTGAAGTAAATCACAATTTTGACTAACTAATTGATTTAATGCAAGATTTGATTTTGCAAAAAAACATGATTTAGGCGAAAAAACTGTGTTTTCGTAAAATTAGTGCACAATTTGCGATTGGAAGTTTGAGAATGGTGCGATACCGAGAATCGAATATACAAAATTTATTATTATTTATCAAATAATTAAAATTTTTAGGAGAAAATTTAGGGGAAATTCTTTAGTTTGCTAAAAAGCCTCTCACTATACTACCTAATGGCCTATGTTTTCTCTTATTGATAATTAGCTATATAAATCAGCTATAAACTTAGGGGTAATTTTGATCACCTCCAAAGCAACTCGTAAATATAACTGAGTACATAAAAATACAGTTTTATTTTAACAGAATTACTCCTCTCCTTTTACAGTATGAGTATCGGGTACGTTTTTGATTCGCTTTTGTGATATTGCTCCAAAATGGAATGAAATAGTAAGCATAAGTCAGCTTTTTGTGTGTTAGTGTAAGATCTTAAAAAAGTTTAAAGCGAATTAAAGGTACATCATGTCTGAACAGATCACTTCATGCGACCAGCTAGTTAAGGTATTAAAAGAAGTAAAAGATATAGATCTGTCTTTCCTGAATAACATTTTTGAACGAATGAATATTCAGGAAGATGCTTCAACGGAGGCTCTTAACTTTAATCTAGTGGTAGAGGGACCTCAATTCAAAAGTAGCATTTCAACTGGATATGCCCAAACTCTGATTGATATTCAAAACTACTTATACAAACTTATAGTGACTCTAAATAAGGGCAGAGTTCCTAGACGTTTAGACGTTAAAACCATGCCCCAGATGGTCTTCTTTGTTTACGATGGTTGTGCCCATATAAAGAGTGAAGATCTTATTTTATGTTTTAAGAACTTTTGGGGTGAATTTAGATTAATGCCTTTCAAATCTCAGTTATTAGTAGCCACCGTGCTATTAGGAGTTTTTTTCGGCTGGCTGACTTATGAATATAAAAGTCAGGAACTAGTAGTAGACAAAAATATTCAAAATCTTCAACACGAAGAACATGTACTGCAAGAGTTTTCTGAACTTGTATATATGATGCAATCTAAAAACGTTGTAACAGCTAAAAAGTATGCCGA
>ERZ1673737.3777-NODE-3777-length-11193-cov-13.330939_pt1 | contig 11193 bp, 11 predicted proteins | sample MGYA00580211_ERZ1673737 | MGnify/ENA primary metagenome ERZ1673737 (study PRJEB41218, sample SAMN15661789) | gut metagenome | host: Homo sapiens | place: Canada: London | collected 2015-08-20/2019-03-30 | study: EMG produced TPA metagenomics assembly of... | reverse complement strand
CTTAAGTTACAGGATCCTGGATTCGGGACCAGACGGTACTCAGACGACGCTTACAGCTAAAACAACTAAAGAATGAGTTATCACAGGTTGATGCTGATATCGAGAAGGAGACACAGCGGCTTAAGTCTATCGATACAGGCTCTTTGTCCGATTGTGACTTGAGTACAAAGGCGGGGAGAATTGAAGCACAACTGATTATTAGAAGTGCTGTTAAAGAGGTCGTTTTAAATACTGCTAAACGTCGCTGTAAAGTAACTTTTCACAATGGTAAAGCAATCACCTTACCAATAACAGAAAACCCCTCAGAGGACGTTACAGAGGCCATACAGTCGCTTTCTGAAGTCACTGAGAGGGGTTTAATAGATGTTGATGAGGTTATCATATAGTTGAGCTTCTATCGTCAGTAGCGCTTGTTAGGATTAACAGACAGCCTCTTCAAAACATTACCTGCACCAGCATTATTAAGCACTTTCGAAGCTTGCTCATTAGCGGCATCTGAGAAGGTGCTTTTTCCATTCTCAACTCTGACACTTTTACCACAATTGATACGGGCTTGAAGTTGCTCATTAGTAAGTTCACTCGTAGAGCGATTATATAGCTCCTGACACATCAACATACCGTTACCTAAACTTGTCGTAGTGTTCCCTGTATTCTTTTTACTGGTAGCACCACCATCATTCGTGGTAGCGGTCTTGCCAGTCGCAGATGAAATATCAGTTTGCCCTACGATTGAACGAAATTCTACACCTTGGAAGGTCATCTGAATACGAAGACCATTAGCAATGGTATGCTCTTTACTCGCTTTAAACTGAGTAATGATACTATCAGTGATAGATATTCCATCTTTACAAACAATAGTGATGATTTGCTTCTGGTCTCGCCATTGTTCAACCGTAGAAATAAAGGTCTCTACAAGTTGCCCCTGTCTGGTTAATAGAACTGAACCCGTCGAATCAACCACTACAACACCGCTGATAGAGATGGTCTTAGGTGCTCTCTGAACATTATCAGTGATAGTTTGCCCCGATTGCATAGCCTGAGTTGTCACCATCATCGGTGAGTCATAGTCCATCTGTTCAGTAGCTGTTAAGGCAAGAAAAGATTCCACATTATCTCTAAGGTGAAAATAGATACCATCTTTACCTGAATATCTAATTTGCTTTGTGTCAAACATTGTTGTTATTCCTATTCTGTTAAGCGTGAGCTACGTGAAATCTAATTTTTGATGTTGGTATCTGTTCAGAAGATTTCACGTAGCATTCGACTATTCATAGTTGAATCGTCATACTAGATAAAGATTAATAGATTGCCATGTGTGGCAATAAATATTAGTAGTTCTAACATTGTTTATTCCTCTGGGTAAGCTGAGCTAATCAAGGTATCTTCCTGCATACGATTAATATGCGATGTGGTTCTTTCATCAATAACCTTTCCATCAAGTACCGTCTGAGTTGTGATATTGATTGTCTGAGGCTGAATATTTACTGACGGCTTGATAACCTTTAAATCTTGTGTGAATGTTTCCACTCGACCTTTCAGATTATTTAATGCTTCAGGTGAAAACTGTGGAACATCTTTTGATTTGCCATGAACCATAGCCCATAAAACAGCGGCTAAAGAGTTCATGTCACCAGTCAATGCTTGGTCTGTGGGTTCCACCTTTGACCTTACAACTTTGTCAATTGGATTATCTGACCTGCTCATCTGACGTTCATAGAACGGTTTAACAATGGAGTTAATCACATCAGTTGCCATACCGACAATCATTACTTTGGTAATTGCATCAGCTACAGATAATTTTCCTTTACCACCTTCAACACTACCGGAACGTGAATTAATTCTTCCTGCTGCTGTATTTGCTACATTTCCAAGCGTGGAAATAGCCCTAATTAAGCTCCAGATGCCACCTACAGCACCAATACCAGACCTTACAGCGACAATACCAGCAAGTCCCTTTAATGCACTTAACAGGCCATTTGCGATACCATCAGCTACAGCTTTTTGAGTGTCATTTAATTCTCTGTAAGCAAGGGTCACTCTGTCAAAGAATCCCTGCACTCGGTAGCTAATCGTGGTTAAATCATCAATACCGTTTGACATACTTTTCATCAAGTCGCCAAAATGTTCACCAAGATTTTTAGATTGACCACCTAGTGAATTAAGTAAATTAGTCAGTGACCTTGTAAAATCTACAAGACCTTCCTGTGAACCATCGAACATTAAGGCCAGATTATTGTTCCATGAATTACTTAAGCGGCCTAACTGCGTCTGAGTAGAGTTAATAATCTTTTCCCATCCACCAGCTTTATCAATCATCCTTCCCATTTCAGCGGATACTTTAGGGAGAACATCTTTAGAAAGAACCTTACCGTCTTTCATGGCCTTGTCTAATTCTTCTGTAGTCATCCCAAGGCTTCTGGCAAATAACTGGAAAGCACCTGCCATTCTGTCACCTAATTGACCGCGTAGCTCTTCAGCCTGAATCTTTCCTTTAGATGCCATCTGCTCGAAAGCTTTCAGAATCCCGTTAATTTCATCAGTGCTTAGCCCCATTAATCTGGATGTACCAATCACATTAGAAAATAAGGATTCTTTCTGGTCTGTATTCATATCACCAGCACCAGCGGAAAACTTAGCAAAACTGCTTAATGTTTCAATCTGGTCTACACCACTACTATCAGCAAGATTCTTAACAAATTCTGTAGCTCGTTTAGCACCTTCATCACCTAAAACGAATTGTGCCGCTCGTTGTGATGCTTCTTTTTTCAGACCAACCTCCATAATCCGCCTGTAAGCTTCTAAGGCTGTCTGAAAACTATAAATGGCTGTACCTGCTTTGATTGCACTTGTAGCTAATACATCCAGACCATTCGAAGCATTTTCACTGTGATTATTTTTGCTGGTGGTCTTATTAAACTTAGAAAGTGTTTCACGAAGAGACTGATTTAACTTTGCTAACTCACGATTAAAAGCTTCGTTTCCAAGTGTCTTGGATTTACTGCTTAAGTTGTAATATTGGCTCTTAAAATACTTCTCAAGCATAGGATTAAAGTCACGAAGCTTGCTCATATTCACGCTATGCGCTGCTGTGATTGCTCTGTTTCCGCTAATTCGTGGCTGTCTTGCTGCTTTAACAGTTTCTTCAACCTGAGTTTTGAACTTAAAGACCTTCGTAGATTTGGCTCTTTCCTCCAGCTTATTAAAAGTCTGGTTAATCTTCTTTTCCATATTTCCCAAAGAGGCTGTTAAATCCTTATCCATGCTCTTTGGGTTAACTTTAAACGCTCTATTCAAATTACGTTCAATTCTTTGTGCTGACTGCAAAGCTGCCTTTTCAACTCTTTGCAGTCCCTTAATAACGTTTTCATTGAAGCCTAGCTCAACGATAAAACTATCAACTGTAAATCTGCTCATTCATATTTCACCTCTTTAAGCGTGTTGTACGTAAATTCTATTTTTCAGTGTGGGTATTAACTTTACAGATTTTACGTAGCACACATACAAAAAAGGGAGAAACTACCGATGTCACTCGATAATCTCTCCCCGTATTTACCCAACCAATTCTTTTTTAATGTCGGACAAGATAATGTAGTTCCGTTTCACCTATAATTTGAGCATCAGAAGGAATACGGTCAATACACCACTTTGGAATCTTGCGTGTTTTTGGTTTGTGTGAGGTGATGTAATGACGGTTATTCTTAATTCGTAGCTTTTGTCTATTTGGTTGTAGCTGGAGTCTTTCGCAAACAGACCGAATAGTCTCTAAACGTTCTTCAAACATTAATCACCTCTTTTAATTCATAATCAAACAGCCTTGCTAAATTCTCGTGGAACACTCAGAAAATCATTGAAGCTGATAATCTGTGCCAACTCTTGACGGTACTCCTTAGCCAGCGCTTGATGGTCACTAATCAGCTTAGCCAGTCTTGATTTCAGCAAATTAATCTCATTTTCTCTTGCTTTCATCAGTTTCTCTTTTGCAATTTCTTCAAGCTCAGCTTGTGATTTATCAGCAACAATTAGAGACAGTCGATGTGGTGCTCTGACAGCTCTTTCTGTACGAACAACTCTTTGACCTTCTGGTAAATCTGCAATCACTTTACCAATCTCTACAGGGTCATACCCCCAACCGTCACGGTCTAGTCGAGAGAAATAAGCATAAGAATTGGTTTGAAGCTCCATCAAAATAGCCATTTCGTCAATTTCGTCTTCAAGCTTGGACTGAATTTTCTCGTAAACACTTCTCATTGCTTCTTGAGAGTCTTTAATAGCTTGGAAATATCGGCGTTGTAGCTTCAACTTCAAATCAAGTTCACACCGTTCGTTCATAGAAAAATCAATTTCAACTCTTGGAATCTCAAGTGGTTCTGGTGGAATATATGGACCTTTATTTACTTCGTGTGATTCCCGCCAAGCTCTATCAAAAGATTCACGCAAACTTAATTCGTGAATATCAAGTGCACTTGGTCTGGTTTCGATAATCATTTCATGTTCATCACGGATAGACATTATTATTTTTCCTCTTCTAAGATAATTTATGTTTCAGTTTTTAAAAAGCACACCTGACAGCCTACGAACTTAGAAGAGACTTAAAAGCGTTTGCCAAGTATGCTTTTTAAAAACTGAATGACCCTAGATAATTTCTTATAAAGGGCCATTCATAAGGTGAAGAAATTAAAAGAACATCTAAAGGATTCAATGACGAATGAACAAAGACTTTTTGAGATGACCTCTCAAGTTATATAAGAGAGGCCATGACGAAAAGCATTGCACCTTTCCAACTCAGAATATCCATCCATCGGATTATTGAAAGAAAAATAAGAGAGAATTGCTCTCCCCCATATATACAATTATGTCATGGCTAAGGTTATTTGTCAACAGCTTTTTAACAGATTGGTAACATCAATTTTTATTTACCGCATTGTTAATAATGCAGCCAACAAATAGCCCTAGCAGCGTCCATAATACAATTAACGTCATTAGTGAACCCTCACGGAATCCGTAACCAAAATATTGTCAGCGTACAAAATTGCTATAGCCGCCTTGAGATATTTTTCAGGGCTAACGCTGTATTTGTTCGTTTCTTCGATAATCAATCTTTTCATGTTCGAATCTGTTACAGGAAACATAAAACGTGGTTCACCAGTTTCAATTTCCTGAATAAAGTCTTCAATTTCGTCTGAGTTTTCAGCCATTCGCTTTAACAGCCTGTCAAAGTCAATTGATACACCGGAATCAATGAAGCTTTGCACCATCATAGCAGTGTCGCTATCAATGAAAATCTGTAATTCATATTCTCTCATTTCCTAAAATCTCCTTTTTACCAGACCTCCTCAATCGCTCTGTAACGAGCTAAATAGTCTTTTTCAGGGGTAGCCTGTACAGTGGTATTACCCACCCTAAAATAAGATAGTTTTTTGCGTTAGAATGCGATTGAGAGCGTCTGAGAAGCTATTTTTCTAATTTCTCTTAAAGTCTCGGACTTGCATAAGATTTTTTGGTCTGGTATCGGCTCTGTTACCATTTCGATGGATAATTTGCTTATTGGATTGATAGCCATGATAAAGGAACCAGACAACATATTTCACGTAGAAAGTATATCGGCCTATATTAAATGTTTTGTTGCCGTAGTCGTCGGTATTTATCGTGACTGACTCTCCATCAGACCAGCACAGGGAATCACTGGATTCATCATAGATAAGGTGTTCTGTAAAATATCGTCTAACATCTTCATGCCAAGGTTTCATAAAACCTCCTCACCCCAATAACCTAATTCAATCTTGTGACGCTCAAACCATTCTGGCTTGACTGCTGCTTTCAGTGTTTCATTTGGGCCAATGGCTTTAATGAAAATATCTTTTGAGTTATGGATGTCACCGAATCCGTTTCCTTCAATCAGGAGGTCGGAGATGTAGCGAATCATTTTATCCGTGTGGTATTCAAAGGTAACGCATAGCATCAGACCTCCATCTCTAACTTTAACTTGTGAATCTTAAGACTCAATAGACGGGCAATATCAATTTTAAAGCTGTTAAGTGCCTTCAAAGTATCTAAAGCGTCCTGAGTAATTCGGATGTGTTTACGACCTTTAGAGACTGGATATTTCAGTAAATCCGACTCAGTAACCTCTTTAGCAATTGCAAGTTGCATAACAGTTTGATGAGGTAAGTTGGTCGTTTGTTTAATTCTGTTAAGCTCGTTAAAGGCTTCTTCTGAAATTCTTGTAAGCGTGTGTCTGTTCATTATTTAAAATTCCTCTGTAACTAAATACGGGTCAAACTCGAAATCTGGTTCACTAATCGTAAGGCTGATATTGCCCACTTCCGCATGATGATTAATTGTCTCAATAACTTTCATGCAAATAGTGGCTAAGTTAGCGCAATATTTATCGCTTGGTAGCTCATGGCTTAATCGGGTTGCTTGACGCTGTAGATAACTTGTTATTGTGCTTGAGCTAATCTTGTCAATATTTCGTAGTAAATAGAAAACTTTTCGGTGATAATTATCTCTTCCGGCATTACGGCAAGTTCCGATAATAATATCTTCAATTCGTGATGGTAATTGTTCATAGCTGTCAAAACTCATCAAGAAAGTTTTTAAAGTATTTTCTTTTTCTTTGCGTACTGACATATATTTGTCTCGTGGCGTAATGCTACGAATGACCGCTTCAAGGTTCTTACGTTCGGATTTGCTAAAGGTTGGTACTTCGTAGCTGGTGGGGGTGTCTGTGTAGCTGTAACCGTTGCTTCTGTTTCTTGCTTTGCTCTCTTCAAGAAATCTTTGAAATTCTCTGTCGTTCATTCATATTCTGACCCTCATGAAGTGTTATTATTCTGTTAACTATATGTACAATACTAGCATTTTCAAAGACTAATGTCAAGCATTTTTTAACATTTCATTAACATCTGTGGTATAATGGTTCTATGGGGAGAGTAAAATATGAGGCGTGGCTATGAGGTATCAACTATCGAGCATGGTCACATGGTTATTGCATTGCACACAGACCTCTTCAATCGCTCTGTAACGAGTTAAACGGCCTCTTCAGGTCAACTATAAGGTCAGATACTTTTTTGTGTCAGAATGCGATTGAGGGCGTCTCACAAGGAAAACTAATGGTAAACCTCCCTCCTGAGCTGGGGTCACCTGATGTATGGGCTGGTGGGGGTGTGGGTCTGTTCGCAGGCTTACTACTTCGCTATGTCATTGTCAGGGTGTTTATCGTGTTCAGATTGTTTGGTCGAGAATGGTCGTTTGACCTCAAGGACAGGACTCGAACAGACAACCACACAGACCCCCGTTAAACTCCCTTCAAAATCCCCTGTACGAGATGGTATAGGGGTATCTTTAGCATTTTGTGCTATCTGTTAAAAAATAGCTTGACAAAACCGGAAGGCTGTATTTATCAAGCATTCACCTCTCTGACAGTAACCTCTAAAAGTTCTTATTTTTCAATCAGTTGTAATCACCCATATATAGAGAACTGACAAGTCTCTTCACAGAGAACTCTGTAACCTTAACAGTAACTTCTAAAAATGCTTATTTTTCAACGAGTTGTAATCACCCAATATATAAGGCTGTCCAGTACCTTCACAGAGAAACTTCAGAAGCCTTCTTGACCGTCCACTAATTGGTATTGTTACCAATCCCTAAGCGGGAGAAGAGCGATAACCCCAGACAGGGAGAGCCACCTTCTTAACCGACTTCTTAAACAATCTTTACAGACCCCGTTCACCAGTCTCAATATTTTTATTTCTCGCTCTTCGTTTGTTGCTCGTTTCTATTATTGAGGGGGTTTGAAAAACCTCTGTAAAATACCCCTTCCAGTAAAAAGCGAATAACCCCAGAAAGGGGAATCGCCTCTTTAACATTCTCGTAATCAGTGCTCTATATGAGAATTTCAGCTCAACCTTTGAACAATCCTGTAAGTGGTGCTTAGAGGCATTCTTAGCGCTTCGGCTATACTCTTAATGGGTTGCCCTTGGTCATACATTTTAATCAGCCTGTCGAGCGTCTGTGCATCGTGCATATGAGGTCTTCCACGTAAACCACCCCTATTAACCACGGCAAGTAAAAGCATTGTGTCACCACAATAGATTGTCTGTGTAACTTCAACCTTCGGTTTGCGGGGTGTGTTCCTGTATATTAAGACGCAACTTGGAAACGGTGAACGCACTACAACACCTCTCTTTCCTGCTGGTGGAAGGTATTTGACTGCTCGGTGTAACGTTCGAATCTCATGCAGGAAGGGGTTTGTATATACACATCGAAGCCAGTAAGTTGTCTTTGACCTGTGCGGAACCAGACATACACACACATCAGCTTCAGGGGCTTTTAAGAGGAACTTTTCAGTCATGCTAAACGGCGGGTTACAGAAGACCGTTTCACCAATCCACGATTGATTGTGAATATCATCGGTGAACCGTGGTAGCAATGCGTCATACTCAGTTGCAGCACCATCTAAACTGAAGTTAAACTCACGATGCAGGTTATGAAATAAACGATACGGTGTACGCCAGTCATCAGAACCACCATGATAACGACCGACATTGATTATTGGATGTGACACAAGCGAAGCGCCCCTCTTAGTATATTTCTTAATCGTCTCTTTAGCATTTAGTGCTTTTTGTTAAGTTTAGCACTTTTTGCTAAAGACAAAACACTTGACAAAATGGTAAGATTGTTCACATGACCTTACTTAACAGACTTTTGAGAGGTTTTGAAACAGCCTGTTTAACAGGTCACTACCTCTGGTCTTATCGTTCCCTTCTCTCTAGGTAGTTATCTGTTAAGAGTTTTTTAGTTTTATTCTTAAGATAATTGTTAAGATGATACTCTCCCTTCGGGTTATATCGTATCTCTCCTCCCGTTAAATATCCCTTCACAGTCAGACTAAATAACACCTGTGTAGTTTCTTGGCAGAATCTTTCAAGGTAACTTAGCTCTGAGTTTATGAAGTTGACCTATGAGATAGACTCTATCGAATCTGTTAGTCAATTGTTGCTTAGGTGCTGCTAAGGCTTACTTAGTGGAAAGAGAGGGGATATGTGACCATAGGAACCCCTCCTGTTAAAAGTTTCTTGACGTTACTATCTCGATATGTATAATGGCTTACTGTACTAGGTTTACTTCCAAAGCAACCAAGCACACTCTCTATGGCAGTGTCCGGCGAGGTAAGGTCGTGTAGGGTGCGGTTCGGTGGGGTAAGGTTTGGTGCGGTATGGGTGGATGGTAGTAGCCACATTAAAAATCTACCTGATGAGGACTCCTTCACCGGAGTCCTTTTTTGTTTGTATAAAATTTGTACAACTAATATCCAGCTTCTAATTTTTTATAAAATCGATTAGACCCTCTTCGAGTTCCCTTTCCCGACAATCTTCAAAAATATCTGCGACAGGTCTATACCCGTTTAGTAGCTCAGATTCACGATATAGCACCCCCTTTGCAAAAGCAGTTAAAATATCTATAACCAACTATTGACTTTCTTCATAGCATCTGTTAATTCCACCTCAAAAAGCCTTCATCACACTTCAAAGCATCTATCAAGAAGATTTCACCTATCAATAGCTGTAACATTTTATAGTTCTGTGAAGTCCTATCCAGTTTTCTCTGTAACAGCCACAAACTTCTGTGACCTTATATGTCAATGACTTACAAGACATGCTCTCAAGGTGCTGTATAGCCTCTTATCTTCAAATACACAAAACCCTTATAAATCAGTACTGATACGTATACAGTACGTTTTTAACATAATAGCTTTTTTACGCACTAATCGTGTTCTACGTGAAATCTGCATAAAGATTAAGATGTCTCTAAGTGATTTTTTAAGGGGAACTACGAAGGAACTATAACTATCGCCTCCTAACTTTCATATAGGAAACTATTAAGTAGCTTGATAGTCACTTTAAGGGAATATTGATAGTGACCAACTGCATAGACACCGTTATATAGCCCTGTATATAGCACTGTATGTAGTGTCGAGAGAGGAACGACTAACACGACACAGTTTACCCTGAAAAGAGACTTCACAGATTCTTTATATATTTCAATAAGTTATGATAAAAAGGGGCTATGTCGATACTGTATAGAATCTGTGTAGAATTGCTTAGATACTTGGAAATCTACCGTTAAATTGCATAGGTACTAACCTGTTTATGTCCTGTTATTTACAGGCATAGCATTATTGGTTAATTAATTCATTCGACTCTATATTATTACCTTTTTCTTTTTCCTTTTTAATTTTAGCCTCTACCATATCGAACATTTTCATTGTCTGTGATGAAGTTAGCTCTTTCTTTTGTCGTAGCGCGTTACGTATGGTAGAAGCTTCAATATCAGAAACTGTTAAAAGTTCTTCTACCCTACTCTTCAATTGCTGTAATGAACGGCTATTATCAACTTTAAAGAAATCATCCATTACCTCAAGTGAGGCAACAATCAAATCCTGTAGTCTCTCTTTTTCTATCTCGATATTTTCAATGGTTTGTTTTTCTTTAGATACTAACTGCTTTAAATTATTAATTTCTTTCTGAATCAGTTTCTTCTCTGTCTGTAGCTCTTCTGTGACCAGCTCTTCACGCTTACCACGCTCTACTTCCGCTTTAATATCAGCATCAATTTTAGCATTTTCTTTCTCTTCTTCTCTGGCAACCCGAACCTTTAACCCCGTTAACCTGATTGAATTAAGGTATTCTTTTTCCTTTGTAAGATAAACATTTTCACTGTGTTTATCTGTAGCCCATTTTTGAGCAAGAGAAAGTAACCATTGAGCATAAGGAGTAATAACAGCTAGCACACTCCCAAAAAAGACAGGTGCTAACAGATAATGTACATAAAAATATTCCTGAGACAGAATATAATCTATTCGAAACTTAACAGGAGCATCACTCATAAAGAGCATTGCTAAGTTAGGCCAATTGAACCATACCCATGCAAGAATGATATATCCCCATAATGGGCTTTTAATCCTATCGTTTATTGCTTGCATAGTAGAATCTAACCATCCATCACTCATAGCTAACCCTCGGAAGTCTTATCTTTCTGTCTATCATAACCACAAGCATCACCTTTAGGAACCATCTGAAACGGGAGGTGTATTTAGACCTTGCTAATCTTAGACAGCCGCCCGGTTCATGCAGCATGTCCACACAGTGAAGCTATTCGCGACGCTCAACGAAAAAAACCTAAAGTTCCGGT
>ERZ1673737.3774-NODE-3774-length-11200-cov-38.602692_pt1 | contig 11200 bp, 10 predicted proteins | sample MGYA00580211_ERZ1673737 | MGnify/ENA primary metagenome ERZ1673737 (study PRJEB41218, sample SAMN15661789) | gut metagenome | host: Homo sapiens | place: Canada: London | collected 2015-08-20/2019-03-30 | study: EMG produced TPA metagenomics assembly of... | reverse complement strand
GTGATACAAGATCGATGACATAGCGTTGAAGAAAAGGATTTGATAATCCGCAAAATTTGCACAACACTGCCTGTAATACTTCCTGAACCAGAGACGATCATGACCGTAACCCGCCCACGCGCCGAACGCGGCGCATTTCCGCCCGGAACAGAACATTACGGACGTTCATTATTGGGCGCGCCGTTAATCTGGTTTCCTGCCCCTGCAGCCAGCCGCGAAAGTGGTTTGATTCTGGCTGGCACTCACGGTGATGAAAACTCTTCGGTCGTCACGCTCTCCTGTGCTCTGCGGACGTTGACACCTTCTTTGCGCCGTCATCATGTGGTGCTGTGTGTGAATCCTGACGGCTGCCAGTTGGGGTTACGGGCCAATGCTAATGGTGTGGATTTAAACAGAAACTTTCCGGCGGCGAACTGGAAGGAAGGTGAAACCGTTTATCGCTGGAACAGCGCCGCTGAAGAACGCGATGTCGTATTACTGACAGGTGACAAACCTGGCTCCGAACCTGAAACCCAGGCGCTGTGCCAGCTTATACACCGCATTCAACCTGCCTGGGTGGTCTCATTCCACGATCCACTGGCCTGTATTGACGATCCCAGACACAGCGAATTAGGCGAATGGCTGGCCCAGGCGTTTGAATTGCCTCTGGTAACCAGCGTCGGTTATGAAACGCCTGGCTCTTTCGGCAGTTGGTGTGCAGATCTCAACTTGCATTGCATCACCGCAGAGTTTCCGCCCATCTCCTCCGACGAAGCCAGCGAAAAATATCTCTTTGCGATGGCAAACTTGCTGCGCTGGCATCCTAAAGATGCAATTCGCCCGTCGTGAACTGAAGCGCCGGTTCCACATCTACCGCCAGCCAGGTCGGTCCGTCAAGATCGGCGAAACTGACCTGCGGCACCAGCGGTAAAGCGGCGCTAATGGCCCGAGAGGTACACAACATGCAGCCCAGCATCAGACGAAAACCTTGTGCACGCGCTTCAGTCGCCAGCGCCAGCGCTTCCGTCAGACCCCCGGTTTTATCGAGCTTAATGTTAACCATCTCATAGCGCCCTTTCAGCGCCTTCAGATTGCTACGAGTATGACAACTTTCATCAGCACAAATCGGTAACGGATGAATAAAATTCTCCAGTGCCGCATCGTCCTGCGCAGGAAGCGGTTGTTCAAGCATCGCAACGCCTAAATCCGCCAATAGCTGGCAACGCGCCGCCAACCCTTCTGCACGCCAGGATTCATTTGCATCAACGATCAGCGTCGCATCGGGCACAGCTGTGCGAATTGCCACCATCCGCTCACTGATAAGATGGTTATCCAGCTTCACTTTCAGTAATTTCGCGCCTGCCTGCCAGAGTGTTGATGCACTATTGGCCATCTGATCAGGCGTACCGATGACAACCGTCTGTGCAGTGATAACTGTCTCGGGAAGCGTTATGCCGATCAAATCAGCCAGCGATTGCTGCTGTCTTCGCGCGGCCAGATCCCACAATGCACAATCCAGCGCATTACGTGCTGCGCCGGCAGGGAGAATTTTTTGCAACTCCTCCCGTGTCAGCCCTTTCTCTAGTTGCGGCACGACGCTCATAATTTGCGCCATTACCGAGGCATCACTTTCCCCATAACGCGGATACGGCGTGCATTCGCCGGTGCCTTTAATACCCTCTTCTTCCAGTTCAACCACCACCACGCGCGCTTCACTGCGACTTCCCCGGGCAATCACAAACGGGGTATGTAAGGGCCAGGCTTCCTCGAATACCTTAACGGTTCTCATCTTTACTCCTTGTTGTCGCGGTGGTCTGCGGATTAAGCGCAAATAGCGTTTGCTGTGTTATTGACAGTTAGCATAAACTAGGTGTGACGTTAAATATATGTAAACAGGAAAGATAATCATGTCACAAACCGTTCATTTCCAGGGCAACCCGGTTACAGTCGCCAATTCCATCCCGCAGGCGGGTAGCAAAGCGCAGACTTTTACTCTCGTGGCAAAAGATCTGTCTGACGTCACCCTCGGTCAGTTTGCGGGTAAACGCAAAGTGCTGAACATTTTCCCGAGTATTGATACCGGTGTTTGCGCCGCATCAGTACGTAAGTTTAACCAACTGGCAACCGAGATCGACAACACCGTTGTGCTGTGTATCTCTGCCGATCTGCCGTTCGCCCAGTCTCGTTTCTGCGGCGCAGAAGGTCTGAACAACGTTATCACCCTCTCCACTTTCCGTAACGCTGAATTTCTGCAAGCCTACGGTGTGGCAATTGCTGATGGCCCACTGAAAGGTCTGGCAGCGCGTGCCGTTGTGGTTATTGACGAAAATGACAATGTGATTTTCAGCCAGCTGGTGGATGAAATCACCACCGAGCCGGATTACGAAGCAGCTCTGGCTGTACTGAAAGCATAATTTAATATGCCTGATGGTGTTGCACCATCAGGCATATTCGCGCTTACTCTTCGTTCTTCTTCTGACTCAGACCATATTCCCGCAACTTATTGGCAATCGCGGTATGTGAAACGCCGAGACGTTTTGCCAGTTTGCGCGTGCTGGGATAATTGCGATAAAGCTGGGTTAATACCGAGCGTTCAAAACGGCTGGTGATTTCGTCCAGCGAACCTTCCATCGCATCTTCGCCCACGGCTACCGTTGCGGCGTCATAATCCGGCAACAAAATATCCTGTGGACGCAGCTCATAACCGTCCAGTTGTGTCAGTGCGCGATAGATAGCGTTCTTTAACTGCCGCACATTTCCCGGCCACGCATAACGCGTAAGTACAGTATTCAGGTCAGCGGCCAGTTTCGGACGCGGCACGCCCTGCTCGTCGGCAAAGCGGGCGACGAACAGCTCAGTTAACGGCATGATGTCCTGCGGACAGTCACGTAGCGGCGGCAGATTGAGCGTCAACACGTTCAGACGATAATAGAGATCTTCACGGAACATGCCTTTTTGCACCAGTTCGACCAGATTCTTCTGCGTAGCGCAAATCACCCGCACATCGACATGCACCTCATGGTCTTCGCCAACCCGACGGAAAGTGCCATCATTAAGGAAACGCAGTAATTTCGCCTGCATCCGTGGTGACATTTCCCCTATTTCATCCAACAGCACCGAACCACCGTTCGCCTGCTCAAAGAACCCTTTCTTCCCTTCCGGAGCATGACCAAACAGTTCACTCTCGACCGCATCTTCCGGTATAGACGCACAGTTCAGCGCCAGGTAAGGTTTGCCCGCTCTGGGGCTTGCCTGATGGCAGGCGTAGGCAAAGAGATCTTTACCTGTACCTGTGTCACCCGTAATCAGCAGCGGCGCGCTTAGCATCGCCAGTTTCTGCGCCTGTTCGACAACGTGCTTCATTTTCGGGCTGACGGCGACAATTTGACTGAAGGCGCTGACGTCCTGGGCGGCGACATTTTGCAACTGGCGGCCCATACGAATCGTTGATCGCAACATCACCACCGCACCGGTCAGGACGTGTTGATCATTTTCATCCTGAAGATAAACAGGCGTAATCTCCATCAGGAAATTCTGCCCATTAATAACGACATGCTCGTTATGCGAATCTTGCGGTTCGCTTTCCAGCCAACGTAAAAAATTAAAGCCGTTAATCAATTGTGCGGCGGTATGGTTGCGCAGGCGATCCAATTTTTGCCCAAAAAGCTGACAGCTCGCCGGGTTCGCCATATCTACTTTGCTTTTCATATCGACAGAGAGCACAGGTTCAGGCAACGCCTCCAGTAACGCGCTCAACGCCAGATGCTCACGTTCGGAAGGCATCCACGGGACAGTACGCACATCGGTAACACCTGCAATACGACGTATTTCGGCCATCAGACTGCTGAAACTCTCAAACTCCAGTTCAGCAAAATTGAGGTAGATTCGCCCAATGGGATCAATCTCAATACCGCGTAAATCAATGCCTCTTAGCACGAGTAGATCGAGTAATTCGCGGGTCAGACCGAGTCGGTCTTCACAAAAGACTTCCAGACGCATGGGAACCTTCACCTGAAAAAAGAACAATTAATATGATGATATGACACTATTTGGATAGCAGGAAGGTTTCTGTCAACAATCATTGACACAAAGACGGAAAAACGGGCACTTCGGCGTAAAGATATCCGGTCAGCACCCGATATTGCATTATTTTTCGCTGGGCGTTTTGCCTTTTTGCAGCGTTTCTTTCACCTGACCGATAAGCTGACGACGGAAATCCCCGAGGCGAGGTTTGTCATCGTCAATCCACGGCAGCGGGCGGCAAAGCTCCATAGCTTTAATCCCGAGTCGTGCCGTCAGAAGTCCAGCACCAATTCCCTGAGCTGCGCGGGTAGACAAACGAGCAGCGAGATCTTGCGACATCCAGTCCATCCCCACTTCGCGCACCAGTTCGCTGGCTCCGGCAAAAGCGATATTCAGCAATACCAGCTTAAACAGACGCAAACGGCTGTAATACCCCAGTTCAATGCCATACAGCGTGGCGATGCGATTAATTAAACGCAGATTGCGCCAGGCGATAAACGCCATATCGACCAACGCCAGCGGGCTGACCGCAATCATCAACGTTGATTCCGCCGCCGAACGGCTGATTTCGCGCCGCGCCTGGGCATCTAAAACTGGCTGGACCAAATGCGCATACAGGCTGACCACTTCACGGTCGTTTTGCGTTTCATGGATTGAGGCATACCAGCGTTGCAGCGCCGGATGCGACTGATCAATACCCGCCTGCTGCGCCAGTTTTTCGCAAAATGCGCGGCCTTTGCCCGTGCCGTGGCTATGCAATAAATCACGCGCTTCGTCGCGTTCATGGGCGCGCTGTCGCAAGCGCCATAAGCGCCGCCACTCTGTTACCACAGAACCTACGCCAGCGCCGATAATCAATGCCCCAGCGGCACATCCACCCAGCGCCACCCAGTCCTGGGTTTGCCAGGCATTCATTGTCCACTGTACACCCTGCCCGACAACGCTTGCGCCAAACAGAGCCAAGCCGCCCATCACCATTTTACGCCACAGGCTGCGTTTCGGACGTAACGCTGCATCCATTACCGCTTCAACTTGCCCCTCTTCTTCAGGCGCTTCGTCGAGCGTGGCCGGGGCAAAATTTTGCGCCTGATTTTCGTCAAAGGTCTGCTGCGCCCTGAATTTAGGATTCTGATCGACCTCCAGAGGACCGTCAAAATCAATACGTGGTTTTAACGGTTCGGTCATCGCAATTTATCTCCTATTAAAAATTCCAGCGCAGCATCAAGACGAATATGCGGTAGTGGTTTGTCGACATCCATCACCTGCGGACGAAATGCCTCAAACTGGAAGCCTTGCTTATCCCAGAACGCCTGACCAGGCAAACGTGCGGGAACTTCGCCAGGATAAACAGTGAGCGGTGCGCCATCGCTAAGTCGATTACCACGCAGCGCCGGGATTTTCTCACCGTTAACATCAATAATGCCGCTGGTGGTCGCCTGAACTGACGCCAGCCCCAGGCAGTCCATGCTGATCCCTTCGAACGCCGCATTTTGCCAGGCATCCTGAATCAGTTGTTGCAGTAATGAAACCATATTAGCGTGCTGATCGATGGTCACATGGTCCGCTTTAGTGGCAGCAAACAATAGCTTATCGATAACCGGCGAAAACAAACGCCGGAACAGGGTACGCTGCCCGTAGTGAAAACTTTGCATCAGCTGCGTCAGTGCCAGACGCATATCATTAAATGCCTGTGGCCCACTGTTGAGAGGTTGCAGGCAATCCACCAGCACAATCTGGCGGTCAAAGCGCAGAAAATGATTCTTATAGAACCCCTTCACCACTTTCTCGCAGTAATAATTAAACCGCTCGCGCAGCATTCCGGCATTAGTGTGCTTATCGGCCTGCGCCAGTTTGGACTCGCCCCAGACATCGACATCCGGCCACGGGAAGAATTGCAGCGCGGGCGCACCTGCCATATCTCCCGGCAAGACAAAGCGCCCAGGCTGAATAAAGTGCAGCCCCTGCTGTTTACAGTGGTGGAGATAATCGGTCCACGCGGCGGCAATGTCCGCCAGCCGGTTTTCGTCGGCAGGCGCTAGCGGGTCCAGCCCTTCGCTCATCATTCGCCATTTCGCCGACCATTCTCCGCGCTGACCATTGAGTAAGCCCGTCATCTGGCGCGACCAGCTTAAATAGTCCTGCGCCAGCATCGGCAGGTCGAGCAACCATTCGCCGGGATAATCCACAATTTCCAGATACAGCGTGGAGGTATCCTTAAAGTGGCGTAGCAGCGAATCATTCGATTTAAAACGTAGCGCCAGGCGGATTTCACTGACGCCGCGCGTTGGCGTTGGCCAGGCGGGTGGATCGCCATATAACTGCGCCAGCCCTTCGTCATAGGTGAAGCGCGGAATGCCAAAGTCACGCTGGGGAATGCGTTTCACGCCCAGCAGGCGCTCTTCACGCACCGCACTTAACAGCGGCAAACGTGCTCCGGCGTGAATATTAAGCAACTGATTAACCATCGCGGTGATAAACGCTGTTTTGCCGCTGCGGCTAAGTCCGGTTACAGCGAGGCGCAGATGTCTGTCGACACCCCGATTCACCAGCGCATTGAGTTCATTTTTAAGTCGCTTCATTGCTGTCCTGTGCTGCTCTGAAGACCAGAAAAAAAATCATTCGTAAGGATATGAATGTGGGGGCCAGGCCATTGATTATCAACTGCCCGTGTTGTCATCGACCGGCGAACTCCATAAGATGTGCAGCATTCACGTTCGGACGGAGTTCCTGACCTATGTCCCCTACTATTTATGATATTGCCAGGGTTGCAGGCGTATCAAAATCCACCGTATCACGCGTGCTGAATAAGCAAACTAATATCTCCCCGGAAGCGCGCGAAAAAGTGTTACGGGCCATTGAAGAATTACAGTATCAGCCAAACAAGCTGGCCCGCGCGCTGACCTCTTCGGGTTTTGATGCCATTATGGTGATTTCTACCCGTTCGACCAAAACTACGGCGGGTAATCCGTTTTTCTCTGAAGTTTTGCATGCCATCACCGCCAAAGCTGAAGAAGAAGGTTTCGACGTGATATTACAAACGTCGCACAATCCGGCAGAAGATCTGCAAAAATGCGAAAGCAAAATTAAGCAGAAAATGATTAAAGGCATTATTATGCTCAGTTCGCCAGCGGATGAGTCATTTTTTGCCCAACTCGATAAATATGATATTCCGGTGGTGGTGATTGGCAAAGTTGAAGGTCAATATGCCCATGTTTATTCTGTCGATACCGATAATTTTGGCGACAGCATTGCGTTGACCGATGCATTAATTGAAAGTGGGCATCAAAATATTGCCTGCCTGCATGCTCCGCTTGATGTCCATGTTTCGGTTGATCGCGTTAATGGTTATAAGCAGAGCCTGGCTGCGCATAATATTGCAGTGCGTGATGAATGGATTGTTGATGGCGGTTATACCCATGAAACTGCATTAAAAGCAGCACGGCAATTATTAAGCCAGTCACCGTTGCCTGAGGCGGTGTTTGCCACTGACAGCCTGAAATTAATGAGCATTTATCGTGCGGCAGCAGAGAAAAATATTGCTATTCCGCAGCAGTTAGCGGTGGTGGGTTATAGCAATGAAACGCTGTCATTTATTTTAACGCCTGCACCGGGCGGCATCGATGTTCCGACGCAGGAGTTAGGTCAACAAAGCTGCGAGTTATTATTCCGCTTAATTTCTGGAAAACCGTCACCACAGAATATTACCGTTGCCACGCATATGACGCTGAAATAAATACCAGCTACCTTGCCTGAATGCCGGATGCGATGCTAGCGCATCTTATCCGGCCTACATTTATAGATCGGATAAAGTACTCGCGCCGCATCCGGCAATTTAGCCCATTATCAGAACGAGTAATTTACGCCGACACCTGCATAATGGAATTTATCACTGTCGCCTTCGTCGTGATCCTGCCACTCAAACGCGTATTCCAGCGAAACGGAAAGTCCGTTCTGGAAATCATAACCGTAAAATAAACCTACACGGTTAAAATCATGGCCTTCACGTTCAATATCATCCTGCCAGTCCCAGTTACTCCAGCGATCCAGCCCAATGCGCGTATACGGCGTCACCGAGTGGTTGCCGAGCGTCAGCGGCAAATAGGCGCGAATTTCTTGCGTGGAAAACTCACCGTTATTGCGGCTGTCGTCCATATTGAAGCCGCGCTCGAGATAATAGTTCACTCGCAAGGCAACCGTTTCGTTGAAGGTATATTGCAGACCTGTTTCCGTTTCGACACGGGTATCAGCGTAACCGGTCGTGTTCAAATCGTTGGCAAATTTATACATCGACAACCAACCGTTGAAACGTAAATCGTCAGTCAGTTTCACATCCCAGTCTGGCGCGATTTTCCAGCGCTGCATATTCGCCGTGTCTTTACCCGGTTCATCAACGTAGTGATAACCATAATTACGGAAACCGCCGGTCAGGCCGAAACTGAAATCATCGTTTTCGAGGAACTGATAATGCACCTCCAGCTCCGGGCGATCAAACCACGTTCCACGTTTACCCGCGCTATAATCTACCGGCCCTTCCTGATAATAGGCCAGAGCAATTCTCCACGGCCCGTTGGCGGCATTAAAATAGACTGAAGGCTCCGCCAGCCCATCCATATCTTCGCCATAACCCTCGACGTTTTCTATTTCGTACATCGCGCCGATATTAAAGTGCCAGTCGTTCCTTTCCTCGGCCTGTGCGCAGGCCATTCCCGCACACATCACCAGTGCGGTACAGGGTAATAACTTTTTCATTATTGTTCCTTGTATTATCCTGGGGGAATGCCTTCCCCCTGTATTTAGCGAATTGCTATTTCCGTTTCTGCATCAAAGAAATGACATTTCGTCATATCAAAATGAATAGTGATATTTTCTCCTGCATGATAATCATTTAACGCACCAGCACGGACCACTAACTCGTGCCCCCCAACCGTGGTGTAGAGCATAAATTCCGCACCGGTTAATTCTGCCACGCTAATTTTGGCGGAAATGTTATTTTCCTCTTGCGCGTCCGGATGAATATCTTCCGGTCGTATTCCCATCACGATGGGCTTATGCAAACTTTCCTGTGTTTTCAGAACCGCTAATTTCTCTTCGGGAATGGTTAATTTAAGCGTTTCCGTAACGAATTTATCGCCATCGATCGTGCCGCGAATAAAATTCATCGCTGGTGATCCAATAAATCCGGAAACAAACATATTCGCGGGTTGGTTATAAACGGTTTTCGGCGCACCTACTTGCTGAACAATCCCGTCTTTCATAATCACAATCCGCGTCGCCATGGTCATCGCTTCGGTCTGATCGTGGGTCACGTAGATCATGGTGGTGTTCAGTTTCTGATGCAGCTTGCTGATCTCTGCGCGCATTTGCACGCGCAGCTTGGCATCAAGGTTAGAGAGCGGTTCATCCATTAAAAACACGCCCGCTTCGCGTACAATCGCCCGCCCAAGCGCCACTCGCTGACGTTGCCCGCCGGAAAGCGCCCCCGGCTTACGTTTCAGGTACTCACGCAGGCCGAGAATTTGCGCCGCCCAGTTCACCCGCTCATCAATCACCTCTTTGGCGATTTTTTGCATCTTCAGACCAAACGCCATGTTGTCGTAAACCGTCATATGCGGATACAACGCGTAGTTCTGGAACACCATCGCTATATTGCGTGCTTTGGCTGGAACGTCATTCATTCGTTTGCCGTCGATCAACAGATCGCCGCCGCTGATCTCCTCAAGCCCGGCAATCATGCGCAGGGTGGTCGACTTACCGCAGCCCGACGGGCCGACAAACACGATGAACTCTTTATCGGCAATTTCCAGGTTGAAGTCCTTCACCACATGCACCTGGTTATCGTAGATTTTTTGAATATGTTGTAACGAAAGCTGAGCCATGTTGATTCCTTTGCTATACGTTTTGCCAGAAGGCCGATAACCGCGGCCAGGTGAGTGATTCCGTTGAAGGCAACAGTAATTGCGCCCCGGTTAAGCCCGCGCCGATCCCCACCGAGCGCATACCGCTGGCGTTAATGGCGTCAATGCCCGCCTGCGCATCTTCAATGCCGATACATGCCTGCGGCGGCACGCCCAGCCCTGCACAGGCGGCGAGAAAGATTTCCGGGTCCGGTTTCGAGTTTTTAAGTTGGGAAGCATCCGCGCAGAAGGTGAAAAACTCGCGCAGCTCCAGCGCCGCTAAAATCGTCGGCGCATTCAGGGAGACGGAAGCCAGCCCTACCGGAATCTGCTGTGCACGGAGCTCTGCCATCAAATTGCGAATACCGGGCAGCACAGCATTAACCGTCAGCTCGCGCAGTGAGTGGACGTAAAGCAGATTTTTGCGATACGCCAGTTGCGTCCGCTCCTGCGGGTTAAAGTCGCCCTCTTTGCCCCCGTGTTGCAGAATGCGTCGCAGAGACTCATCGCGGCTGATCCCTTTTAGGGATTCGTTAAACTGCGCATCAATGCTGATGCCAATTTCAGCGGCAATCTGCTGCCACGCCTGGAAATGCAGATGCGCGGTATCGGTGATTACACCATCCAGATCAAAAATTACCCCTTGCAGTTTCATTCATCCTCCTGATGCGTGGTAGCGGTCCCATTGAAGGGCAAAATAAAATCACCCAAACAGAAAACAGATTCTTCAGCCACGGTTATAAGCTGACCGTTCAAACGCAGTGAAACGGGCGCAGAAGTTCGAATCGCAATACGCTGCGCGTCAAGAGTGACCTGTAATTCGCAGCCCTGCCAGAACAGAGGGAAAGACAACTGTTGCCACTGCTCAGGTAACGCCGGATTGAGATGCAATTCACCGTCACGCACGCTCACCCCGGCAAAACCCTGAATCGCCCCCAGCCAGATAGCGCCAGTTGCGGCAGCATGGATACCATCATCACAACTATGCGGATCAGCACCAAGATCGATTTCAGTCCCCTCGCGCCAGAACTGATAACTTTGGGTCAGCAGGCCACAGCGTGCGGCAACAATGCCGTGGATTGCTTTACTTAATGACGAGTCGTGAATAGTGCGCGGTTCATAAAATTGCAGATTGGCAAGACACGATGCCGCTGAGAACTGCTCCGGCAGCATGTAATTGAGCATCACCACATCAGCTTGTTTGAGGATCTGCATCTCGTTCACTTCTGCGCGTGAATAATCCAGCAGTATGGTTTGCTTCCCCGCCGCCGCTTTGTATTTCGCCAGATTAATCGCCGGCTTAG
>ERZ1673737.3772-NODE-3772-length-11202-cov-4.337759_pt1 | contig 11202 bp, 11 predicted proteins | sample MGYA00580211_ERZ1673737 | MGnify/ENA primary metagenome ERZ1673737 (study PRJEB41218, sample SAMN15661789) | gut metagenome | host: Homo sapiens | place: Canada: London | collected 2015-08-20/2019-03-30 | study: EMG produced TPA metagenomics assembly of... | reverse complement strand
GCAAGTATATCGGTTTTAAATGTGCATCATTCTTCCGCTAAATCGCTTTAGCTTTGCGTATCTTTTATCCATATTTTATCATTGATAAAAGGGATTGCAGGGCTCCTGCTGGTGATAATATCACTGTTAGCTGTTTTTAATTCTGAAAAGGCCCACTGTAACCATTCAACACTAGGGAATTCCTATTGATATGAAAAATATCAACAAATAGTTCGTTTAATATTGAATCTTCTCTTTTAGCTTTTATTGGTCTTAGAATATGAAAAGGGTCGGAGTCATGGCTTTAATGTACTGTACAGATGCTTGGTCAAGACAACGAGCTCCATACATTTCGATGTTTATATTGACTACTTTCATACTTTCTTAGACATGATGCAGGATTTAATACTTTAAATGGTGTGGTTATATTGTAGGCCAACGGAAGGCCGTTTTCGACCTCGGCTTGAGCTATGTAGGTAGATTGTTATAGCGCAAGGCTTTTTTAACCTGCGAGACTCGAAGCGTCAGCAAATGAATTGGCAAATAAAAGCGCACATTATGCCATGATAATAAATATAGGGCCGGTTTCTGTCATCATATCCATGTCTGATATACAACTGGTTGAGACCCGCAAGGTTGCGATTACAAACGTATCGTTCTAATTGATTTACAGCAACTTACTAAAAATTACAAAATGTGTCAAGAGCAGACATGCAGGTATAGTAAAAATGACATAACATCACATCAATTAATACATATAAAGTGCCATAGTTGTCCACATTTCATATCGATTCTCACACGTATCAACCACCATCAAGGTCAAACACAGTCGAAATCCAGCTGAACAAAATGACAACTCAGTTGAAGAATATTGCACTTATTGGCGTGAGTTATCTTCTGAACTATCCGATGTCTCTAAATGAAAGTTAACTTTCTCTCTAGGCCAGCGGAAATATTGGCAAGATAATTCTCAAGGCCCTTGTTGCATCGCCTGACGTCAAAGTATCTGTCCTGTCACGCAGTTCGAGCGAGGCAATCTTTGATTCTGAGTCAGCGTTCGCAAAACGGATTTCTCCGAGGCTGATCTGGAATCCGCCTTGAGGGGTCAAGATACTGTAATTTCAGCTGTGGGCGCCACTGGGTTTGTTGACCAGAAGAAGGTTATTGATGCTTCCATCCGCGCTCCTGTGAAGAGATTTATTCCCTCCGAGTTTGCTTCGGACACCCTTAGCGATGCTGTCATACAGTTGGTGCCTCTTTTTGAGCAGAAGAGGGTGGTCCTCGATTACCTAAAGTCCAAGGAGTCGGAAGGACTCGCCTGGAGCGGTATCGCCACTGCACTTTTGTTTGACTGGGTAAGAATGCGATGAAATTATTTGATTGAGATGCCTTTGTGATATTTTATTCTGTAATAGGGTCTTACCACTGGGTTCCTCAGCTACGACATTACGTCTCGTACTGCAACCATCTGGGACGGGGGTGACAAGACATTTACACTCGTCAACGAGAAAAACCGGGAGAGACGGTAGTTTCCGTTCTGAAGCTGCCCCAGGAAACTGCCAACCAATATTTTTATGTTGCCTCGGTTGAGACCTCACAGAAGGAGATCCTTGGTGCTTTGGAGGAAGCCACCTCCTCGAAGTGGACGGTGACCGATACTAGCACTGATTGTGAGATCAGCGAAGCTGTCAAAAAGCTCGGCGTTGGTGACTTCAGCGGTGCCTTTACGCTGGTTCGTGGCACAAGCTATACCAATACTCCTGGACTTCGTGCCAACTACGCGAAAGATGAGAAGCTAGCGAATGGTTTGCTTGGATTAATGAAGCAAAGTGTCAAGGACAGTGTCATTCAGGTTGTTGATAAGCTCTAGAAGCTTAGGGTACCAGTGTTAATGGCCATTAGGTCATGACCGGCATAGAGAGGAATATCGGAGATTCGAATGCAAATCTGAATTGTTGTTCTGATGAAGCTAAATGTGCCAAGTATCATGGCCATCTTATTATGTCTAGAAAGTGTTCTTATAAAACCCGGGGAGTAAGTGGTCAGACGTGGGATTTTTGAAACTAGTATCGCAAATTTGAGATACTACATGGTTGTGGTTGGGACTGGCTTGCAATATATATCATCGGAGTTTTCTGGAAAAGCTAACAACCTTGACAGTGGATATATAATCAAACATCATGCCTCTAATTTCACCAGTTTTCCCTTGCTTATCGTATGATAATGCTTTCGTGACTACTACCACCACGTTTGTCTGCTTTTGCCTTCATGGTGTGCTGAACAAGCTCATTACGCAGTGTGAGCGGGCTGTGCTGCCATCCCTTGTCTCGCGGAAGGAAGCTTAGGGACAATTTTGCCCGAGAATAGAAGAAAATACGAGTCGACCCAGGGTTCGCATATTGCGATCCTCATGCTCTACGAAAAAGGAGTAATTTTCAACGACATCATGCCAAGGCCTAGATGTACTCGTAATCTAGGACGAAGACGGGGTTGAAGATCATCAATCCCGAGATGAGAGTCCCTTTATTGAAGCCAGCTCGGGATTCATTCTACATCTGGAGGTGATCAGAGTTTGCGTCACGCTAGAGTGGCCTTACCGACCGAAGAAGAACCGTTCGGACGCAAATCTGGCATAAAATGCCTGTCCGGCGATTATCTAGCGCTATGCGTGGTTATGGCTGAAATTTTAGCCATCATTTCTGTTTTATTACCGGTCCGCCGCTCTGGTCGCGTGGCACTACTGCAGTATGGAAACGGGTTGACAGGGCAACAATATGCAAGCTGCGCCTTATGGATCTATACCGGGGGAGTGCGGATGAAGTCAAGATGGGCTACGTTTCAGACTAAGGCGTGCGTGATTGGCAACGGCAAACCTCCCCAAGGGATGGTCGGTGACGCAGATCACTACCCCTTGGGTGGCGTTCTTGGGACCGCGACCCCCTTGGAAGATTTGATTTTGGGGTCTAAAAGCTATGTTTTTGTGATAGGTACAGTCAAGGGGAGATTGGATGACCCATTGAGTTTCTGTAAGATCCAGGGGCTTAATTTTAATAATTCAATAATTTGAAGGATTTACTAAAAAAAAGAAACTAGTTGGACTAGTACGAGGATCATTGCGGGGATTAGGGCACAATTCGACCTCACTCTACATATACACCAGCATTATTGCCAGCTCACCTGAGACCACTTCGGGAACGATCGGCTTCTACAAGTCTTGAAAGCCCTAAGAGCGAATGAGGGATCGACGCATATGGTGGAGATAAGGTTGTTGGAATTCCACAGCTCGGACCAGGCGTGCCTTGCATAACAAGGGCCCACATCATTAAACATAGCTCGCTTAGCAAGACTGGAATGAGACTTTTAACACGCGTGGGAAAAGCAAACTTATTATCTGAAACAGCGGCTCCCATATGGCTTCTGTGGCTTGCGCAGGGAGTCAGGGGCGGATATATACCGCTAGAGAGATATTAATAACAATGGCTGTTAACATGCCTCGTATAGATGCACATATTTCGGTAGGGCACGCGGTACGGTCCACTGTGCTCTGCGGACCGTAAGCCATGCCAAGCGGAGAACTTTCGGATGTTCAAGGGTGCTCCATCTTAATAGATGCTTGTAGTCTAGGGCATCCGGTAGGGGTCTTGAGCCGCAGGCCCAAGCTGACCTGCTCAGTCTCATAAACAAGCGCCTTTGAGGCTTGAGCGCTTTGGCTTGATGAAACCAGAAGGATCAAAGTGCCACTAAGTGGCGCCCCCGTAAATCCAGTTGCTGATGTTTCCTTTCTGGGGCGGTTGGGTATCTGGACTCATCATACATACTTATCCTCAACAAGGCAATCCACGTGCCCCCTTTTCAGACACGCTGCATGATAGACATTTGTAGCACTTTGAAACAAGGCACTCGCGTGTTGGCGATCTTAACTTTCCTAGCGCAGGGTCCTGGCATGCTGTCGGCCGGCATTATGGCGGTGCAAAATGACCCGTAGGGCTCAAGACGTGGCTGGTATGGATCTGTCACCATCATTATGACCTTAGGCCGAGTGTTCCGGCCAATCCTTGACTCACCAAGAGATCTGCAAGGTTAATATCAAGTACGGCAAAAGAAGAAGGCGCGCGTGGCCCGGGGAATGCAGCATCGTTTACGCGGTCTTGGCCTTTCGGACCTATGAGACCCTTTGAACGTAGAGCTAAACCCCTGGGCCAGTGCATGAAGCTCCATGTGATCGACCACGCGACATTGTTTCACCCTTGAGCTCTGTTTCAAGTCCCACGCGAGAATGCCGGACATGGCGAAGCGCAGTTACCGCCAAGATGATTGACGGTCTTCAACTTGGGCTTAGTCATTTCACCATGTTCTAGGCCCTAAATATGATGTTTTAGTCTTCTTCCATGAAGATCATGATGTTGCCCTTGTTTGAGAATCCCGTTGGAGATCCGTTTGCAGAACGGCTGGACTTGTTTTTTTCCGCACCCCCTCGCTTCATTCCACGGCACATATACCAAATCTGGTTACTCCCTCACCTGAAACATGTGGTTGGCCATGTGCTAAAGAAGAATGTCTTTTTTTAAATTATTCACATCGCAGGGACGAGGTCATCCTTATGCATCTAGTACCTGCCTCCTAGCCCCAGCTTCCTGCAGCTCGGCTGCAGCTCGGCCAATAGCAGCGGGCTTGTCGCCTGTTTCACATAGATGGACCGAACGGGTATGTGCGTTTGACTATGGAGATCTCGGACTTGCCCACATCAGGAATTCCAGACCCACTTGCCATGGTTCATGCGGACTACATCTTGGCCTTAAAACGTTGGCTCAAGGGTCGACATGCCGTCACAGCCCCATGGCAAGTGGATCTGGAGTAGATGCGAACCGAAGATCCTTCCTTCATTCCTACTTTCGTTTAGCTCGCCCGGTCCATGTGGGCCACGATGCAAGCTGCTGAAGCTCGCGTGTCTGTCCGCGAAGGCATGCCGTCTCCATGCATACCCTCAGACCTGCAGTGTATATATAGGAGAGCTCCTGCTCATCTATGGCCTCATTATTCCCTAAGCATCCAGCCTGCTTCAATCAAAGACATACCTCAATTTCGAGAACCATACTATTACTACAACATTCCCTTCCATTGCCGGCCCTGTTTTGTTGCCTGTCAAACTCTCAGAACTCTCTCAGACACCCTCAAAAACCTGCAACGCCATCCAATCTACCAACTACCACCCTCAATCCCCAATCATGTCTATCCCAGAACCAACAACCTCAAAGTGAGTTCATTTTGGACCTAAATGAAGTAGCCAATCGACTAACAATTACCTACAGTATGATCAATGGCTCCGCCACAACTACCGCCGCCATTAGCAGCACAAATATCAGTCAAGTCCCAGGAAACAACCGGAACAGCCTCGACCGATTCGCACGAGCACCAGCTTCCGAAGGGCCATATTTTGCGAGCGCCCGCATGGGGGAGAGATCAGCACACCTCAGCAGGCTATCAAGCCAACTCAATGCCATGGATGCAGTCTTGAATATCGGAAGATGACATGAGAAAGGAGAAAGAAATGTATAAATTGAGCAGCATCTATGTGTATATCTATCTAGTATATGCGAAGGAGATATCAAAGAACGTCGCGAGTTATTAAACTTCAAAACCGGGGGCATTCCAAATAGCTCTCAGTTCACAGTATATCGAAAATGTAACTGGCAACCTCTTCGTATTTGGTACTGGGGAACTCGTGTCCCGCCTCGTAGAACTTGAAGACGACATTTCCACCCAAGGCAGCTGTGGCGTCTGGAACAAGCTCACTCTTGACAATGACTGCATCATTGTTGCCGCACAGAATGTGAACCTTGTTGTCAGAAGGTCTCTTATCTTCGCCACTAGAGACACTGTTCTGTATGGTAAGGTACTCTCCAAGGCGCGTCCATGTGTTCCATTGGCGTTGTCTCAGAATAGGGCCATGACGCATGCTCGACATGAACGCGTGCACAAACCCTCTATGGTTATTCACCTGCCACGCCACCGCAGCAGGGACGTTGACGTGGGGGTATTCCCGAGACAGGAGCTGAATCTCAGCAGCGTTCTGTGAAGGCAACTCCTCGGTGAGCGCATCTGAGGCATTGAGCTTATGGTTCTTCGGCTTGGGGGATACTAGGGGTCCAGCCCGCAGTCGACGACCAACCAAGTACCCTAGCACATTCTCGGGCACGAAACAACGCTCGTATAGAAGGCGGCTCTGGAAACTGACTTGCGAATCACGGACCAAGCCTGCAGGAGCGAGAAGCACCAACGACGATATGAGCTGAGGGAAATAGGCAGCAAAAGCAGCGGCAATACCGCCCCCCAGGGAGTATCCTGTAAGGCAAAATTTACCAGACTCGGCGCCCGTCCAAGAAACGGGTGATGAGGCCAGAGCAAGCAGGATCTGTGTCGTGAAAAGACGGCTGTCTTGGGGAAGATCTGCGGGGGAGTCGGAATATCCTCGACCAAACCTAATTTGTTTGAATAAGCACCAATTAGAGAAAGAAAAGGGACCAAAACACATACAGGTCGAAGAGCATCACGCGGCACCCCCGGTCCACCAGAGCATGGGCCAATCCACCTAGCGCAATACACGGCGTGGTGATACCGTGCACTAAAAGCACCTTGGCACCATGTTCCGGGCCCCATTCGTATACTCGGATGGAGCCATATGGGGTTGCTACATCGCGTGCACCAGGCAGGACATCAGTTGGGAGTGGAAGTTGGCCATTTTCTGCCTCCGAAATGCCAGTCAGCAGTCTCGATCGAGGAGAGGCAAGGATAGTCGGGCGTGTTCCGCCTCCAGTGAAAAGAGATCGAGCAAAAAGACCCAGTGTAAATGAAGCACCCGTCACTGCTAGCAAGGGAATCTGTGTCTTGTGGTTCGAGAAGGACTCGGAGAGGAAATCCACAGTTTGGCTGTATAGGGCCATGGTTGCGCTGCGGGTTACCCCTGGGACGACCGACTTGGGGCAAGCGGTTGTTGCAAGCTTTTCTAGCGACAGAAAACTTCTGATTGAGGAAAATGAGACGAAGGAGTAAGAGGCAGCCTGAATGAAGTAGAAGGAGTGGGGTTGGTACGAGGAATGTGTTGGGGAGAGAAGGGTCCGAGGCTCGCGCGCTGACGCCATGTGCCTGATAAGATAGATAAGAGATAACGCACAAGTATACGAAGTCAGCATTTCACTTCTGCAGTGTCCGTGGCTTAGTGATATGATATCAAAGAATGAGGCATGGAGCCTGATAAAATTATTTGCGGCTATCCCGTCGCTCAATACATTTGGATCAACCTGAAAGTCTCGACCTGCCAGACTGATAAACAGACCTGAAACTCATTGAACAGGATTTTTAAACATGCTTTTTAACTGATGAAAGATATATATTTCCCAGTGGTGCAGAGGGTATTCCGACAGTAAATACTGGAATTCATTTCGCGCAAGCAAGGAAGCGCCCAATTCTGTCTAAAATAACTGTCGAGTAAAACAACTTAAACTGGCTTCAAAGCACTTCGTCTCAACAGGAAATGATCGACGTCTCATTTCAATCTTTCACCCAACACTGCAGAATAGGCCACCAAGGACTTCCTTGTTATTAAAGTCGATACCTCTTGTCGCTTATGTACGGCTCATCGTTCCCGAGGAGATCTATCCACTTACAAAAAAAGCCCTTCATGCTTCCTCCGGGGTACATTGACCTCCAGATAATTGGCTAGATAGCTTGGCATATATGCTAACGATGAAGAATACCGTGTCAAATATGGCCGTTAGACCTGATGGCATACGTAGAAAGATGATCGAGCCTCACGCGATGTAACCATGTCACTCGTTTTCAACCGATGCCTCCGTATGCGATATGCAGTTGATAGCGAAACTCATCGATCAGTAAATGTAGTTTTGACGTTGACCTACAGAGCAAGTACTTCGACTTTGCAAGATTTAGTACTCGGTTATGTATCGAGAGTGGCTGGGTTTAATGTTCAATTGACAGGTATATCCCCGCAAACCCGTGTCAATTCGTGCCAGGTACACAAGATCTGGATGTGGGGACAAACCCAACCCTGTATTTTCTCCACCGCTGCCCGCTAATATTATCCGGCTGAATAACCAATGTTTTGCTTTATCCAGACCTCGGGAAGTGCATATTCGCCCGCGTTAGGGTCTTTGATTGCCAAGACGGAGTATATACCAACCTAAATTGATATAATCCTTGATACAGTGCCTATTTTAGGCTAAAAGCGTCAGAATCTCCAAGTAGTCATCCAGGAAGATGTTTCCAGTGGTGGAACCCGGCGTACGATTGACGGTGCTAGCCAAGACTTAGTATCTGTCCTTCAATTTACCTTCATTTTACCTTCTTTCTCCCTGGATGCTTCAAGTTGGGATACTTGACCGATAAAAATGCTATTTCTCCACAAGTCAGACCCTGATGCACTTTATCTCTTGTGCTAAACGTTTCTTCCATACCGAACTCGGAAATGTTCTAGAATTGCCAGCGACGTATCTACGTGGGAGTTGTAGTTTATTCTACTTAGTTACCATTAACCTTCACAATGGTGGCTACTACAGGGAGCTTAATATGTTTGATGAAAGTGTATGAACTGTTCATAATGCGGACTTTTCTCAGATGTTGCTTCGGAATAGCTCTGCGTTATGCCAACCAGCTAAATGTCTCATCAATATGAGAGAAACAGATTGAAATACCCAATAATTCCTGGGCGGTAAGCAGTCGTCCTCTTATTGAAGGATATTCTCTCCGTTCTCTCCGTTGAGCCCAATATTACCGAGGAGGGGCGCGGTTTCGGACTGAAACGGCCTATACCCGAAGGGGCTGCAGAAATTGCCCCAGGCTTCGGCTTAACGCCTCGCAGATTAGATGGCTTGCACAAAAGGATTTTGGCGGTTTGACGTGAAGTGGAGGAGCGCCATGGCGGCGACTCCAATCTAGCGGCGCTCTTGGCGACTTATCCCCACAAAAGTTGTCTCATGATGCTTTAGGGTATAGTTAAGTTTTATCACCAACACTTCCAGAAAACATTGGTTCTGAGTACAATTGACCAAACGACCTATAAGGCCGTTTGACAAAGCGTTAATCCTTAGCTACTATTCCTGAAATAGCATTCCCAAACATCAACGGATAGAACTGGACCGGGTCGATCTCCGTGTTTACAGATGTTGAAACTCTGCTTATCCACTTTCTGCCGGAGTCTTGATGAGACAGCAACAACTGTCCAGCGATGATCTTTGCCATCCTTATTCGGCGTCGGGTCCACTCCCAAATCAATATACGACCCCGGAGGTCGCCCAGTATGGGATACTGACAACAGATGTGTTAGCTCTCTCGCCTATACCAGTTAAGGTACGGTCTTACAATCCGCTACGCCGGCCATGATGTGCCGAAAGGACCCTGGTCAAGTCTTACATGTCAATATAACCGAGAGCAAGCCTCAGGAGAAGGGAGATATAAAGATCCCTAGACACCCCCGTGTTTCTTGTTCTTCAACTGCAGGCCAGAGAACAAGTCATCGCTATATTGCAATCCACTCCCTTCTCCTTCGCAACAATGTACCAACGCGCCCTCCTTTTCTCCGCCCTGGCGGCGGCAGTCCGTGCCCAGCAGGCTGGCACATTGAAGACTGAGACTCATCCTTCTTTGACCTGGCAGAAGTGCACTGCCGCTGGCAGCTGCACTGACCAGTCCGGCTCCATTGTCATTGATGCCAACTGGCGCTGGACTCACTCCGTCGATGGCTCCACCAACTGCTACACTGGCAACAAGGTGAGATATCTGGCCCACTAATGACGTGGGTATTGGAATTGAGAGGCTGACTCTGTGACAGTTCGACGCAACTCTCTGCCCTGATGATAAGACTTGCGCTACCAACTGTGCCGTCGATGGCGCCGACTACGAAGGCACGTACGGCGCGACTACCGATGGTAACGCCCTGACCTTGAAATTCGTCACTGGTGCCAACGTTGGTTCTCGCATGTTCCTGATGGAGGATGACAGCACCTACCAGATGTTCAAGCTGCTCAACCAGGAGTTCACTTTCGATGTGGACACTTCGGGTCTTCCCTGTGGACTCAACGGAGCTTTGTACTTCGTTTCCATGGATGCCGATGGTGGTATGGCCAAGTACGATGGCAACAAGGCTGGTGCCAAGTACGGAACTGGCTACTGTGATTCTCAGTGCCCTCGGGACTTGAAGTTCATCAACGGCCAGGTGAGTATCCATGATTAACAGAGCTAATCAGTCGTACAGACAGAATGGCTGATGTGTGAACCAGGGCAACGTGGAGAGCTGGAAGCCTTCCGAGAACGATAAGAACGCCGGTGTTGGCGGCCACGGATCCTGCTGCAATGAGATGGATATCTGGGAAGCCAACAGCATTTCCACTGCCGTGACTCCTCACCCTTGTGACGCGGCCGGCCAGACCATGTGCGAGGGCGACAAGTGCGGTGGAACCTACTCTTCCAGCCGCTACGCGGGCACCTGCGACCCGGACGGATGTGACTTCAACCCCTACCGCATGGGCAACGAGAGCTTCTACGGGCCCGGCAAGATCGTCGATACCAAGTCCAAGATGACCGTCGTCACCCAGTTCATCACTGACGACGGCACCGACTCCGGCAGCCTCAAGGAGATCAAGCGTCTCTACGTCCAGAACGGCAAGGTCATCGCCAACTCCGCCTCCGATGTCAGTGGCGTCTCCGGAAACTCCATCACCACTGACTTTTGCACTGCCCAGAAGACTGCCTTCGGCGACGAGGACATCTTCACCAAGCACGGCGGTATGTCTGGCATGAGCAAGGGCTTGGAGCAGGGTATGGTTCTCGTTATGAGCTTGTGGGATGACCACTACTCCAACATGCTCTGGTTGGATAGCAACTACCCCACCAATGCCACTGCCACTGACGCTGGTGTTGCTCGTGGCACTTGCGGTGCTGATTCTGGTGCGCCTAACGATGTTGAGTCTAACTCTGCTTCGGCTTCCGTGACTTATTCCAACATCAAGGTTGGCCCCATTGGCTCTACCTACTCTTCGTAAATTCGAAAAGAGACTGGGCAAGTCAGCCGTGGCCTGGCTATACTCGGAAGGCTCGATTCATCGTGCTCGTCTTAGAGCCAGGATCAGCAATTGCCCGGTATGAAGATAGTTTATGGCATGTATTGAGTCTGCGTCACAGTCATTTGTATTATATTTCATATGTCTTCGT
>ERZ1673737.3769-NODE-3769-length-11206-cov-4.031925_pt1 | contig 11206 bp, 4 predicted proteins | sample MGYA00580211_ERZ1673737 | MGnify/ENA primary metagenome ERZ1673737 (study PRJEB41218, sample SAMN15661789) | gut metagenome | host: Homo sapiens | place: Canada: London | collected 2015-08-20/2019-03-30 | study: EMG produced TPA metagenomics assembly of... | reverse complement strand
AAAGGACATATTAGGAACTTCGAACTTGGGTATTTCCATCTTGGGTGCTTCGAACTTCAGATTCTTGGAGAACGAGTCGACACGTTCCATAGTGTTGTTCAATCTGCCAGCAAGAGACTGATTCTTGATTTCCTCGTCCGCTTCTTCGGGAGTAAAATCGTGGATCTTTTGAACGATCGACTCCAACTCTTCAATACGGTCTTTCAGTATGTCGAAGTTGGTTTCCTTGATTTTAGTGGCCAGATCACCGAGTTGTTGAAATACTGAGCATTGCTCTGGCAGCTTCTTACTAAGCGCAAGCATCTCGGCCAGAAGCGTATTCACATGGCTTGCGGTCTCGCTCTGGCGCACTCGCTGGTCTCGGAAAAGTTCCAGAATTCGCCTACTAGTCTGTGCTTTTGACTTGACATTCGGGATATTCACGGGATTGACAAAGGCATCAATGCTCGCCGGATACAGCGATCGTCCGTGGAGAGGGCTACCACGGTGCTTTCCGGACCAGTTAAAGACCGAAACATCGTTGTATGCGATCACGACCTCATCCAACAGCCGGGCCAGGGCTTTGGGAAGACCCTCTGCTGGGAACGCAGGGAATCTAACGCCGAGAATACCCATCAGAGAGTACGCTTGATCCGTGGCAACAGTGGTGACACGGTCCGATGCTGTGACAAGGGAGGTGCTTGCGGAGGAGTTTCCGAGACCATCACCAACAACCCAATTTGTCATGTTTTCAATCTTGCTGAACTTGGCAATAGCTTTTCGGTCATCGAGAATCGTTTGGTCGGTGAGATTTATCAATGTTGCCAACAAGTAATTGAAAAGGGAGATCTTTTCCGTGAGATGGGGCTCATCTGTTTCAGCGGGTTCAGACTCAGCTTTTCCAGTAAGGTCAGGCTTATATCGGAGGCCGGACAGAGAGGCATCGTTAGCAATGCTCTTCTTTTCCAAGAGGGCATCCAATTTTATAGGCAGCTGTCTGCAGGAGTTGAGAACTGCTTTTCCGATTTGAGATTCGGCCAACTTCTCTTGCAGACCTCTTGGTGCCACGAAGCCCAGGGATTGAAGCATGACGGTGAGCTCCTGCTCCTGAGACATTCCAGGCTGGATGAGCTCCGGTGAAAGGAGTTCTTTCAGCGTAGCAATCTGCTCCGAAGGGGCTGTGTTGAACCTCTTGACATAGGGATGACGCAGATAGCGTTTGACAAAGGGACGAAGGAAGTACAAGGGACCAAGCACCTCGACCGGTCGGACCAAGTTCTGCCAGTGCGAATTGACGTAGTAGGTCACCTTGCTTAGTACGAGCTCTTGCAAGGTCCATCCACGTGTTGCCCACTCCACCTGATATTTCTTCTTTTCAGCTTCATCAGCACCGGCGCCAATCTGATCAAAACTGGTCATGTTCAACGGCACCGGGATATAGGAAGGATCCTTCCAGTGTTTCCACTCTTCAATCCAGGAAGATTCATCTCGTGGAGTATCAACATGGACCAGGCAGAGGTCGGCATTCTCATACCAGTCTCCCATCAAGGCCAGGGACTCGGTTAACTCGTAGCTATCCCCCTTGTTGATACAGCACGTATCAAGCCACACATAGCGCTTTCCTCCTATGGGGAAGTGCGCTTTAAACAGCTTCTTAGCCTGTGCGATAGACTCCAAGATCTTCCGCGAGGACCGGATGTGTTGCAACGCGACAAGTAGTGCCTCAATTCCATAACACAACTCGCGGTTCTGGTCGAAGAATTTGATCGTGCTATCCTGATCTTCTCTAGATTTCGCATCCGCTTTGTGTTTTGTTTCCGCCGATGTGCGACTGTCCAGTGCTTCTTTCTTCAGCGTTTTGATTGCCTCTTGTACTTTTCGCATTTCCGGGTTCTCTGTCGAGGCATCTGACTCCTCGGAAGGTTTCTTATCAGGGAGGTTGGTTATGTCATTCCAAAGACCTTCATAATATTCTGCCTCTCTTTCTGCACTCGAATAGCTCGCAGTGGCATCGTGAAGTTTCTTCTGTGAGCTTCCAAGGGCCCATTCAGCTCCATTGGCGTCCGTATACCACTGAAGAAGGGTTGCGATATCCTCTGGGTGTTTTCCATCGGATCTCTCACGGACATGAGGAAGGGCAGAATTGATCTTCTCTTCCAGATCCTTGATATCTTGTTTGCATTTGTTGACAACCCTGCTTACGTCGTTCGAGGGTTCCTCGGACTCTGTGTTGGCAGATCCATTCTTGGGCTCAAACTTCTTGGCTTCGCTGAAGTATCCGTAGGTGACTTCAGAGCCTTTCCAACTGTGAGACACGATGCAGTACTGGTCCTGCAAGCCGAGGTTGTATGTAGTGACCATGTTCATGGTATCAACATCAATCATGCGAGCAGGCGTCTTCAGGTCTTCGTCGGTCTTGGCCAGCCAGTCATCTGGCACCCGACGATCATCGTGAGGCGTGATGTTTTCATCGTCCACAAACTTGGGCTTGACGGTTGGAACGAGGAAGTGGTTCAGGACTCGACGCAGCTTGTGCTTCTGCTCTGGGTTAAGCGCAACATCCCTGAACCGGCCGGAACGATCACCAATAAAGTTGGCAAAGTCATACGCCTCTTTGAGGGCGGAATTGGAGACAACGGAGTCCGCAAGAATTGATTTGATTGTTCCGAGCGAATTCATTGTCTCATGGGACTTGACAATTTGGATGGTAAATGCAGTGGTTTGGAGTCTTTGCTACCAAGCCGGGGGGTAAAGATATACACAAGCCGATGGACCCTATAATAAACGAGGTGGACTGTTCCGCATGAGACAAGAACTTGCTTCACATCCCAGCTGAACCTCCTTTTCGGTGACGGGACCTATCACCTTGCAGCCTTAGGGGGCTCCACTCGGGAGACCAGTGAGGCGGGAGGAGGAGGGGCTGTCGATTGGAGTGAAAGGGCAAATACGACGACCACGTCAGCGCACAGGGACATTCGATCGGGCTTTCGAGCAGTGGACCCTCACAATCCACCCCAATCTGCAGCACTTTGATCCACTCTGTTTGTTGCCCCAGTGCGTCTTCACAGCACCCTCGTTAAATTATTATTTTGAAGCAATTGGTCTTCAACATACTATCATATTAGACCCCTTAAAGCACCTTTCATCCAAGCTTTTGCATACAACAGCCGATCTACAAAATGGCATCCTACCACCGTGTTCTCGAGACCTTTGGAAGAACTATCAATGATAATACCTTGGAATGCGACTGGTGTGTACAATTTCCTAAGCTATTTACCACCATAGCCACTTCAGAGCTTTCTTGGCTAACATCGACAGTGATATTCATCCATGGGAACTCGCCATTAACGGGGAGCAATGGGCTGGCAAAATTCGGCTGATTGGCTATGTGGATGTGTTTTTCCTCATCGCCTACTCTGCCAATGCTCGATTTGAGCATGGAATTATCGTTTATAGTATGTTATCTTGGAGTTATACTATGTTAACAACTAGCTAACGGCTGTTTAGAGGACAAATTGGCTTTGGAGGAGCTCACAGGCATAACCTCCAAACCGAGCCAGGCAAACACGCGGGGTGATAATTTAGCAGACCATCAGGAACCCGAAGAAAGTCAGTTTTCCAAGGATAAACAGTGCAAGTATAGGATGCTGACAACCAGCAGATCTTCAAGACATTGAGGAAGCCGGGGATGCTGAGGATCCAAACGCGAAGGTAGACCAGGATGAAAAGTCCAAGTCGATCGACGAGCAACCCAAGGACAATCAGAACGAGGAGATCGTGGCTCCCGAGTTCCGCAAAACGAGCACCCTCTCAATCAAGAGCCTGGGTCACCCGATCGGACTGCGAGCCTCGTATCCCAAGTCATGGATCCGCAGCTACAAGGTGGAGATCACCAAGCCCGCCAGCTGGGGGTTGAGCAGTGAGTGGCACCCCGCGTTCACATCACACTTGAAGCACCGAACTGACCAGGACGGCAGAGCGCATCATGCGAGGGTTGAAGCCACACAGTACTTACGATCTGATGAGCGACGTAATTCGCTGCGGCATCATCTCGCAAGGTCAGTTGGCGGGTCATATCATGGGTATCCTCCTTGCCGGCACCCAGCTGGACGACACGGCCAAAAAATACCTCAATGGGTTGACGTCAGGCAACGACGCTGGTCGGCAGGCGTTGTCGAATGAGAAGATCTAGTTTTGGAAGTTGGGAGGTTACCTGTGTCGGTATAGCTCAGCGAAATAGTTCATCGCTTAGGAGAATGAGATCGTCGCAACAGCCTGTGCGAACCAGACCAGAGAATGATTTTCCACACGATCAAGGAGCACCATCATCACAGTGGGGCTCAGAAGACGCTAGAGATCTGTATCTGTCTCAATCTCGCGGTGATCAACATGCTTGGGCGAGACGGCAGATCACGTAGACGACGTACTCAGAAACTCAAATCAGCAGCTATCAGGAAGTCTGTGTCCCCCTCACGCGTGGTCCACCTATCAATGCCGGTTCAGGGCGTCATTGGCTATTATTTTCAACTGTGATGGACTCATGGGGAGGGAGAGTACTTCCTTCCGTCTCCCTTGCAACTTTCCGACACTTTGGGTCTGTTCGGTGGCTGGCTTAGCTGTGGATCTAAGCCGACTGCAACATCTCCACCCACGCCACCCCCTACGCTGAATGGAAAAAGTGCTAAGATTCGGTTGCGATATTTTTTCATTGTTGGTCTGTGAATCTGTGTCAACAACGAATAACGGGTGGCGCACATACGGGGACGCCATCGGGGTGGGCCGCGGACCATCTGGTCGGGTTGTTTACTCCGCTCCCAATCACAACTTTGAGTAATCTGTCATGGAGATATTCCCTGTCTGTGCGGGCTGGCTGGCTTGGACTACCGCTATTGGATCCCATTGACTCCACTGAGGAGCGGAGCTGAGGGCAACGAACTATGCATCGTCCCGTCCGCGCTGAAAAAAAACTCTCGGGAATATGCGGTCTCTTCCATCTCTAATGTCGATCACCTAATGGACCCAATCACCATTCTGACGCGGGACAAATCTGCTTCCTAGGAGTCTCCGATGGAGATGCCCCCCATTGTATATCTCCACTTGGTCTCAAAATGTGGTTGATTTTTCTGGCAATATTCAGATGGCTGGCTGCCACCTCGTTGCCTCTTTTTGCTTTTGTTGACTCGGACTTGGGCGTGTACTTTCGATCAACCTATGGCCATGTGGGTCCTGGCCTGCAGATTTCCTCGGAATCTGTCCATAGCATTCGGGGGTAGTTTTGAGGTTTCCAATATTTATTTTTATTTTCTTCTTCTCCTACCTTGCTGTGTTTCTCATTCTCCAAGGTCCCGGATATTTCCCTCAAAGAGCACATCATGCCCTGGTTTCCACTGAACGTCGACAATGGCTCGGTGTCATGGAGCTTCGACATCGTCGGTTTGCTGGCGGTCGTCGGAGGATCCGCCATTGGAAAGTATGCGCAGGCTATCACCGCATCGCCCTTTGGCAGCATCCCTCGTCTCCTACCGGCCCCCGAGACGATGCTGGACACCGACCGGCCAGCGCGATTGCCCGCCATCAAGGATGTGACCGTCGTTGGCGTTTACTCCGGCAATCAATTCAGCGAACTCAACTTCTTCGCCGATGTGATCCATAAAATCAACGAACTAAAGCCATATCAGTTTCGATCCTTCAAAATCACCCACAAGAAGGACGACCCCGAGCACGCCAAGAAGAACCAGGTCTTCGATGAAGAGGGTAATGAAAAAGCCATTATCCCGCTGCATCGGTTCTGCCCGCTGAACTTGGTGACCTTGGTCTCAATTCTGATGACAATTGCGCTATTCGTCTGGGCCGGTGTCCAGCACGAGGCCGTCGCTTTTCTTGGCCTGGGGACCATGTCATTATCTACCAGCATGGCTTGTATGTCCGCAGAGTGGCGACCGAGACTCTCGGTACGTAGTGTCAAGGGCGAGGTGCCCCCCGGAGATGTCGTGATCCGCACACGAGCTGGAGCTTTTGTTTCTGTCAAATGCTCCGAGGAGGTCGCACGCGAGCTTTACGCGGGTACCGAAGTCTGCGACTATGTCTTCGAGGGACGGGTGCACCAGTGTCTTCTCGGTGCCAGCACGGTTCTTCTCATGGCTGCCATCATCTTTTTCAGTAACTGCAGCTGGAAACTTCAGATCGCCGTCGGACTGGCCTATATCATCCTCAACCTCGCCTACTGGGCCATGGCGCTGCTGACGGACCCGGCAGATATGTGGAACATGGCGTCTCGGTATAATGTGGAGGAGCTTCCTGGAGCCGACAGGAAGAACTACACCCTGGTTCTCTGGGATGCTATTCGAACAACCGGGAAGATTGGCTGGGTCAAAAAGACAGGCATGGCACCGTCGACGAAGAACTGGGATGGATGGTTGCAGGAGGCGAAGGATAACAGCAACAATCCGGACTGGGATTCTGAGGCAGCACGAAACAAATGGATGAGGATGAAGTTCGGATCCACGGAGAAAAATACTGAGGTTGAGTGAGGGTGAACTGTAGGAATGACCATGGGTTCGTGGGAGCAAAATGAGGTCAAATGCCATGTAATTAATAACTTACTTGATAAAGGTACATGTATCTGCACTTAATCCAACTTGAAATAGTTTCAACTATTTGGATAATTTGTTTTGTGTCGCTTTCGAATCGAATCGCTACAATCTACCCGCCAAAGTTTGCGATATTTTTGCCCATCAGTTTAACCCTTGTGTCATCAATCATTTCGTGCCGTTTTACGCTTCCCATCACACTCAACCTCATATTCCAGTGCCTTGCCCTGGTGTCTGATTACGACATCCATGGATCAAGCACCTAGACCTGGGCATCCCTAGCCTCACATCCTGATCTTCTGAAGCTTTCGCCCAATAGAATGTTTCGTTTGGGTGCTTTGTTTGCTTTCATCAAGGATTCTCGGTAGTGGGTATGAACAATGATCTGTATGTGGATTTTCATGCTCGCATACCCAGCCGGTGCCTAAACTTTTGGCTTTCAGGGCGGAGCACCGAGTCTCACGTTATGTGGCTGCATCGATGTAGGTGTAGGGTATTGAACCCCGACCGGGTAGGCTTGGAGCGATCCAAAATCAATCATTTCTACAATATATAGCGCGATATATTCCCAGTTCTCTGCTTACCTATACTCTGTACGGGATCTGGGTGTCGGCGGAATCTGTCGAGGTATCGGCCAAAGGTGTTTCCATCACTGCCGTCGTTGTCTCATGGGTCCACAAACGATCGCTGTGTGCTGTATCAAACGCAGTTGCGGTCTTTTTCGGGGGGTTGGTGCTTCGGTTGAAGGGAAGGGTTACTGCTGCTGTGCGCTAATCTAGATAGAGGCGCCGATGGTAAGGTTTCGGTTTGTGTTCGTAGGCTTCACTTCTTCATACAGCTTCCCATTCTGTTCCTGAAGAACATTCTGGTTGTGTTTGGTCTCCTAGAGCTCGTTTTGAGTAGATTCGATAACCGCGGTTTAATGGCGGATAATGTCTTTCAGGTTCCCGATGAGTTTCCACACCTCCTTTGTGGGGGCTCTGACCTAAGTTCTCCGATGATGCGAAGGCATCGCGGCTGTGTGTGCGCTTTCAGCTTTCGGTAGGCGATCCGGGCGATCCAATAGTTACTCTGGGCTGGAAATCTTCCACTGAGAAGCTTGGGGTGGTTTCTTGGGTGTGTTTGTGGGGTTCGGGCCCTCCCGTAGGTGGGTCCGTCATCGGTCCGGGGTTAGCTCCCGCTCGGCACACAACCACAACTAATATATATTGAAGGTAATATCAACCATTTCACGTAGGATGGATCGGTTTATCCGATAGTCACCCCTTTCATCTCTGAGTACAGGTCCTAACTGGTATAGGATGGATTGAAGTCAGTTTCATCACTCACACACATGGATTCTTTCCCGAACCCTCTGTCAAAACACCTATACCTTACGGTTACTCTGCCCCTGCCCCTTGTTCTTGGCAGTATGTTACTGAAAGACGCGCGCGTCGATATATCATCTTCATCCGATTCTGCAGCTCTTTCTGATTCCTTCCCCGAGAAGATCGGCTATCTTTCTTCCCGTTTGATGTATCTTTTGTTTGACTCAACATCTCGGTCTCTGTATTGTAAGCATCATGTAGGGCCCACTGCAAGCTGAACATGACGGTTCTGGTATCTTCATGATGCGCTCAGAAAACTGCACATGGCGCATTCCTGGGGATTGAGATGTCCCCCTTGGAAGAGTCATGGAACCCTTGTAAGCTTCGGTACGAGATTATTTCAAAGCTGCTCGTACAGTCCTTTTTTTTTTTTGTTTGAAGTAATGTACCTCCCCCCGCAATCAATTTGCAGGCTACAGCAACTGCGTAAATACATGCTTGTTTGATCCTGAACTGAGAATTTGAGCCTCACTTGGTAAGGTCTGTGATTGCTTCCACTTTAACTCGTTAAAGGGCCCGGGTACTCCAGTGCCCCGGGTTGTCGTGTCTCTCCATAGAGACGCGATGGTAGGTATTGTTGTGCCGGCGTTGGCAATCGAATCCAATACCTGCAAATTGAAGGGTCATATTCGAAATCAATTTTAAGTCTACCTGCGACCTAGTTCCCGAACCCTAACTCGGGACACACTATTTTACATTGGTATAGCCGTCGATCGCCGATTTCCAAAGGTAGACAATGTATTTTACATGAAAATCACATATACATTCAAGTCGCGACATTCATCCTATTGTGCTGCCGATTTCACTAGATTAATCACCACTCCTAACCAGTATTTAGCCGCTGTCTTAGTCCCACAATTACTAATAGTAGCTCTAAGTCACTATTACTTGAAAGGAGAATATACGTGGTTTGTTCCAAAATAGGTGCACTTCAACATTCTTACTTTCCCGAGCCGAGAAAGTGAAGGTAGGTAACACTCCGATCACGCCATACGTGCTCGAATCCACATCCAAAATCAATTAAAAGCAGGATTGAAGAGGCATTTCAGTAGCAAAATTTTTCTCCAACAATTTCCTCGCTCAGAGTCCACAACTTATCCGCATTGGATGCGTCAGATGCGAATTCTAAAACCTGTCGTGGATTGCAGTCATCTAGAAATGCACCTGATTTATCTGCGTGAATTTGTAAGCGCATTTTCTACCTTTTCAAAGATAAGACTTATATAGTTACCGTCAAGTGCGGGGTCCAAGGCTGCAGCAAGCGTAGTTGCGCAGCCCTGCTCAATGTTCTTTTCCTTTGGCATCTCCATGTCCTTGCTTTCAAACATAGGTTCCACGATGGGCCACGCTGCTGGATCTACTCCGGACGACAGACCCGTTGTCTGTATGACACCAGGGTGCAATGAATATGACCTTATTCCCTTTTTCTCCAGTTTGCTGGCCAGAGCAACGGCAAACAAAATATTTGCTGTCTTGGACTGCCCGTAAGCTGTCCAAGCGTTGTAGGTCTTGCCGTTCGAGAAGTTGTAATTGTCGAACATAACTGGGCTGAACTCGTACATAGCACTGGATATATTCACGACCCGAGCACCGCCGCCAGAAGCTTCGAGTTTCGGAACAAGGAGGTTGGTGAGCAGGAAATGACCAATGTGGTTGGCACCTAGATGGCTTTCCACGTTTTCAGCAGTCAAAGAAAACTTAGCACCCATAATGCCTGCGTTATTAATGAGGACATCCACCTTGGAAATTGACGATTTGATCTCCGCCGCGGCAGCTCGCACTGATGCGCAGGACATGAGGTCAATTTTGACGAATCGTACAACGGTAGAGGGGCTGGTTTCTCTGATCTCCTTCATGACTTGGGAGGCTTTGTCTTCGGATCGCCCGAGAAGAACAATCTCAGCAGGATTGGCAGCAGCTAGGAGAAGGGCTGTGTGGCTCCCTAGCCCTCCATAGCTCGCTCCAGTGATCACAACTAATAAACTCTCAGCCAAATTGAGTTGACCAAAAGCTCGTTGCCGTTATAGAAGGAGTCCATATATTCGCGGGAAATTATACTCACATGTCTTCCCAGAGACTCTTTCTGAAAACGCAGCGACTACTTCAGACCCAGTGGTTGAGAAATCGAAAGCGACCATTCTCAAGAGCGCTATTATAGCACAGTCAAGGCAAATTTGAAAGCTATCAGATATACGTAAATTAATACGAGGTGTCGACAGGCCTGACCTGCCCCCGCGAGTCATATATATATGTTCTGCTCCTTCGAAGTTGCTTAATAATGGTTATGACACAATCCAGCGATAGCTGCTAAAAGTAACCACTGCCGTCTTCGGATCACTAATCTATCCGGGTTAGTTATTCATCACCAGCAAATCTACGGACGAGCAGAGTGTCGGTGGTGGGATACCGATGGGAGGCCGGTGGGAGCCGGATCGCAAGCTTGTAATCTCCCATCGAAGAAAATTACTAAGGCAAAGCACGATTACCCATAAAGTTACAAGAATTAATGTGGTGATTGAAAGAGATTGGCCAAACAACACCTCCTCCTAGTCCCCAGGTCACGTGCAGTTCCCGATACCCTGGCACACCCCAGGCCTCGAGCAAGAGATTATTTCCATCTGCTAGACGGCCTTGCAAGCAGAACGTTACGGGAGTTACCCTCCATTCCAAGCCCTCGGGCCCTGTCGGGCCACGTGATTCAGATAATCCCTAGTCGATTCTCCTACTCTCCTGAACCTCATCCCGATTTACAGAATAGTAATCGCTTTCCGCAACTACAGGCTATGTGAATATTCCCTAGAACCTACACAGCCCCGCAACTTTCAACCGTCCCACGATATCTTTTATTGTGTCTAAATCAGTAACCCAACACCCGCCGTACAAGTGAGGGGGCAGGTTCAAGGCGTGCAAGCGTATGTACATCGTCGGAGGTCCTAGATATCTTCTGCAGCCCCAGTGCATGTCGGCGCGCTGTCGGAAGAAAGCGGGCCATGGAAAGAATACGCCGCGAGCTTGCGAGGAGTTACGTCGGGGATGGGCAAAGGCATGTTGGCTTACGGTGCTACGAAGCATCTAAAATGCTTTGAAGCAATGATGTTTCTGATACGTATTTATTTTGGGCCATATTAGAAGGACCCCCATGGAAGCTATTCGGACCCCCTCTCCACTCGCTAAACCTAATTAGGCCTCGTGCAGTAGTTGTATTTCCAATGCATTAATCGGTAAAATGCATGCATTTCTTGGCAATGCTAATGCACCGAGGACTGGAGG
>ERZ1673737.3765-NODE-3765-length-11212-cov-5.101819_pt1 | contig 11212 bp, 7 predicted proteins | sample MGYA00580211_ERZ1673737 | MGnify/ENA primary metagenome ERZ1673737 (study PRJEB41218, sample SAMN15661789) | gut metagenome | host: Homo sapiens | place: Canada: London | collected 2015-08-20/2019-03-30 | study: EMG produced TPA metagenomics assembly of... | reverse complement strand
GGTGGGATCGGTGTGAGACGGGGTGACAAGAGGATAGCCTTAGGCTTCGGCACTGCCCGCAGACCCGCATTTTGCGGGCGGAGGGCCGGCTTCTCTTACCCGCGGATCGGGTAGGTAACTTTGTATTGTCGCTGAGCCTGCTGCCTGGCCCCGAAGTCCACGCAGAATCTTGAACTTGATATGTTCTCCTACGTCTGCATCTTTCAAAACGGCCTCGCGGATGTGATCCGGGAACTCAGGATCAGTCAACAGTTGAGGGGAATTTGTCCAGTCGCATTCAAAGAGCAACCAATCTTTCAATCGATGCTCCGAGTTCTTCCGCATTTCCACAATATGTGGCTGTGGACCTGACTTAAGCAGTAAATGACTAATCGCTGATGAGTAGGACCTAATAGGTCTCGCGGCTCTTCCTCTACCCACTTGAAGAAATCTTTAAGTTGCGTGTCTGCTTTACTAGTCTGGAGAAGGCCTACAATAAAGCGGAACACCATCGCAAAGCGAGGGTCGTATTTGTACTTTTTAATGTAAGAAGGGACTGTCGAGAATTTCCCTACTAGACTTTATGTAGCGAAGAATTGTTAAAAGGTATGGTGAACAAAGCTGTACATAGGCTCCTTGTTAAATTCATCGTTATGTAGGAAGGATGTTTTCGTCACGTTCGGAGCTAGCCATTTGTGTTTTCCTTGCTGATCATGTTCCTCGTGCGATGCTTCCTGTCCTTCAGCTACCGGCCCTGGCGTGAATATCGCAATTGGACGTTGCCCCCTGGGCGCTTTAGCATTGAGTTCAAGGTGCAACTCATTCGACCGTCGGACAACGCCGAGGCGTCGCCCGACGCTACTGCCTCTGGCACCGGAATCCAGGCAGAAGTGGCGGCGCAGAGGGTTTGAGGGGGGTCCATTCCCTGTGTGCACCAGGTACAGCAACTGAGTCAAGCCCATCCATGTTAACTCATCAACAGGTGAACTATACATAGGCAATACAACGTTCCATTTCCAACAGAATTCCCGAATGAGATCGATCTTTACCAAAACGCCAACCCTCCGGATGATTATATTTACTCACACTTATTAAAGAGCTGCATCTCTATTTTACAGTGCGTAATTGCAAAGTGCTCATCACAAACAAAGACAGGACAGGTAGAATCGTAACCATGTAGAGCGAAGGCTAAAGTACAAAATATCAGCTCTGATTGACTATGTCGTACAGCTGAGAAAGGCTAGAAGCAACTGGAACAGGCAGAGGAACAGGCAGAAGACTTGATTTTGTGCCCGAGGCGGGCAACCGAAGGCCTTATATAGCCTCGCTGGCGGGATCACATGGGCACGAACTTACCGTAGTGAAAGCCACCGAAGAGGTGGCACAACAAATTATTAAGACAGCGAGAGTTTGTCCGAGACTGCAACTGACCTGAGATAATCTGGAACTAACTTAAAGTTTCCCGTACATGTGGATGAGCGCCGACTGGGAGGGATGGAAATACGCAGCCATCCACCCCCGCGCTGACGCATAGATAAAGGCTAGTGCCGGCATCAGATCTCGCTTATCAGCTGTGCCAACAAAGGAACCCGATCTTACTCCGGGCTGATGATCACACGAAGCCCTCTCTTTACCTCAATCAGGTACCCAATTGTCGGCGCTGGGACAATTGAGCAAGAAATGAATACCAAGCTAACTGATAAGGAGACGGCCAAAAAAATAGAGAAACGAACAAAACATACAACAGTAAGGATTCGCTAGTGGTCACCCACCTAACTACTAACTTACCGGCGTGTGGCTTAAGTACGGCTGAGCGGACGGGAAGCCCTGTTCTCCACACCCTGTGGTCGTATGTACTGAATCCGACATGAAGAGGAATTATATAGTAAGTAGACTTACAAAGGCCTTTGATTAGATCTCACTACTCTGGATGGTGTGTGGCTTATGTGCGGCCAGTAGTCGGGTGGGTGTCACCGGGTAAGTTTAGGGTGAGAGCCGCTGTATGGTCGTGCGACCTGGGGTGATAAGGGTGAGTGTGTTATAGACGGGGTGAGAATCAGGGTGAGAATCACCTAATCGCGCTATGATTTCTAGTACAGTGGCACCTCCTCCTTGAAGCCATATGCATACATCTTACTGGCGCTCTATTCAAGACTTCCTTCTTTCCAATGTATATCTCCACTGAGGGCAAAGGGAAAATTTAATGAGGGCCCATATTTCTGGGATGTGTTGAAGTCAGAGAAGACTAGTTGTTGGGGTCCAATGCATCTTTCTCGGTTCCATATCCGGTCCTCACCATATCCATTGGAGGGTCAAAGAACGGGTTTTCTCCGTTCTCGTACAAGAATTGGTCTACCTCCTTTCCAATCCATTTTGCACGCCCTGGGAGGGATATGTCTTGATCGCAGCCGATGGTGACATTTCGCCGTCGATCTGACCAGAGACGGTTTTCCCGAATCTGTTCGCGCATCTCCGTAAGAAAAGAATGCCAATGATTTCCGTTGTCCACGAATTTCAAAAAGCTCAAGCTCACAGATCGTACAGTTTTAGGTAGTTCTGAAAGGAAAGATATGACGTCGGATTGGCTGACTATGAAACGTGATAGCTCAAAGTGTCGGAGTTTGGGCCAATTCTCAATGGGAAATATGCTCTTCAAGGGCACAGGCGTGATACTGTGCAGATTCTTGTGCTCGTTTTCGGCGTCTATCCCTGTGGTAGCGAGGCTGATCTCCTCTAGATCGCCTGCTTCGCTCAACGCCTCATAAAGTCTATTATGGGGAAATGATTGCCACGTCCCGGCGAGAGTAAAAGCAAGATCGAGGTGACGGAAGCCTGGTTTCTTGAGCAGCGTGACTAAGTGATCGTGTTCCTCGCAAGGATCATCGAGGATCGTACAGTTAATCCCCGTGCGAAGCAGGCGGGAATCTAGACTAAGCTCGACCACGTCATTTTTTTGTTGAGCGAGCACGCGTGCCACAATGCGGAACCCGTGAAACTTTTCTTTCTGCACTTCGTTGAGCCTTTTCCAAGGAAGCGAATATACCTCCTCTGGTTGTTCGTGGCTAGGAAGTGGCCATCCGCGGGGGATAGGATAATTGAATCCTTGCGGGAAGGATCGGATCATAGGAGTTGGATAAAGCGGGGTGAAAAGAATACCATGGGCTGCAGGCGTGACCGTCACTTTCTTGAGCGCAGGGAATTGTTTTATTCCATGAATGAATGCTTCTTCGTCAAATTTCCCAGCTAGGACATCGTCTTGTTGCCGGATCAAAGTACGATAAAACTCCCAACACTCACTTAGCGGAGGCCCGATCGAGCCTAGCTTTCTGATAGTTTTGTAATCCGGATCTTCATCGTCTATCCCGTTATCACCGGCTTGGCGCCAGAAAGCATCCTCGACACTCGCAGCGCATGCGGCCTTGAACCACATAGGACAATCTTTGCTTTTGAATTTTGTACTTCTCCGTAGCTGATTGGCAGGGTCGCCTCCTCCCTTATAATCCTCGTCATCTTCGTCATCCTCATCATCGTCATCGTCGCTATATTCGCGAGGCCAGTCTAGCTCATAGTTTCCGCGAAAGCGACGAATCTCGGTCTCGTTATCACTGGTTTCCTCGTCTGATACCATTTCATTCTCCCAGCCAGGGAGTCCGCTGCGTGTTCGAGGGCCCCTAGGAAGTCGGGCATCGTCCCAGACGATCTCTGTGACCTGGTGCCGGAACTTCTCATGGTCTGCGACAGCACGAAAGACTTCGATATTCAAGGGGTTAGCCGACAAAAACACTCGCTGGAGACGCAGTTCCACTGCATTGGAGAATTGTTTAGAGGCGAGGCGCATGGACTTGATATCGCGATTCGGTAGATGGGATGTAATCTCTCGCCACAGCTCCAAAGGGAGAGCAATGCTCTGGCCAATCGAAGTCATTTTGGTGCGCTGGTGCGCTGGTACGCTGGTAAGATGGTGGAGGGGCAAAGTGGGTTGACAACAAAGTCATTAGAAAATCGGGGGGATTAGTGTTAGCGTCAGGTGCCCCTATGTTTGTGTGTACGGGCGCCCCACCTGGGCACCTCCTACCCATCCGGTATGATCAATGCTTTACGGAATAGTCGAATATACCAGTTGAAACTTGTAGAAATTCCTTTATTTCTAACTTCACTCACCTGCGCTAAACTTGAAGCACAAAGATACTTGAAGAGAAGGCAGAAGCTATCTATGACTTAATTCGGAGAAAATATCTAAGTTTGACTATAGATAGAAATGTCCGAGCCAAACAGCCCAAAACCAAGCCCTTATACTACTGAAGTAAGCAATAACCCCTTGACCACTGCCCTCATTTGAGCTCAGCATTGACCCATCGAAACAAGCAATTATAAATGCATATCTTTCAAGCAGCTGGAATGACAATTAGGTTAGAAATGCAAAAAGGTCATATGTCGGAAGCACTAACCGAAGGTTGAAGTGGGTTCTGGTGTAGAGATGCATGCCGACGAAGAAGTAGGTGCCGAGGTAGAAGTAGGTGCTGAGATAACCCACACAATAAGGTGTACTTTGGGAGATTGTGCAAGGATAGTTGTATGAAGACGGCTGAGCATCAGCACTTGCGGTTGCACTGCTGCTGCCTGAGGAATTATTCAGGGTGCCATTTTTGGCCATCAATGAGTTCCAGAGAATGAAATCCTGGCTGAAGTGTCAGCTCTCTGGAGTTTCAGAATGAGTTGGAACAACAAAAACAAACCTCTGGAGAAATATCATACACCATGGCAAATGGACCAGCAATCAAGTAATCTGCCTTGGCTTCGATACTTGAAATTTCCACACCAAGCGTACGTGTATCCAGATGAGTTCGTATAACCTGTCAAAATGCCTGGCTTTACTTACCGGGCGCAGTCTTTTCTTGTGTCCTCGGCAATTGGAATAGAGGGTCTTCCGCCTGTTGTATAGCTGTATGTCGGAGAGGGGGCGGACGTCATGGACAGTGTGGAAAATGGAAGGAACTACGCTGGTCTCCCAGTGGGGCGTTATGGACTGTCTCAGTACATAAAAACACTACAGTAGGGGTTGAAACGAACCACGCCGATCGTGTGCATTCTGGGGCGATGATTGTGATGATCCTCGGGTGTGATTCAACGGTGCATTTTCTGTGACGACCCGAGAAACAACATTCGTCTCACTATCAGAACCTTGTACTACATCTTGTTAGGTTCAAGTATTTGTCCCATTGTTCCTATTGTCCCCAGAAATCCAACTTTAGTTGCCAATGTCACTGGACTTGAGGCCATAACTTAAATCACACACGCAATGCCTAGGCTGGGAGAACTTGGTAGTCCACTTTAGAAGCATATCTTTCTCCAGAAAGCTTCAATTGAAAACTCATACAAAAGCCTCTTAGCTCTTGTAGGTGAAACTTAAATAGATCGTGAAGTGGCGATTGGCTAGCAAACTACTCAGAGTCCACCTTCTCCTTAATTATCCCCTGACAGCACCACCTAAAAATAAGCATCTCGCACAGAACCCAATTTATTCACGAACGGTTCGGGCGTTCGGGATGTTCGGGCGCGGGCACTAAAGAAACCCAACCCCAAGATGGGTCCACTACACGAAGTTTCTAGATAATTATGACAAAAGCCTCATTTTTGCGTTCATTCAACCAATCAACGTTCTCTGGTTCATCTAAGCAAAACAGCCCTGTGTGTCAGTCTCCAGAACTTGGCATATGATGGGTTTGAACAAACACGGTTCATAGAGTGGTTGGGAGTTGTATATACGATGAAAAGTTGATCCTCACCCAGCTTCTGCGACTTTGACACTACTTGCATTCTACCTTGATATATCGATTGACGATCGTTACTCACCATATTCTCGATGAGACTCGCAACAGAGCGAGCTCAATTATAAGGCATCTGAGACGATCGGTTCCAGAAACCTTGAAAATGAACTCGTTGACCCCAGCTTGTGGTACTCTGAAACAGGAACCACAAGACACGGGCAGAGCTTTAGTTTCACTAACAATGCATGTCAATATATTGTCCGATTTCAAACATGGGTTTAGTCACGAGCATGAGCGCATGTACCAAAATAGAATCAATGAACCGCCCGCTCTATGCTTCGAGAGAACTATAAGAGAGGGCATATTCCAGCACCGATCAGTCCTCATCAACAACCTACTTCTTTCTTTCGCTTCAGTTGACTGGATCAGCTTGGATTTCACTCGCTCTTCTTTTTCTTTCTTCCTGCAAAGTTGAACTCAACACTCTATATTTCTCTCTCCTTCCTTCATTGTTCCGGCAACATGAAGAATACCGCGATTCTGTTCCTCGTGGGCACTGCTCTCGCAGCACCCTTCAACAAGACTCTCGAAACCCGCGAGCCCTGCCTCTGGCTCGACTCTGCCTCGGGTGGTAACGGCGGTGGAAGTGGCTCTGCCAGCGGCTCTGGCAGCGGACTTGCCTCTTTCCTCCCCGGCTTCTTGGGTGGTGGCTCTGCTTCCGCTAGCGGCTCCTCTGATTCTTCTGCCGATTCTTCCGCTGAAGCCTCCGCTAATGCGTCTGGATCCGGCTCTGCTAGCCTAGGGGGTTCTGGCAGTGGCTCCGGTGGTGCTTCTGCAACCGGTGGTCTTGGTCTTGGGCTTGATGGCTCTGGCTTCCCTGGCCTCGGCGGTTCTGGTTCAACTGACAATGGCGCTTCTGGAAGTGGCTCCGGTGGTGCTTCTGCAACTGGTGGTTTTGGTACTAGCTCATCTGGTAGCGCTGGTCTTGGTGCATCTGGCACTACCTCGGGTGGTGCTTCCGGCACGGGATCTCTGGACTCTGGTGCTTCTGGCTCCGCTGGCCTTGGTGGCTCTGGTAGCGCCTCTAGTGGTGTTTCGGGGGGTGCCTCCGGCGATGCCTCTGGATCTGGATCTATCGGCGGTGATGCAGCGGGTGAAGCTTCCGGGACCGGTTCCCTCGGCGCGAGTCCCACTGGCACCGATTCTTCCGACTCGGGTTCTTCTGGGGCTGGCGTTTCTGGCAGCGGCTCCGCTGGTGCTAGCGGTTCCGGATATGGTTCGTCTGGCACAAGCATCTCTGGCGGCGTAGGTGCTGGCTCCGGCACCGGTACTTCTCCCCAGGAAACCAGCTGGAGCACCAGCGTCAGCTTCGCTCTCCCCGGCCCCACTGGCATCTCTGGCGGCGCAAGCGGCTCTCTTAGCGGCTCTGCGTCTGCCCAGGCTTCTGCTGAAGCTCAAGCCTCTGCCAATGCTTCTGCTAATGCTTCTGCCGACGCCTCTGCCGACGCCTCTGCCAACGCCGACGCCTCTGCTGATGCCTCCGGCAATGCCAGCGCGTCCGCTGATGCTTCCGCCGACGCCTCTGCGTAAGGCAAAAATAATATGACTGACATTGCCTGGTCCCTGAATTAGCGCTTCAATGGTAGCTGCTCTCTCAGGAATCTCTGGCATGTTTGAATTGTGGGGAAACAACACTCTTGTATGATGTTAACTGGGTGTGAATTGTTCTTAGAATATTCCTGTGCGGCTTGTGCACACTTACGCTCCTTTTATTATGCGAGAACAGTACTATCAGATTAGTTCTAGGTAAATTAATCAATCATCTCCTTACCCTGACTTTTAGACTATTCTTTTTTGTCAATAATTTTCATTCCAGCTTTTGGTAGGAGTTCATGTAGAATATCGCAGCAGAAGTCGCAATGCAACCTTCTAGTTATTGCAAATAACGTCAGTCATGGAAAATATGGTGATATTCCTCGGTCGAGATGCAGCGGGTAACTGCCTTGTGACGTGGCCTCTATCTTTAGAATCGCGACTATTCAAACATTACAAGTCATATATGATTTGGAAAGAGACTAAAGATGATGGAACTGATTTATAGAAGTTATTGTAGCGTGCAAGGGCCTGTTTACGGCTAGTGTTTGCCCTGGTTTTGGTCATGTGCATAAGTCAAAGCCGTTCTTACCAGTGGTTAGGCGACAGCGGAGATTACGAACCAAAACTATATCATGGCTCTTGCATAGCAGCGTGTTAGAACCAAAAGTATAGGGGACGTCAAAGGCGCAGAAACATTAACCTCGCTTAGCACTCACTCACACTCCCCTCTATAGTTCGGCATTCGGCACTAAAATACTATGTCGCAAAATAGAAAACCCCCTGCAACGGTCTGATCCCTGCCGGAGACTCCGACGTTCATATCCCGTGAACAATCCCAAGCGAACGAAATGAGCGTTCGAAGTCTGAATAGCAATTAATAATTCCCATGGAGACCAACCGATCCCTCCACGTGCGCACTAAACCACGGCCAGTAAATAACTTCCGATATCTCACCCGGCCGAAAGCTTGACAATCCCCGACAACTAGTTCATTATGTTCGGACATTAAATCTACATTGTGCTAAGCGGCCCTTGTGCCTGGCGAACGTGGTGGGGCCAGGTGACTAAGTATGCAAAAGATCTGCATGTTCAGCTCCGTGGGTGGCATTCTGCATGTGATTGGTTGTTAGTACTTGTCGACCCAGTTGTAGTATGCTACAGTGCATAGTGCTTTTAATACCTGCAATAAAGAAGTAAAATATATATAGACGTGATCGTCCTGTCTAATGCGTAGAATGGTATTCAGATCTTGTCGATCATTCTAATTTTCGGTCATCATGGTTGGTGTCACGACACTCATCAAGTCTCTGCCCCTTGTGGCAGGCAGTGCCTTTGCTAGTGTCACTTATCCTGGTCTTCCAAAGGACTTGACTACTCCTCATCAGCAGCGCCTGGCCGTGTACGGACCTAACGGTACGACCATGTCAATTTTTAATTTAGGGACTGCCTTTTACGACACATGATCTAACATATTGATAGCTGTATCCGTGGGTTGGAACACGTACGAGCAGTTGAACCAGACCTGCGTACAATATGGCCTGTCAGCAGACAACCTCAACACAAAAGCCTGCTCATCCTCATCAACAACCTACGCAACATCGCGAACATGGTCCACGGTCGCAATCCTAACTGGCCTGACCCCAGCAACAACCTACTACTATAAAATCGAGTCCACAAACTCAACAGTAGGCCACTTCCTGAGCCCGCGCTCCCCAGGTGACAAAACACCCTTCAGCATGGATGTAGTAATCGACCTAGGCGTCTACGGCAAAGACGGCTTCACAACATCCAGCAAGAAAAAAGACACAATCCCAGTCATCGAACCAGAACTAAACCACACAACAATCGGCAGCCTCGCCAACACAGTCGACAACTACGAGCTAGTAATCCACCCAGGCGACTTCGCGTACGCCGACGACTGGTATCTGAAATTCGCGAACCTCTTCGACGGAAAAGAAGCCTACGAATCAATCCTCGAACAATTCTACGACCAACTCGCCCCAATAGCAGGCCGCAAACTGTACATGGCCAGTCCTGGAAACCACGAAGCAGACTGCAGCGAAATTCCCTACATCAACGGCCTCTGCCCAGAAGGCCAGAAGAACTTTACCGATTTCATGCACCGTTTCGATAATACCATGCCGCAATCTTTCACTTCGTCTTCTTCAGATACCACTGCCCAGGCACAGGCGAAGAAGGCCCGGTCCCTGTCCAACCCGCCGTTCTGGTATTCGTTCGAATACGGCATGGCGCACGTCGTTATGATCAACACCGAAACCGACTTCCCCAATGCCCCCGATGGCCAAGGTGGCTCTGCAAAGCTAGATGGCGGGCCGTTCGGCAAAGAGCACCAACAAATCGAGTTCTTGACCGCTGATCTGGCGAGTGTTGACCGATCCGTCACGCCGTGGGTCATCGTCGCTGGTCATAGACCGTGGTACTCAACCGGGTCATCTAGCGGGTGCGATTCATGCCAAGAAGCGTTCGAGGGATTGTTATACAAGTACGGTGTTGACCTCGGTGTTTTCGGACATGTGCACAACTCGCAACGGTTCTTGCCTGTTGTTAATGGGACGGCTGACGCCAATGGAATGAATGATCCCAAGGCGCCGATGTACATTGTGGCTGGAGGTGCCGGTAATATTGAGGGCTTGAGTTCTGTTGGGACCAAGCCTAATTATACGGCTTTTGCTTATGCTGATGACTATAGCTATGGGGCTATTAAGTTTGTCGACGAGCAGCATTTGGAGGTTGAGTTTATTAAGTCTTCCACTGGGGAGGTTTTGGATACTAGTACGCTGTATAAGAAGCATGCCACGCGGTTTGTGAGGCAGTGAGGGTGATTGTTTGAGAGGGATGAGATAGTTCAATTTGTTCATATTGAACTGATTAAAGAGTCAACCGAGAGCAACATGCGCTCGTTGATGATGAGTTATATAAGGCACTGAATATACAAAAGTCCACCGATTACCTGTTTTCCCCGAACAATCTCAGATGACTTGTAATGAATGCAAAGGTTGAGACAAGCTCATATTCACTTTTTCTCAACAGGATGCTTTTGCAAACTCTCATACCATTGGATCGTAGACCCAATCATAAAGGCCCACGAGCCCCAGAAAGTAGCAAGTGTTGCCTGGTATTCGACCTTTAGAGTGCATACTCCCTGGCCCAAGTGCACCGCACAGAGTAAAGCCAATGCCACCAATGAAATTCCAAACACCGATATGCCACCCCAAAACATGCCATGCGGGTCTGTACCACTTGGATTGAGTCTCAAGAGTGAACAACAATCCACTCAGAACGAACCCTAAACCACCCACAATCTGAGGGACCCAGTATACACCATCGGCAAGGCCTTGACTCATGTGATCATAGATACCAGGAAGACCAGTAAACCCAGCAATCCAGAAGATAGTTGCAGCAAGGAATTGAACCAAAGATGCCAGAAAACCCAGTTCATGGAAGTAATGCGAGCGCAATTCTGAAACTGACGGCAACCATCGAAATGATCTCCCATCAGGCGATGACGTAACATAACCTGGACGATTCGACAAAGACTCATGATCACTGGCAGAAGGATGATAACGATTCACGAAAAGCAGCGACTTCCGATTCGCATGGTGATTTCGACATTCCCGCATACTCGGCGTGACCTTGGTAGATGCAGGCGTGTGTAAATTAGTCCCATCCTCCTGAGATTTCGTCTTCGACAAAACAGACTCGAGTGCCCAACCAAAACATCCTGTCTGATTTGCATTGATAGCTTCCAATAATAGCAACGCACTTCCAATCTCGAAAACAGTTGCACGAAAATCGATATGTAGGCTACAACTACTTTCTAAATACATCTTGATTGATCCCTGTGATTGT
>ERZ1673737.3764-NODE-3764-length-11213-cov-5.096523_pt1 | contig 11213 bp, 8 predicted proteins | sample MGYA00580211_ERZ1673737 | MGnify/ENA primary metagenome ERZ1673737 (study PRJEB41218, sample SAMN15661789) | gut metagenome | host: Homo sapiens | place: Canada: London | collected 2015-08-20/2019-03-30 | study: EMG produced TPA metagenomics assembly of... | reverse complement strand
GGTAAGTTCCGGTTATGACCTACTGGAACTGGAATTTACTTTTCCAACTGACCTTGAGGAAATTTAAAATTTTCTGCATTATAATGCCGCTAATCCAAAGCTTCTTCAGCTTAGATTAACGGCATTTTTGGTTTTACTTATTGTCATTATGATTTTATATATTTTTTTCTTCTCGATACTTCATTACCGCATGCCAGTCATCACGTCCCCAAAAATGTATACCTGAGCGAAGGAAAAATGAAATATTTCCTTCATCATATAAGGTATCTGGCAATATTTCATCTGGGCAAATCAGTCCTTTCTGTCCTAATATTTCAAAAGCTGGACTGGCAGCAAGTCCGCTTAATACCTCAGAATGCGCATCTGCCCAGAGATCACGCGTAGCTCCTGTCAGGCAAACATATCTAGGTGCAATAAGTGCAATTAAAAAATGCATATCAAATGGCAAATCATTTGCATCACGATCATCACGAAACAAATTCGGGCAAAACCAGTAACGTGTATATTCACGTGACAGATCACGAAAACTTTCTGCCTGACTGCCACGGTAAAGACTTCCTGAATTTCCAGCCACAGCAAGAGAAAAACGCTCATCCATCGCAGCACACCATAGGGCTATCAGCGCCAGACGTGAATGACCTATTACTGCAATGCGGGCATGATCAAGCTGTACTACAGTCTGTAAATAATCCATTATTTTGCTTGCTCCAAATGCCCAAACTGCAATCTTACCCCAACGATCTTTCTTAATCCAATCTTTTTCAAAGCGGCTTACACCTAAAAAGCTCTCCTTACTGTCATCTGGATCAATATCCTGATAGCATACGTGCACAATTGCATATCCGTTATCTATTATTTCTTCACCCAAGCCTCCAGCCACAAGTTCATTAAACTGCAGATGAAGAAATGCAGGTATCTTTTCCTTTACTGCTTTTGGCAAAATCAATTTAAATATAAACTCGTATGCGTCATTATTATTTGCTAACTGAACTTTTATTGTTTTTTCAGTTGCCTTTCCACCATATGCATCTTCATCCACACCCACACATTCAAATGCAGATTTGATATTTTCTGGTGTTACTCCCATATATTCATGACACAATAGCTTTTTAATTTCTTCCCAACGAAGCTTCCAATCCTCATAGTTTGTTACCGCATCTCCATTCTCCAAACGCATCAGCTCTGGAAGGTGTCTATTTTCAATTTCTTTTTGCAGTCCATTCATTCTTCTTTTCCGTCCTTTCATTTTCTATATTTTATAATTTTAATTTGTTTCAATTTTTATATAGCTGCCAGGACCGTCTGTTCCCATCGTCTTTGTGACAAGAATCTTTTTGTTAATAGAATCCTTTAGCTCTGCCACATGTGAAATGATGCCAACCATACGATTTTTGTCTGCCAGATTTGCAAGTGCCTTTAATGCCTGCGAAAGTGCTACCTCATCTAATGAGCCAAATCCCTCATCCACAAACATCGTATCAATCTGAATGCCACCTGCTATTGACTGTATCTCATCTGAAAGACCAAGTGCAAGAGACAAAGCTGCCTGAAAGCTCTCGCCGCCCGAAAGTGTCCGTACACTTCGCTCACTTCCATTGTAATGATCGATAACATTTAAATCAAGTCCTGCTTTTTCTTTTTTATTTTCGGCACCCTCACGACGCTTTAACTCATACTGTCCCTGACTCATCGTCATTAAACGCACATTTGCCCGTCGCAGTATGCGCTCGAAATAAGCCATCTGAACATATGTTTCAAGCTCGATTTTAGGCTTTCCTGTAACCTGACCGTTTGCTGTGTTTGAGAGTTCACGTACCCAAACATATTTTTTCTCTGTTTCCTGCATTACTGTCTGGTGTTTCTTAACGCCAAGAAGTACAGCACGATTCTTCTCATTCTCGGCAAACCAAGTCCGACATTCCTGTGAAGTTATCTCTTTTTTAATCGACAATTCCTCCTGTTCTTTTTTTACCAGTTCTTCCTCTGGCATTGTACCGCCATTGTCTTCTAGTATCGAAAGAATCTGCTTTTTCCCCTCCTCTATGCTGTTTCTTAAGATTTGCTCATCTGCCTTCAGGCTGTGCATCTCTTTTTGTGCTGCCTGATATACCTGCTCAATTTGCTGCTGCTCGCTCTCGATTCGTTTCATTTGCTCTTGCAAACATAAACAAAGCTCTTGTGCGCTTTGGCCATCCCACTGCGCATTCTGTGCCTGCAAAGAATCATATTTTTGTCTCAGACTGTTTTCTCGCTCCTGATTTGTGGCTCGCTCCTCTGCAATTAAAAGCTCCAGCTGACGAAATGCCTCATCTGCTTTTTCTTTTTTTGTCTGTTCCTGCAAAAGTTCTTTTTGCATCAGATCTTTCTTTTCTGCCTCTGCCCTAAGCCTGTTTACCTGCTCTTTTTTATCCTCATACAATTTGGCAATCGCAAAATCACTTTCTACCTCTTTCTTAAGCTTTTCAATTTGGATTTTTGTAATATCAAGCTTTCCTAGCATACCATCAAGGTTTGTCCTTTGCTCCTGCTCTTTTTGCAGCAAATTTTCTTTGTTCTTCTTAAGCTCATCTTCTTTTTCTCTTAATGATCTTGCATATGAAATCATCTTGCCCGCCTGCAAAAGCGCCTCCTTTGCCTGCTGCAATTGTTTCGTCAAAAATACTTCCTTTTCTGTCTCATTTTTATCAGCTGCAATCTGATCAAGCGACTTTTTCATGCTCGCCGCCTTATCGGTCAGCACTGCATAATTTTCTTTTTCCTTTTGAAGCTGGCTGACAGCAAACTGCTGTTTTTCTTTAGCATTTACAAGTTCTGTTGTTAGGCAATGATACGTCGTGCTTTGTTGTTCTAAGCTTGTCTTTTGTGTCAAAAGCTGTTCTTTTTTTTGACATAGCTGTTTGAAGCTTTTCTTTAGTAATTCTTCTGCCTGATCACATGTCTTAATTGATTCAAATATTACTTCTTCACCTTTAAGCCATTTTGTAATTTCATCAAACATAGTCTGGCGCAGCTTTTGAAGCTGAGCGTAACTTGCTTGTGCCGCGGCACTTGCCTTTTCTGCTTTTCTTTGTGCTTCATCTGTTTTCTTTTGCATTTCATCAAGTTCTTCACGGCTCACTGTCTGTAAATTCTTTACTGCCAGAACAGGATGATGCACAGAACCGCACACTGGACAAGGCTTGCCCTCTTCAAGTCCTTCGGCTAAAATTCCTGCCTGCGCATTCAGATAACATGTCCATGCCTGCTTCCACTCTGACTGGCAGCTTTCATATGACGCTATATAAATTTTACACTTTTTTTGAAGCTCTGTATGTATACGCTCCTGCTCTTTTTCTTCTTTCAGCTGTTTTTCAAATTTAGTAAGTTCCTCAAGTCGATAGTCATTCTCCTTTATCTGTGCTTTTTTCTGTTCCAAAAGTACATCGCAGTCTTTAAGTTCTTCACAAAGTTGCTCTTTTTTCTGTATCATCTCATTAAGCTTATCAAGCTGCTCTTTTTGCTGAATGATTGACTGCTCCTTCTTTTTTTGACAGCCGCATGTACTTTTATACTCTGCATAGCTTGTCTGATACTGCTCAAGCTGATGTTTTCTATCCTCTACCAGACTTTGACAGCGCTGTTCCTCTCTTCCTGCTTCAGACAGCTTTTCTATCTCAATTTCACAAGCCTTTATCTGTTCTTCTTGCTGTTTTCTCTGATCAAAGACAGACTGAATAGACTGCTGCAATTCACAAATTGTTTCTTCCGCTTCTAATTTTTGCTTTTGAATCTCTTCCCACTCATTTTTTTGCTTTTCAATCTGCTTCATTTGCAAAAGTGCCTGAGAATATGCCACCTCACAATCCTTTAATAGTTCTAGCTGACGATTCATTTCTTCTATACACTGTGTCTGCTTTTTTCTTTCCTCAGACTGTCTGCATTGTTTTTCTTCTTTCTCCTTAAGCTCATTTTTTACTTGTATAAGCTGTTTTTCTTCTGATTGAACCGCCTCGCACAACTGCTTATCCTGCTGCAGACGATGTTTTTTTGCTTCTAACTCTTTTTGTCTTGGCTGTTTGTTAACCTGCTCATTAAAAAACTCCTGTGCCTTTATTACCTTTGGCAGCAAAGTTTCTAATCGTTTTTCTTTTTCCTTGACACTCTCACAAGTTTCTTTATACCGCTGAAGCTTTTCTTCATAAACAGCAAGTGTACGCTGTTTGCATGAAAGTTCTTCCTCCTCTTTTTTGAGCATCTGATACTTTTCTTCCCCTGCTGACAAAAATCCTTCAATTAACTCAATTGCCCGAAGTGTCTGACCGTCAAATCCATTTCTTTTTAATACGTTCCATTCAGGCTCTTCAATAGCACCATTAGGGCAGACTGCCATGCTTAGTTCCTGACTAATGCCTTTTCGCAGATCCTCATATACTTCTTTTTGTCGGCTAAGTTCTGCCTTAAGAGCATCCTGAAGCTGCTGAAATTTTTCTGTATGAAATATTCGTCTAAAAATTTCTTTTCTAGTCGCCGTGTCAGCAAAAAGAAGCTTTTGAAAATCTCCCTGCGCAATCATAACAATCTGCGTAAATTGGCGATAATCCAGGCCTAAAATTTCTGTTACAGCTCTTGTGACATCCTTAGACTTTGACACAATCGGTCTGCTCGAATCTGACAAATATTCAAGCTCTGCCTCTGCCTTTTGAAGTGTCAAGCCTGTTCCTCTTCCCTTAGGTCGCTGATACTCTGGATTTCTTTTTACGCGATACTTCTCTCCCCTATAGCAAAAGGTGAGCTCTACATATGTTTTTATCTCTGCTTTCGCATATTTGCTGCGAAACATCTGCGGATCACGCACTTCACCGCTGGATTCTCCATATAGTGCAAATGTGATAGCATCAAAAATGCTTGTTTTTCCTGCTCCAGTATCTCCAGTAATCAGATAAAGTCCCTGCGTCCCCAGACGTTCAAAATCAATCGTTATCTCTCCTGCATATGGTCCAAACGCACTGACTGTTAACACTTGTGGTCTCATGATTTGTCCTCCTGTAATCGCGTAAACAGCTCTGTTACAAATTGTTTTTGTTCTATACTCATTGGCTGATTGTTCTGCTTTTCGTAAAGTTCTTCAAACAGCTGTTTCTCACTCTTTTGCTTAATCTTACTGTCAAAATCTATTGTCTGCTGCGTTCTTGTTCTTAGATTATCATAAGAAAGACCAAGAAGATTTGGATAGATAGTGCGAAGCTTCTGCATTCCATCTGGAATATCTTCCTCATCTGTCAGCGTAATCTGCACATAATCATCCGTAGCTGTCCCCTGATAAAATGTGCGCGCTGTCACTTCCATATAAGAGCCATGAATTGCCCTAAGATCATGCTTTGGAATTAATGGAATTGTGCGAATAACAATATCATTCTTTTTTCCCATCTCGATAACAGTAACTGATTTTTCCTGTCCTGCCTCGGAAACTGAATATTTTAATAAAGTTCCGCAATAACGCACATTTTCTTTTATATTCTGCGGACTATGAATATGACCAAGTGCCGTATAATCAAATGCTTCAAAGATAGATGCATCTATATTATCAACTCCGCCAACAACAATATCCTCCGAATCACAGCGGCCTGCACCTGTAACAAATTGATGTGCCACCAAAATATTTCGCTTTTTCGTATCAATATCCATATGGTTTACTGCCGCAAAAACTGCATCCTGATATGACTCAATTTCCTCTTGTCCCAGTGCACGGCGCACAATAGACGGACGAACAAATGGCAAAAGGTAAACTTGTGCTTCTCCAAATTCATCTGTCAATATAACCTTCTGTGTACTGCCATCATATACTGTAGACAAGTACACGCCTGATTGCTTCATCAGCCCTGCACCAAACGCAATGCGCTCCATTGAATCATGATTGCCGCTGACAGCACATACTTTAATTTTTTGCGCTGCAAGTGCGTTAAAAAACCAGTCTAACATCATAACAGCCTCAGTCGGCGGAATAGGTCTGTCATAAATATCTCCCGCCAAAAGGAGTGCGTCTGCATGCTCTTCTACGCAAATTTTGACTACCTGCTCCAAAATATAACGCTGATCCTCCAGCATTGAAAATTCATTGATCCGCTTTCCAAGATGCAGATCAGAAATATGTATCAATTTCATAGCTTCTCCTTTTGTTCTCTACTTGCAAAAAAACAGCACTAAAAGAAGTGGGCCTTGACCCTATCTTCTCTTTTGTACTGTTCTTGTAAAATATATGTTTTTACTGTTTGTATTCTACCTCAAACGGAAGCTGGTCAAGAATATCACGCTTCGCGTCAATACCAGGATACACCTCAATAAGTTTAAGTCCCTTAGGTGTCAGTCTAAATACACAGCGCTCTGTCACATACAAAACCTTCTGCCCATTTTCGATTGCACGCTTTGACGAAAAGCTTATGCTACTAACATGCTCTACAAATTTAGGTACTGATCCTTCTTTTTCAATAGTAATCTCACCACTTTTTTGTGATACAGTTAAGCCTTTTGCATTAAAGCTCATGCAGAATACAACAGTTGGTGTCTTTGCAGTTATATTGGCAAATCCACCAATACCAGCAAATGCACCTGGACCTCTGTGTGCATTAATATTTCCATATTGATCAACCTCAAGTGCACCCATAAAGCATATATCCAAACCGCCATTGTCATAAAGATCAAACTGGTTTGCCATGTCGTAGACGGACGCAGCTCCGATCATCGCGCCAAACGCCTCACCAGAAACTGGAAAACCGCCAATACCACCTGATTCAACAGTCAGTGTTACCATATCGAGCATGCCGCTCTTTCTTGCATAGCGTGAAACCATCTCCGGAATGCCAATTCCAATATTAACAATATCATCAACCCGAAGCTCTTTAGCAGCTCGTCTTCCAATGATTTTTCCGATTGTATTATCCTTGAGCATCTTTTCTGATGCCTGATCAATCTTCTCACTCCAGATATGCCATTCCTCATATGGAATTTCAAAGCTTCCAGTCAGCGCTGTATACGCTTCATTTCGCTCTTGTGGCTCTGCAACTACAATCGCATCTACCAGACAGCCCGGAATAATAGCATTTCGTGGTCGTGACGGCGTGTCTACCAGCCTATCTACCTGGACAATTACTTTTCCTCTGTTTGCCTTTACAGCCTGACAAATGGAAAGTGCATCGCCAGACATAAACATATCGTCAAAAGTAATATTTCCCTTATGGTCTGCCGCAGTTCCCTTTATCAGCGCAATTGTTATTTTCGGAAGCTTATAATAAAGAAACTCCTCACCATCCACTTCTACATGCTTTACAAGCGAATCGTCAATCGAAACTCGGTTGATTCCTGGTCCCTCCAGTCTCGGATCGACAAATATATCAAGACCAACCTTTGAAAGTGCACCTGAAAGTCCCCCTGCCTGTGCGCGAATCGCATGAGAAATACAGCCAAGCGGCAAATTGTATGCCTCAAAGCGATCCTCCAACACAAGCTTTTTTGTGCTCATCATAGCACCAAAATGACCACAAATCAACTTGTCTACTGCCCCGTCACGAATGTATCCTTCAGCATTGTGTTCAGTATCCCACACGCCAAATCCTGCACTAGAAACAATTGTCAGATGGGTAGGTGACTGCATTTTCTGATAGCGACGATAAAGTGCCTCATGCAGCTCCACTGGATTTTCAATTCCCACAAATGAATTAACACATATACAGTCTCCATCCCGAATCAAACGGATTGCTTCATCTGATGTCATAATCTCATACATAGATTAAGCCTGCCATTTAACTTTTGCTACGCACTTCTTTACGTGACAAGCTTCTTTTCCAGCACGCATCTGCGGCTTATGAGCAATGCTCGGAGGAAGTACTGCGTAAGAACCTGTTGTCAGAATGGACTGACACATTTCTTCTGGCTCCTTCCAGAATGCAACATCACGCTTTTCATCATATTCCTCATCTGCCTCTAAACCAGTTCTGCTTACTGTGTCGATCTCCTCCTCACCGGAAATGATCCACTGAATATCTGCATAACAATTATGAGTCTCCAGACGGCAATTCTCTGCTGGCTTTGTCTCATACTCCTGAATCATAAAATAAAAATCATCATTTACCTGGTAGGTACCAACTTCAAGTGCTGCTAAATCCTGCTTTTTTAAGTAGCAAACTGCTTCTTCGATTGTCATTTCATATTCCTTCCCAAAAAGCGCCTGCATTGGCACTTTCCTGCGTATACTTTATGTAACTTTTTTGCATCTTTCATGCTTTTCTAGCTTACTTAAAAAATATTTTTTTGTCAAGCATACTGCACTATGTTCTTTTTTAAATACACTTTCTGGCTTTATTCATCCACACAAAGAATCCTATATTTAAGACAATTCCAAAAATTGTTGCCACCGGTGCTGCAAATCCTATATTTGTAAGACTTGCATTTGGCTGAATACTCATGTAATATGCTAATGGAAGACGAATAAGCAATGTCTGGATCAGTCCCTGTGCCATTACCCACATAGTCTGATCGTGTCCGTTAAAATAACCAATCATACTAAATAATATAGCGGTAACAATTGTCTCCAGTGCAAAACCTTTAAGATAATCATATCCTTTTTGTATAACATCGGCGTCTGTTGTAAATATTCCTGTCAAAAAATCCCCCTTAAAAAGAACAAGGGCAAACACAACCACTCCAATCAAAACACCTACACCAATTCCAGTAAACATCGCGTTTTTAGCTCTTTTTTCGCTTCCTGCTCCAACGTTTTGTGATACAAATGATGCCATTGACTGCATTAAGGAACTTGGAATCAACATCGCAAAATTTACAATTTTACACGCAACACCATATCCAGATGAAGCCTCTAATCCCAGACGGTTGACAAATGCACAAAGTGCAAGGAATGAAATCTGAGTCAAGCATTCCTGAAGTGCTAATGGAAGACCAATTTTCAGTGCACGCTTGCAGTGGCTATTAACCTTAAAATCAGCTTTTGTGATTTTAAATGGAAGCTTCTTTTTCATCAGCATCCATAATGCAAACACAACACTTACAGCCTGTGCTGCTACAGTCGCAATCGCTGCACCTGCTGCATCCATACGAAACCCTGCTACTAATATTAAATCTCCTGCAATATTGATAACACATGCAACTGCAACAAATATCAATGGTGACTTACTGTCTCCAAGTCCTCTAAAAATAGCAGAAAGAACATTATAAGCAACAATAAAGAAAATACCGCTTCCGCATATCTTTACATAAACAGATGTCAGACTTACTGCTTCCTCTGGTGCCTGCATCAATACAGCAATCGGACGCGAAAACACGATCATTATAACAAACAGCACTGCTGACATTACCGCAAATACAACTACAGAACCGCCAATCAGTGCACCAATTGACTGTGTCCTCTTCTCGCCAATATATCTGGCAATCAAAACTGTAATACCCATTGCGAACTGTGTTATCACAAATGTTACAAGATTTAATACCTGACTTCCTGTCGATACTGCTGAAAGACCAGATGTCGTTCCAAATCTTCCCACCACAAGAAGATCAACTGCGCCATATGCTGCCTGCAGCACAAGTGCACCAAGAATCGGAATCATAAATGGAATTAATTTTCCAAGTATGCTGCCTTGCGTGAAATCTGCCTTATCATTTACTTTTTCTCTACTCAATGTCAACTCTCCTTTCGCTCATGACCTGATAAAATTTCTTTATTGTCTGAATCATACAATCTGCTTCCTCATCAGAAATCATATCCAGATACGGAGCCAGTCTGCTGTAATAGTTTCTGTCGTACTTATCAGACAATTCTTCTCCACTTTTTGTAATCGCAATATACGTAACTCTCCCGTCTTCGTCTGAAGAAATCTTCTTGAGATATCCCTTCTCTTCCATAGCTTTGACTGTTCTCGTGACACCTGGTCTTGGAAGATTTAACGCATCACTAATATCAGATACCTTCACATACTCTTTTGTTTTCTGCAGCGTATGAATAACATCAAGATATTGGATATATGCCGGACTAACACCATCTGGAAGCTTTGGAAGCAGTTCTCTGATTCTTTTTGCCATATAGCAGGCATCAAGCATCCGTTTTATTTTCTCAGAATCCATGTTTTCTCCTTTCTTGTTTTGGTGGTCAATTATAATAATCTTCTATATAATTACCGCCGATAATTATTTTAATTACCATTGGTAATTATACGATGTTGTTTTTTTAATGTCAAGCTGCTTTTTATAATAAAAAACCGGGGGCAAATTGCTGCCCCCGGTCAAAAAAAGTACACGATCAATCATGTCTTTCTTCCATATTATCATATGTTTCACAAAATCGTGCTGCAAAGGATGCCGGCTCATCTGCTGCATATAAATGAGACAGATCTCCAAAGGACTGCATACGAAAGCTTGCAATACCTTCTCTTCTCTCCTCTGTATACAATGTTGTCACAGAAGACGGTGCCGCTGCTGTCCCATGCCAAAGAACAACTGGTGATATTCCAAGCAGATGACCAAGCATCACGCACTCTACACCAAAATGGCAAAACAGCACAATCGTATCTCTGTTTGCATGCTCTGCACGATAATAGCCATTCTCTCTTGTATATCCATGCTTTTTTAACAGTGAATCCAGACCATCATACACCCATGCTGATTCAGTATCTGCCTTTGCCTTTTTCATAAATGGTGTGTTCATCCACTGATCCTTATCATAATATGCTGGCTCACTTGTCCAACGAGCAGGAAGCAAATCCCAACAAACCTTATAAGTACCAGTATCCTCATCAATCGCCGGTGCCTCGAACTCACGAAGCCACTTAAACTCAGTCGCTGTCATACCAAGCTTCTTTAATGTCAATGATGCTGTATCCTTTGCACGGCCAAGCGGTGATGTATAAATATATGTATGTTCCTTCTGCAGTTGTTTTTCCATGCGAACAGAAAGAAATTCTGCTTCTCTCCATCCTTTTTCTGTCAAAGAGTCAATCTCATAATTTGGATCGCCATGGCGAACAATAATAAGTCTCATTTTTCTTTCCTTTCTATATTTAATAGTTTCAATTTCCACTTATTTTCACCATGATTTTAGCATAACAGCAAAAATGTGACAAGTGCAAATATTGATTTTAAAATTCAGCAGCCTTAAACGCGTCATGCTACGAAAGCCCTTCGGTGCAATGGTTTCGTCGCCGGACCAAATTCCGCAGGTTCCTATTATGTTC
>ERZ1673737.3761-NODE-3761-length-11215-cov-4.358513_pt1 | contig 11215 bp, 12 predicted proteins | sample MGYA00580211_ERZ1673737 | MGnify/ENA primary metagenome ERZ1673737 (study PRJEB41218, sample SAMN15661789) | gut metagenome | host: Homo sapiens | place: Canada: London | collected 2015-08-20/2019-03-30 | study: EMG produced TPA metagenomics assembly of... | reverse complement strand
CATCAGGGTCAGATTGTAGATGTTGCTGCAGTATTATACCTCGAGCCACGACTCGCAATCTCTCGGCGTCAAACCGGTTATCAGTGTCTATGAAAATCACAGCTGACTCCCGGCCACCCAGTGGTAAACCACCATGATTTCGCGGTAAGATTGCGAGCGCAGTCAGATAGTACAAGAGCTGTGACTTCCCTGAGGCTGACAAGCTGCTCGAGATCTCCACAACAGGGAGTGGTCGTTTCTTGATGCTCTCAGGGTCCGGGTACAAGGCGGCAGAAGGGTCTGTCTCGTCTGGCAGGTGTACTTCACCCGGCATTTCGATGTGATCGGTTTGAGCTTGGCTATGCAAGAGCATTTCCTCATCTTCAGTAAGGAATTCTCCAAACTGGTCCTGATCAATCTCCCTTCGAGATTGGAGTCGATCACCTAGTGCATTGGGTGGTACAGCGGATTTTTTGGGAGCAAAGATTTCAAGCAATGCATCTAAAACAGGTACGCCCAATGAATGCGAGTCATGGCTTGCGAGACCAGGATAGAACTGGGTCAATTCAGACAGGATCTTGTAGAAGTCAGCTCACGGTCTAAAAGAAGAGCAGGTATAACGTACCTCATCCAGTCCCTCGTGGTGTACATCTGCTAGTGATTTCTCCCCGAGATAAGCGGCCATAGCTATGGCCCTATCAATGTGGCATCACTGAAAGGGCCAAACTCAAGAATTCCGAGTCAGTCGAGGTTGACCAGAGAGATCTCGGGAAGGATAGCGCGGAGCTCCCGAACTTTGAACTTCACTCCGACATACATAACCTCTGCGCCGCCTCTCTCCAATTCCTTCACCTCCCGCCCCCAATGGCTCCTCTCACTCGTGTCTTTCACACCGAGACTCTTCCCGAGCATGTCAATACCGTCCACCGCAATTTCCAAGAGAAACGTCGCAAGGGCGGCCCCGTCGACCTGAAGGAGTGCCCGCTATTCGAAATGACACAATACTCATGCAACCCACCACAAGATGGCGTTCCTGAAAAAGGAGCTGTTGTTTGCAAGCCCGTGGTGCGGTTGTTCCGACGGTGAGTGCGTCAGTTCAGTCGGATGAGAGGAAATGCTGATGATCAGTAGCTGCGCCGGTGGATTGACGGTCGAAACCACATCCTGGGAACCTGTGAGGCAAGCGGAGGAACTGAAGGAGAAACAAGCGAGTACACAGTGACGGAACACTAGCATTGCATCGATACGCATTGGGCGGAGTTGGCTACATGGATTACAATTACTTGCAGGTTTCGAGAATAAGATAACATTGATTAAATGCTTCACTGCCATGGGGTATCGAACAAGCGCCAGCCGTAATGAAAAGAACGCCAATGGGACCTGCGCCCCTGCAATTTACAGGCCAGCCATGACCTCAGGTGGTTCCGCACTCGCAGAAGGCTTCGCACTTTCCTCCCCTCGGCGCGTATTCGACGCCGTCCGACGCCAGAGATCCCGCTCGCAGTTGACAATTGGTCCCATCTCCATATTCCATAAAAGTTTGGCCCGGGTCTTGTCGGCATCAGCCGGGTTTCCTGAGTCGATTTCCATGGCGGAGTCGATCAAAGCTACTGCCGCAGATGTAGTATGAGGGTCTTTGTTGAGCTTCTTGGTGAGAGCTTTGGTGGTCTTCTCAAACATCGTTTCCATACTATCCGTTCTGCGACCCCAGAGCTTCTTGTGATGACCCGTAGAGCCTGTCTGGTTGTCGCGGAATGCGGCGCTTGCCAACTTGCGCAATGCCTCCTCTCCATGCCGCCCATCTTCTGCGGCGCGTTCTCGAATCTTGCGTGGGTCGCCATCTCGTTCGACGAATACCGGGGTGGCAGAGTAGGTGTGCTTGCTGGGAAAGCTGGGGAAGTGTTTCGGGATGTAAGAGCGATTCGCGCGATCGTCCTCACTGCTGAGCGCCGTGAGAGAAGGTAGGCTTGGTGGGAGCACGTCTTCCGTCTCCGGAGAAGGCAATAATGGTGGTGCGGGTATAGAAGATCGAGCAGATTTGAGGGTAGGAAGGAGGTCATCGGGTGTAAGACGGAAACGGATGAGGGCGTGTTCAAAATCTTGCGGAATAGGTTGTGTTCGCCGGGATGATAGCATGGATTGGCGGGCAAATGTGGAAAGTCGTAGCATATCTGCAAAATTCGCGCGGGTCACGTCAGTTGGAGCTTCGAACAACATCCGACGTCAAGTCACGTACACTCTTCTGTCGCACTGCGGAAGCTCGAGAGAGCAGTTGGTTCGGCTAAATTAAACCCGGCATCTTTCAAAGTCATGCCAATAGCACGGTTCATCAATTGGTCGATGTGGGCCTCATCTTGCACAGCTGGCTCGGATGACGGGAGAGTAACAGGCTCCTGCAGACGATGATGGTGATGGTAATGCCTTAGTCGCTTGGGATTGTTGTGGGGGACGGACGACGAGGAGCGCTTGACAGGAGTACCTGAAGCTGCCATAGCCACAGGTTTCCGGAGCTTGATCGAACGGAGGTTGAAGTAGTTCAACCGCCGTCGTGAAGGAGCCATTGGGATGATTTGGGAGGTCACGTGTTGGTGCCTGAGGCGAGGGTATTTGAGCTTTGAGTGATATTGTCGAGTTGATTGAAGTGACGAAAGGTGGGAGGGCATAAGACTGTAGACTAATTGAATAATTTAACCTTGTAACACTCTCCAATCTTCACATCATTTTCGACTTGGTCCTTCAACTTGATCAGACCATCGTATACAGTTGATCGACCAATCCGGTCACTCGCTTAGTCCGCTCCGAAGCTTCAACTTCACTTCACAACCGTCCGCTTCTTCTTCCCCCCTCTCCTCTCCCCACCACCAACGTTTCAGGGTTCCAACCAGTCAGTCGCCTATTGAACCTCATCACGAGCACCAACTGACGCTATTTATCAGGCACAATGCCCACCGCTATCCCCCCCATCACCGGCGTAAGTGCCCCTTCACTGCAAGGCCGGGTTGACCCGATCGGACAGCTCGGCTGGTCTAAGTGATCGCAATGGTTTTCTGACATACTGTATCCCTCTACAGATGCTCCGCCGTGGTCTCGTCCTGGACCTGAGCACCGCTTTCGGTGAGTCATGACCCGAATCCGAGTGGCATGATCGAACAACAATTGGAGATCGCGATCTTTCGAGAGCGACCGAGTGGGATCCAAACGCCCAGACGACAGTTGGATCAGGTTCAAGAAGGTCAATAGATACTAACCGGCATTCTTTTACACCAGGTTTCGGTACCACCTTCGGCTACCTCTGGTGGTACGGTAAGTAGAACGCATCCCCGGCTATGCTCAAACTACGCGCTCCCAGGCTCAATGTCTGACAATACCTTGCAGGCTTCCACCTTCCCCGCGTCCGTGAGCGCGACACCTACTACGCCCGCCTCGAGGCTGAGCGTGCCGCCCAGCGCGGCTAAATCGGTCGCGAATCGCATCCGGTCGTCTCTTTCCCGCCCATTCGGCGCCAGTCCTTTTCTTTGTCAAAGCGTTCCTAGAAAATGCCCGTGGATGGGGGCAAACGTTCCGGTGTCGCCCATCGGGCTTGGTTGAACGGGTCGTGTACGAAGGGTGGCTAGATTTGAGATCGATTGTACATATACGCCTGTGGACAACCAATTGTTTTGCCTTTGGACTTTTTCCTCTTACTTGGTGCGAACTTCGGCCTCGGTTCATCGTATGATCAGAGCATGGCATACCGGAGTAAATCCCTCGGAGCCAGCAACCGATCGACTTCCTACGCGCTTAATTTGCCATGAGCGAATTGGATCTATTGTATTCAAATGCTAATTACGCCGGATATATGTACGTGGAAACCAGCGCGCCGCCATGGGATTGCCAAACCATGTCTGCCATGTGCAAAGCCGTAGATCATAAATACCATCTCTGTGTCTGCAGCGCAACCATTGCCGCCCTGCCAGGCAACTCGGGTCAGTCTGCAAGCTTCATGTCCTGATTCACCGCATCACCCTGTCAAACGATACGCCTCGGACGGACCCGCCGGCCATGGAATTGCGCACGTTCTTCTTGAAATGTTCGCGGGTGGTGCGGAGATCTTCCGCGGCCTCCTTGTTGAGGGGATCAGAGGCATTAGGCTCGAGGAAAAGGAACTATAGATTACACACTTGTCAGCCACATGGAATGTCACGGGTATAGCGAAATCAACCAACCTGCATGCCCACAATAACGGCGTTGAGGTTCAAAACGGGCTTCCAGTCCTCTCGTAGAATGTTCAAGCAGACGTTACCCTCCAAATCGATATTGGGATGATAGATCTTTTGTGTGCACTTGACCTTTGGCGGGTCATGGGGGAAGTTCTGGTTAACGTTAAAGGTAAAGTTGAAGATTCCGCCCTTGTACATGCCCTCATCAGGTTCGATGCTCAAGGTGAAGTTGAGGATGTCGTCGGGATTGGGGAAGTCCATTTTCATTGTGTTTCCGAGGGTGATTTCCGTAAGGTCTATAAAAAGTCGAGTCAGAAATGACATGTTCACAATAGGCATAGTATACCAACTGCGACAAGAGTACGTCTGCTGCGAGGGACATTCACTGACCTTTTTGCACCCGCAACTGCGCGGCGGTGACCTTCTTCTTCTTCTTGCCGGCAGCACCCTCGGCATTCTCAGCCTGCTGCTGCTGTTGCTTCTATAAGAGCTATCAGCAACATATTCCGAAGTGTGTGTGACATGTCAAAACCACCTTACCATAGACCAGATTTTCAACATCCTGGCTGAAGTCACCACTCCACCTAGTGGAACGGACGGTTTGCGGGAGGTGTGCGAGTTTGGAGAGGAGACTGCAGTAGCGAAATGTCCTCAGAATCAACGTTCAGAGAGAGATACAAGTAAAGAAAGCAACGCAGTCCTGAAGTGATTGAAATGATGCAGAGTTGGGCCTGCGGGGGCTCAGATCAGCAATCGGCTTTATCGCCCTCGGGTGCTCTCCGCCTTGGGAGGCCCACATCTATACATGTCTACGGAGTTCCACCTACACTTCTACAGGGACAATGTGCTCAATATGAAATGGTTGATAATCATAACACCCTTAATGCAACCATTGGCTAGTCCAACAAAACATAAATAGATCACCAGGTTGCGTTTACCATGAAAGACGCAACAGTACATACTGGCTGGCATTGCAAAATCAGAGAATCGGGCATGTTTAAGTAGAATACAGATCACGGTATGAAGAAAAGAACTGGCATATTAGGCCAGGCAGTCATGAGAAAGAAAGAAAGCACATTTTGTTGTTTACCGGCGGGCGAAGCAGCACTTGATACCAGTGCGACCCAAGAACCAACAACAACCGATGAAACGGAACAGCGCGACAACGGCATTGGACCACAGGAGAGCCTGGAAGAAACGGGCTGTACGGTCGGTGGCAGTGTTCTAGGTTCATGTTAGTTAAGATGATCATCGGAAACGTGCAGGGAAAACTTACGGTGAATCCAAACTTGTCGACGGACTCGCTGGTAATGCAAACTGCCATGAGGCCATTACTGAAAATCCAGAGGGTGACGAGGCGAGTACGGAAACTCTTGTAAGAGTCTTCCAAACTCTTCTCGTCGTGTTCCACTGGGGCGACATAGGGCGTTAAAGCGCGCTTGACAGTAGCCTCGAACTGACTGTCAATATCTGCTTGAGGCTTGTCGATTTCCTCAATCACCGCATCTTTACTGCCTTCGTCCTTGGTAACCGTGGCTGATGGCAGCGCATCGGCCTTGTCAGAACCTTTGGTACCCCAGGAGACATCGTGCCAGTTACTGAAAGCGTAGACGTTGAGGATGTTGATGTAGGAGGACTGGACGACCATGTAGGCGGGGAATGAGGTGAACATGTGCCACGGGTCGGCGTACATGAACGAGGCAACGAAGTACAGACCAAAGGTGGCAGCCAAGGCAATGATAATGATACCAGCGCCAGTTGATCCGAAGAAAGAGCTGAGGAAGGCGCCAACGCCGTGAGTTGTGTCGAAGTCCATGGGCGCACCACCGCTGAAGGCGCGGACAACAAGATAAATCGAGTCGACCACAATGTAAAGCTGAATCAGACCAAATACGATAAACGAGGCGAGGTACGAGAACTTGGATCCCTTGGGCCGGTTACCGAGCGCAAGAATGAACTGAAGCAGGAGGAAAGCCAGATATCCATACTTGATAATGGTGTTGATGATAGGAGTCGCGGACTTGCCGAAGGGGAAAGCAGTGTAGTCGTTGTTCTTGCTTGGAGTACCGACTAAGTCGATAATGACAGTGGTGGTCAACCAGTATGAAGCCAGGGAGAACCAGGTGAGGAAAGTGTTGAAGATGTTGTACAACAACTGAATGTGGAGGAAGAACATGCGAATGATGTTGTGGCCACTCTTGTACATACGGCCGAAGTGCATCAGCGAGTAAATACCAGCAGCGAAGGAACCGTTCAGCCAACGACGACGCTGGGAAATGAACTCGGGAGCACCTTCGGGCACATCGGTTTCACCCTTGGAGGCCTTGACGTACGTCAAATGCCACTTAGAGCCTGCCTTGGCAACCAACTCGAAGCATAGAATTCGATCCTCGGCCAAGAACATGTTCTTCTTGAAAATGTTCATACCTTCAATACCCTTCTTACCAAGCTGTTTGGACAGGGTGTGATCACCGTGGAAATATTGTTCGAGCGGACGGCCCATGATCGCACGGAATCGATACGCCGAAAACGCACCGGGCAAGACACTAACATAACCGAACGAACTCTCCAGCGGTTTGTCCAAGATATTACTGATCTTGTACTCGAAGTTCTGGGCGGCCACGAGAGGGTTGATCAGATTACGCCAACCCTTACCCAACATGGCGTGGATTTCACCACAAGCACCACCAAGATCCTTGTCGTTATAGAAGGCCTCCCAGAGATAGAGCAGAGACTTAGGACCTGGTTTCGTACCAGCATCCAGAAGAATACAGACCTCGGGGTTCAAAATACGGCCGAAGGCATTGAACAACCAGCGATGCGAGTTGATCTTCTTGCTGTTCTTCTGCTTCAAACAGAACATCATCTGCACAGGGGGAAGTGTGCTAGGACCGTCATCAGTGGGGCGAATAAGCTGCTGGCTAGGTGTGACGGAGAGCTGGGTGGTGTATTCGAACTGAATCATGCGTTAGTCTTCTGTTCGAGGCCGTTTCGCCTGTGGTCCACTCACGATATGAGCCAAGGTCTCCTTTCCGTCAACATCACGCTTCATGACACCGTCCTGGTACACACCCACGGTGGCAAGAACATCTAAAACGTCCTTGTCGCAAGGGTCGATACCGTCAAACACGAGCGCAACCACAATCTTCTGCCACGCGGGACCACCCTTGTTCCAGAACTCGGATTTCTTGAGGTTCACAATGTCGCGAATGTTCTGCATCACACCATGAAGGGTACGCGCCGTGAGGTTCTTGTCTTCGTTGTAGTAGGTAATGGCGATAAGCAACTCGGTGTGACGGTTGTACATGGCGGGACGCAGGTTGTAACCATTGTGGAGGGTAAACTCATTCGGGTCACAAGTAGCCGCGGTGTCTGAAAGAGCGAACGCTTGTTAGTTTCCGATATGGAAATCGCTCACTCATCACGTACATCGCATGTGGGTGAACTCCTCAGTTCCGCCCTCTACATCGTTCCGGTACTTGGCCTGAATAGCGTTCTGAATTGCACTAGGCACGGGGTAGTCGACACTCAAGACGGAGCCCTGGACCAGCTTGACCTTCCTGGTGGCATATCGACGCAGACCGCCGCCGCCAGGTTGGGTACCTCCAGGAGCTTGTCGCTGGCGCCATGCCTCTGTGGATGATGTCTCGCTGCGAGCATAGGGCGACGCGACGCGGCCAGGGACACCAAAGGCCGCAGCGGGGCTTTCCTCGTGGCCGGAATAAACAGAGCCCGCACTGTAGGGGTCGTTGTAGGAAGGTGCAGAGTCCGCGGCGTAGGTCTCGGTCAAACTGTATCCAGAGGCCCGACGCTGGGGAGAGGGCCCACGGGAGCTAGGGTCATCAAAGGGAGTCGCAAAGGGGCCCTGCTGTTGGGAGAGCAGGCCACGCGCCGCATCTTCATCCTCGCGATACTACACACGGTCAGTTGAAATATCATGCGACGTCCACGATCCGCTTACTTGCGATGCAGGGACATCCTGCAGACGATGATTATCATCGTAGCTCGGCGAGTGCGAGCCAGAGCCTTGGTAGGCCATGGTATATTAAGCTAGAAGGGACGCGAAGGGGGTATCAGAGGTCGAAAGGGTTGAAAGAGTCGGAAACAGTAGCAGAAAGGGTGTAATGAAGCCACCAGGGCCAAAAAAGAATACGTGCAACAAGGAGGGGAAAGAAAAAGCGAAGGGGGAAAAAGGAGAATAGAGTGAGACTAAGCAAAAATAGACATCTCTAGCCCCGTCCTGGTTAGCCTCTCTCTTTCCTCTCATTTTATTCTTTTCTTTCATTTTCTCGTTTTAGTATCTTATTTTACTTATTTTCCCGGGCATACTCCATCCCTTGAGATCACAGGTATGGAGTCTCCCCGTTCAGGGACCAAAAGACCCTGACTGGTCCCTGAACCAGATTCCATACCCAAAAACATGGTTTGGACTTCACCCTTTTGCCTCTGAAGTTACTGTTGCTAAATCTTCATCTTTTTTTAGCCTCCTCCAGATCATCCCCAACCTTACTCTTTCTGGGGCTGGATGAACAACACTAGAACATCCGAACCCAATAAACAGGCTCCACTGGTGAAACATTCGGTGAAAAGGGACACTTCATTCTCACATTCTTCAAACCATAACAAACTGCCCAGCTGTCCAGGGGAAGGTATGTGATCCACTACGACGGTATTGGTATACCTACACTAGTCAAATTTGCGCGCCCCGCCCCCCCCTAAATTTTGTTTAAAAGTGGACAGGTCCCCTGCAATAATCTCAGACATTTAGCGCCATGATCTCCCCTAAATTTATTTCGGGATCTGCCAAGAGCCCCATCGGATTTGCTAACTGCACTGCGCCTCTCACTTACAGCCTGGATCGAAGTTAGAATTTTCGCCTGACCTGTCCAGCGGTACATATGTGTATACTGTACTGTATATACTCCATGTTTGCTGATCAACGGTTATATCCGATGTAGTCTGTTACAGATTAATGACCAGAAACCCTTTTCAGGCGGTCAAAGCTTTGTCTTGGCCACTCGGATTGGTCTTATAGGTCCTTTGTCGTCATGTTTCTTCTTCCATACAATAACTTATCACATCTATCCGGAGGAATAAAACCACCAGGAGACAATTTGGTGACTTGATCCTCCGCTTTGCCTCTTGGAACCCCAGCGATGATATCTCTTCATATGTACTCCGTACAACAATTGTATAGTTTGTAGACCAATATATACTTTCTCACCGCCTGGCTCTATCAGCTTCACACTTCTCCGATCCTAGTCTCACAGATGTCTAACCCAGTATTCATACCCAAAAACCGACCAAGAGGAAGAGAGTCAGTGTTGCATGGATGATTTGTCGATCACATAAAATTCGCTGTGATGGAGGTCAGCTCAGTGTGGCACTGCCCAACGCCGTCGAGAGACATGCCATTATGAGAATGCTCCAGGTAAACCAAGGTAAGCCCAGAGAGTTTGATAGAAAGTCGTGCGCTGATATCGTTCGAAGCACCACGGACATTACAGGAAGCCTTAGATACCCTGTCCAGCCGGTAAAAGACAATTCCAGCGTGACTGCAATACGCCTGGTCTCCCGTCCATTCAATGAGCAGTCGACAGGTGGATTTTTTGGAGACTCGTCCACGGTCGCTTTTATCATGCAGTTGCAGAATACAGTATCAAAAAACACTGGCCCCGTTGCAGGAGTCTTCTCGGCGCCAATTTGACCGGGAAAGCGCGAGGAATTGTAATACGTTTAAATTACAAGTATTACTCCCACCGCGTCCCCTGGCAGATCACCTTGTCGACTGTTATTTTTCCAAGATCCATGTTCTGTACCCATTTGTGCACAAAGAGGCATTTCTCGCAGCCTATGACTCACTGTGGAGAAACAAGGACAGCCCTTCAACGCGATCAACAAATGGCCTAGGTCTAGGAGACGCCAGGGGGGATCGCACGACCTTCTATTATGGGTTGAATGTGATCTTCGCTTCGGGTGTCAGTTTTCTGATATTGTTCAGCATGAACGAGAGGCCATATCCGAGGCCTTCTTCCACACCTGCAAACCAGCTCTAGATGTAGACTACCTCGAAGACGGTGATCTTGTTTTGGCCCAGACTCTCCTGTTGATGGCCCATTACCTCCAAGACTCCCGAGACCCCAATCGCTGCTGGCACGTCATTGGGACGGCCTGCAGGCTGGCGCGGAGTGTAGGGCTGCATTCCGACCTTGGATATGAGCACCGATCATTTGCCGAGATTCAGAGGATCTGTAAGAGGGTGAACCTCTTATTGCCTGAATTAGCTGACAAAGATGTAGGGCAATCAGCATCATCCTTGGTCGCCCGGTCATGATATCTTATAAACCATCAACGCCTCTTCCAGAACCGATCGATGACAGTTATCTAGTAGTGGACTCCACGACTTGTGAACAGCCACAGGGAACAATCTCCCGTGTCGAGTGGTTCATTGCAACTCTGAAGCTGTATGAACTTCTCCGAAGGACGTTAAATATGCTCTACGATAATGTCGGGAAACAATGCGAAGAAAATCCTGCCGATCTAAGGCCACCGGAGACGCTGCTCCAGGTTCAGTATATCACACAATTGGACGCAGAGCTTCAGGGCTTTCGACTCAGGATTCCAAGGCCGCTTCGTGGGATGTCCCAATTTCTGAAGCACAGCCCCAGTTTCTCAGAGAACAGTATCTACTAAAGGCGAGGCAAGTTATAATCAACACCTTGTCCGTCAGGGTCACTAACCATATCTGCAGATATTTGTACCTGAAGCTTCTTATTTACAGGCCAGTTCTCTCGAAATCATTACACAGGATTCTATCCACAGGAACCGAGAGGGGATTATCCGGGGCTTGGATCTGTGCAAATTTCACCATGGACTGCTCAGTCTTCTGCGTTCAGTCCGCCATTGATCTTATTGACTTGGTACATGAAACTTGCCACACCAATCTAGCCAGTGTTTGGTATTACAACGTTTTTTGTGAGCACAGTACGGCGTCTCTTATTCCCAAGCTGACTCGATAATAGACTTATTCACAGCTG
>ERZ1673737.3758-NODE-3758-length-11225-cov-4.244852_pt1 | contig 11225 bp, 8 predicted proteins | sample MGYA00580211_ERZ1673737 | MGnify/ENA primary metagenome ERZ1673737 (study PRJEB41218, sample SAMN15661789) | gut metagenome | host: Homo sapiens | place: Canada: London | collected 2015-08-20/2019-03-30 | study: EMG produced TPA metagenomics assembly of... | reverse complement strand
CTTGAAGCCGGATACGCCAACCTCCAATCCAAAGGTAGATTCATCTACGGTCGTTTCGGACTTCTCGGTCTCATAGGGGCATACTTTTGTCTGCCAGACATGGCTGGTCGTTCCCTGGAAGAATTGGAGATCATGTGGGCAGAGAAAATCCCTGCACGTCAGTTCCGAAGTATGTTTACGTCTCATGTTCCCCTGAATCTAAAATTGACGTCGTGACTGACGAATATAGAATGGCAGTGTCCGGTCCACATTGGTGCTGACAACGAGTCCACGTCGACTGGTGTTCAAAATAAAATCACGAAGAGTAAAATTACCTGGGCAGCGGTACGATGGGGCGTGTGCAAGTAAGACAGGTTGTGAATGTATATAATTATCCCTCCGCAGGACACAACATTGCTACACAGTGATAGAGGCGTGGTGAACCTGGAACATACCAGGTGTGGCGTTGGACAAAATCTAGAACTGTCATAATTCCCAGAAAAAGTAGAAGATCGAATAGTGTAATCCTTGCTGTACTCGACAAATGACCAAATCTGTTGGGGTTGAATCGTTGATGTAAAGGTCGGATCAAAGAGTGACAAATTGGGGAGGGAGTCACAGTTAAACTCTCTTCTGAAGGCTGAAATCGGTCTGTACCTTCCAATAAACCTGTAACTAGACCGTACATCATTTATGAAGATGTTATTAGTGCGCACTTGACCAACCCGTGAACAGGCTTTGGATTAAATAGCCACCTTCTGATGTTGATTCGATAATTTCTGTCTTGTGACGATGGCTTAGTGCAGGAGTTCGTCCAACATATGTCGTGCAACAATCCGGAATCTGCTGGTGTCAAAGGCGTCTGCTGTGTATTGCGGAATTCCCGGTTTATCCCCCTTGAGCCTCAGGATTCGGGTGCTTAAAGAAGTACAACTGTAATGTTGCCATGTGATCAAAGATGAAGAAAACCAATAAAAGTTTGTTGATCAGACTAAATCATCTCGTGGCGGCAGATCAGAAGTATATCCAAAGGTGTTATGAGCTGGCGAGGAAATGACTCGCCGCTGACTCAACGTTTATCGCTCACGAGTCGTCTTGACTAGGATAATTCCGTGAAGATCTCTTCGCCTACCCTTAATTATTGAAGTCAAGAAATTCGGTCGTCCTTCCGAGCCCCCGATGAGGGGACTCGCATCATACTGATTCGTGCCCGCGCAGAAAGAAGCCAAGATCGACAGAATGGGATCAGCTGGAAACACGGCATGATCGCGCCGTTCCGCGTAGATCGGGGTTGCAGCTATTCATTGGCATTGACGCGTAGTCTACCTTCATGGGTGAATTCAAGCCAAAGACAGGGGTTTGATCCAATAGGCAAGATGCTCCTGGGGAACCAACCTGGAGTTGTTACCACGCTGCATCACCCGGTCCAGTCAGCCTGCCCTACTTGAAAACCACGAGTTTAGCTCGACAACAGCGTTGATGGGCTATATTATGGGCTCAGTTGCAGACAACGTCGGCTTCACCCCTCATCTGCAGCCTTGTGGACCTCATCCCGCACTCCTCATTGGGCTTTGACGCCAATCATTAAAACACTTTCAATCCACCTTCTTCAACTACCAAGCTAGATATCGCCCAACATGGCCACCTTGAACTTCGCTTTGAAGAACAATACCGGCTCGAACACCGTCTATGCCTATATCACAGGTCGGGCAATCGATAATGGCAACGCGCTATTCCTCTTGCGCTCCGACGGCAGAACTGCCTATTATCCAACCTCGCCATCAGCCACCTTAACAAGTCTTAGCTGGGACTGTGCAATCCCAATGGGTGGATCAGGCAGCACGACCAATATCACGATTCCACACCTCGCTGGCGCGCGATTGTGGTTTGTCCGCGACAATAAATTGACCTTTTACCTGAACCCCGGCCCTGCATTGGTCGAGCCTTCAGTTTCAAATCAATCAGACGCCAATTACAACCTTGACTGGGCGTTCTGCGAGTTCACCTGGAACAGCGCCCAGCTGTATGCCAACCTCAGCTACGTCGACTTTGTGTCGATGCCTATCGCCATGACCCTGACCAATACATCAGGCGCCACGCAGACCGTCCACGGTCTGCCAGCCAACGGCCTTGACCTTGTTTGTAATGCTCTCAAGGCACAGAACAACGCCGACGGAGCTGGTTGGAACCAGCTCGTCATCCAGAAGGATGGCCGCAACCTGCGCGCCTTGTCCCCGAACACGGGAAGAACCCTGAACAACTCCCTGTTCAACAACTACTTTGAAAACTACGTGAACCAGGTCTGGAACAAGTACACCAATGATACCCTGACAGTCAACACGCAGGCTGCTGCCGGTGATGTTACCGCCAAGGTGTCGAATGGTGTAATGTACTTTTCGGTCTCGGGCGTCTCCTACACCAAGCCGTCATCTGGTGATATCTTCAGCAACAGCTCTGGCGCCTTTGCTGTTTCTGGAAATGGTACCAAGGATGCTATTACCGCTCGTCTTGCTGCTGCATTCAATCGTTCCACTCTATTGTTGAATGGTGCCCAGCCGAACGGGCAAAATGTCAACAACTATTACCAGAATTATGTTACAAATCACTATTCTCGCATTTGTCATGCTGTCAGCACCGATACTCGGGGATATGCATTCCCTTATGATGATGTTGCGCCGGATGGTGGTGCTGATCAGTCTGGTAGTGTTTATGATGGTAGCCCGCGGTTGTTGACTGTTACTATTGGCGGTGGTTCCAGTAATTCTGTCAAGCAGTCTGCTGTCGAAGAAGCTGTTGCGCCAGTTCAGGAGACGAAGGAGCCAAGCCCTGGTACTGGTGCTGGTGCTGGGTATGGAAACGCCAAACCGAGCCGATTCCATGAACTGAGGAAGATTGTGGGGAAGTTGTCGCGCAGAAAGAGTAATCCTTGATTCGTTGAGGTATTTGGAGGATATCTATTGAGGTATTTGAACATATACTGTACATGATTATGTATATACGTGGGCCTGGCCTGTTGCTTTTGCTTTTGTCCTGTGATTTGATCCGGTAGTTTCAACAAATCCCATATCGTCTATAGTTTGACTTCACATTGAAACACACCGCAATAGTAACGCGAAGATATGCTTCAGTAAAAAAGGACCCCCTATGCTGACTCCCCAGCATGTTTCTTAAGATAAGAAACAACCTGATCGGGCACAACCAGCCAAGGCGTATGCCCAGTCTGAATCTTTTCCGTCTCGATCTCTGCGCCCCTTCTGCGCGCCCGATCCACCAAAACCTGCTGAACAGCCACAGGAATAGCGCGATCTTCCTCACACAGCAGGAAAGCAGTAGGGATATTCATATACGCCGTCCCGGTAGCAGGAGCAGTCTTAGTGGCACAGGCATGAGGCCGAAGCAATTTCGCCCAATCCGCGCCATCAGGAACATCATGGAAAAAGAGGGCATGCGGATCACTCGCCGTGAAAGTGTTTGTTTTTTCCTGTAATGGAAATCAGTACTCGCACCCCCATAGTGCTACCCAATGCAACGTGCTAAGAAACAAAACTTACATCCAAAACATACCACGGCGGGGGCGTCCCACCAAAAGCGCCGATCAACCCCTCGCCAATCTGCGGCAAAAACGCCGCGATGAATACGAGTTTGACAACGCCGCCCTGAAGGCCTGCTGCTTCGCGTTCGAGCTTGCTCAGTCCATCCAATGCACTGTTGACGGGTAGTCCGGCCCAGCTGTGCGCGATCACAATGACGTCCTGGCCGTCGTCGATTTCTTCCTGCACTGCAGATCGCACGACCTGCGTGTCTGGCTCGAGGTCTTTGACTTCTGTTGCTTTTGTGATGGATGGGAAGGCGATGCTGCGACACTTGTAGTCTGATAACTTGGGGAAGATTGGGTCGAAGGCTGTTGATGGGTACCATGCGCCTGGTGCGAAAATGAGGGTTGGTTTGGGCATTTTTTATCTTCTTGGAAGTTGTGATGAGATCGATAATGTTGCTTTTTGTGAGGCTGTAGGGCTGAGGGGGAGGTTAAATACGTTTGTCGGATGTTTGACCAAGAGAGGGGGGTTGTCGATCGGCCGAGACTCCGAGTTACGCGTCCCGCAATATCAAACTGGGGCCCTGGGGGAGGATTAGTATTATAGGAGATTGGCGTAAGATTCAATCTCTTGAATGGAAACTAACTAGTTACTGCGGAACTGATACAAAATCCACTAAAAGATGTAGCTAGCAGGCGCCATAACCCCCCGATAAACAGTTCATGCACTTTCTTCAGGGTCACTGAGCAAATCATACAATTTTCCTCCTACCCTCTTGGACAAATCCCGATATGGCCCATCCTCGACAACAACCCCCTGATCGAGAACAACAACATGATCCGCAATCGCAATCATTTCCTTAGCGTGTGTGATAATGATAACAGTTAGTCCGTGACGCGCGGCGACTAGTTGCTGCACAGTCTGGCGCACAATCTCCGCGCTAGCAGGGTCTAGACTCGAAGTGGCTTCGTCAAGAATCAAGATTTGGGGTTGACGCAACAGAGCGCGGGCGATCACCACGCGCTGCTTTTGACCACCCGACAGACCGACTCCTCCGTCTCCGATGACGGTGTTGTAGCCCTGCGGGAGAGATGAGATGAAGTCGTCGATTCCGGCTGCTTCGGCGGCTATGCGGACGCTGTGAGAGGAGGCCATGGAACAGTGCTTGTCAATTCCGTAGCTGATATTGTCGTGGATGGACCCTGGGAAGATTGTTGGTTGTTGTGAGACGATTGAAATCTGGGAGCGGAGTGTTGGGACATGGAGGCGGAGGATGTCTTCGCCGCCTAGTGTCACTGTTGGCTTTCCGTCGGTAGACACTGGGGCTTCGTAGAGGGATAGGAGTAGAGAGGCAATGGTGGATTTTCCCGATCCAGAACGTCCAACAAGCGCTGTGCAAGAATTGCGGGGGATAGTGATAGAGACATTCTTCAACACTAGTGTGGTAGGCCGAGAGGGATATCGGAAATTCACGTCGCTTAGTTCAATCGGGGTAATGTTCGAAACGGTGAGAGTGCCTATGTGCTCGTGCGATCCAGCCCGAGGAAGCTTAGTGAGGCGAATGAGCTGCGCTGCTGTCTCACGGGCAGTGTTAATCTGTGGGACTAGTATGAGTTAGTATTTGACAATGTATGAGTCGGGGTATACGAACTCCATGAAAGTATCTGCGCTGCATATCCGATGCTGAAAAGAAGCATCGAAAACACCATCATAATATCGTCGACGTTATACTCGTTTGACGCTGCGAGCACAGCCCCGTAATAGAAAATCAGAGCTAGCCATGAAAGTCAGAACAATCAAAGTAGCCAATTTGTATGAGTACTTACCACTTGCAAAGACGACAGTTGACTCGACCATTCCGAAAATCATGCCCGTATACATAGCACGTTTTAGACCCAGCATCAAGCACCGTCCAATAGCATTGGCCTGTTTGCGATGGAAGTGACCTTCAAGGGTCAGCGTTCTTACCGTGCGGATTTCCGAGAAAGTCTCCGTGAACACATCAGTGGCAATGCTGTTCGCATCATTGCATCGTCGTTCCCATAAACCATTAGTACCCTCAAAGCCCCGAGTTATGGCGTAAATGACCGGTCCACAGGCAAGTGCAACCAGTGTCAACTTCCAGCAAACAACCAGGCTCCAGATGATTGACATCACTGTAATTGAAGCTGCAACAACGACATATCCACCAAAGCGGCCAAGCAGATTCCGCATGTCTTCTCCATTCTGGTCAAGGGAGGATGTGAGTCTCAGTGATCCGTTGCCATCCTTCTCAAACCAAGCACGCGGTTGATCGAGGATCCGTTCGAAAGCGTTCTTCCGAAAAGTGTCCATCCAGGCCTCGCCGCAAATCTCTAGGAAATAATGCATAAAGAAGGAGGCAAGGCCATCTCCGAATGACACTCCTAGTACAGCAAGTGACCATGTCATTGTCAGGTGTGCATTGTTGGTTCCAGCATAGAAAGTGCTGAATAGCTGCGAAAGACAGTATGAAAACATCGGCGTTGCGCTTGCATGGATCAACGCCGAGCCAAACCCAAGGAAAAGGATGATTCGATGGCGTGGCGTTAAATTTGGGTAAATGGTCCCCATGATTTGAGACAGCGGAGTCATTTTATTCTTTGGTGTGCGACGACTTTTGAATCTCCATGAAGCCCGATGATGTGGGCGTCGAATGGATTTGGCGTCAGATGAATCCTTTTGCCCATATGGAACTTGATGATTGGGCTGTGATTTTGAATTCAAGCCCTGGTCATCGATTTGAATCATTTCAACTTCTTCTGCGGGACGGCTAACAACAGCTTCTTGTGGGGTTTTTCGGGATCCTTCGTTCCAGAATGATAGACGGCTGGACGGATCCTGAATAGGTAGCTTGGTGGGTTCTCCTGAGCGGGCTGCGTATGCCGAGTACCTGTTTGGACTGATGTCTAACGAGCTGAAGCGAACACTGGATGGAATGTGACCTTGAGCCCAGGACGTCCTGGCTCGACGAGGTCCGCGCACAGCCATTGGAGGCCGCAGGTTATCCAAGCTATCCCTCGATACATTGTCCCACCCACTGTTCCTCCTATCTGCCGTGTCCCTTTCCATTTGGGTTGGAAGTTCATCGACTTCCGAATGGAAGTACCTTTTGCTCCTTGGACTGTTTTCGACTGCATACCTGTAGCCTGATTCCACAATCGAACCTTGTTCTAGGATGTACAAGAAGTCTCGTTCCATGATTTGGGACATGTCGTGGGTAATGATGATGGTGGTCTTGCCCTTCCGCCACTCGCGGACTGCGTTCATCACTGCCACTCGATTGGTGTGGTCGAGAGCACTGGTGGGCTCATCCAGAATCAAGATAGGCGTGTCTCGCAGTCTGGCTCTGGCGATCGCAACTCTTTGTCTCTGACCACCGCTCAGGAAGCTTCCACCCGGACCGACGCATGTGTCAATCCCTTTGGCTAGATCTTCAATAGTGCTCTGAAGCATGGCGAGCTCAATGCATTCTTTAGCATCGTTCATCGTGACACTCTCATGGTTCTGTCGACCAAAAGCAATGTTTGTGAGTACTGACTCGTTGAAGAGAACACTCCTTTGCTCCAGGAGGGTGATATTGTTTCGGATCCAGCTGATGTCCAGCTCCTTCATTGGTTTCCGGTCAATGAGAATCTCGCCAGATGTTGGTAAGTAGAACCGCATCAATAGCTGACTGAGTGTACTCTTTCCAGATCCACTTTTTCCTATCACGAAGGTAGTTTCCCCTGCAGGAAAGAAAAAGCTAGATGGATTGAGGATAGTTTGGTCAGGCTGGCTTGGGTACGCAAAAGATACCTAGACTCGTCATTAGTTATCGCCAATCCAGGAAAGGTACAAAACTTGCGTCTTTGACCTCTATGTCACCTTCACAGTGCTCCGGGTACCGCGTTCCATTTGACATATTGTCTGGTTTTTCATTTGCTGGGCTGCGTTCTATCGATTTTAGGGCAATGCTCGCAACTTTTCCTTTTTCTATCACAATCATCTGTGGAAGCACCTGTTCCAGGGATTGAGCTGCAGTCAGACAGGCCCAGAAAGTCCTCAGCACCTCTCCGGGTGGAAGTTTACCGGTACGAGCGAGTGAACTGCCATACCAGAACCCTTGAACAAACATGCCGAAAATCATCCAGCGGATAAAAGCAATCTGGAGAGAGTTCAATCGAGCCAGCCGAAAGTAGTGTGTTGCAGATCGCTCAATACGTTCAGAGAAGTTCCGATGCTCGAAGGTCTGCCCGTTGAGACATTTGACCGTGTCAATGTTGGTGATTGCATTATTGGCGATTTTGGAGGCATTGGTGAGGTCGACTTGTTGTGCTATGATGCTGGACTTCATCTTTGAAGAAAGGAACCCGATTATGGAGGTGAAGAGGGGAATCCCAGCAAGAGTCACTAGCGACAGACTCCAAGACGTGTAGAAGCCCAGGGCGAGCGATGCCATCGAGCGACCAGAGTATTGCAGGACAAGCCCCAGCGGCTGTGATGTAGCTATCTGAATATCGTGGATGTGTCTGTGAGTCTGGTTAGAAATTTATACCAGCAAGGTTTGTGACAAGCTCACGCCTGAATTCCAGACAGGAAAGCCCCGGAACCTTCACCCCTGGCTTCGAACCACTCCACATCTCTCCTCAGCAATTCCAGAAAGACTTGACTGCGGATTCCGGAAGCCTGCATTTCTCCGAACGCAACAAATAGGGCGAAGTATGCCCCGTTCAGAAACCAGCCAGCTGCTCCTAATCCAATCATCCCGAAACAATTCCGGATGACTTTCTCACGAAGCCCTCCAGCATCGATCTGTCCAGCAGCGAAAGACGTGAAAGAGTCAAAAACATTACCAAGAAAGATTGCCAGTGCCGGTGTAATACAGCTAGCAACAAGAGCGCAAAGAGATCCGAGAACGAGGGTTGGCAGGTGTCTGCGGGTGGTGAATCCAAACAGTGATTTCCAGCTCGGAGTGATATCGACATCAGACTTGGAGGATCTGCGCTTGGCGTCCATTTCGTTGAGAGGTTTCAATATCGTCGTCACGGTTTCCTGTCACTTGAGATGTTTCCGGATGCCATGTTATAGTATAACAGGGAGACAAGAGAAAAGAATTGCCCGAGGGTTGCGAGTTTTGTGACAAAGTGATCATAGAAGGTCGAGTCATTGTTGCACAAAGACAACCCATCGCTCTGGAAGAACAATATTAAGATATTGCCAAATGGGGTAACATTGATGGTTGCATTGAACAAAGACATCAATCTGGTATTTTTTCCCGATCTCTGAGTCGCGTGGCTGGATGTATTCTTGTACCTGCATGGTTAGAACTGTTATTAGTTTTCATCCTTTCTGGTCGTCTATATGAATGTCAAACCTGCACGAAGGTGTATATAGTGTCGTGTTTGGTGCGGGATGGCCACGCAGAACGTCCGAGGTAGCATCATCACACTTGCGAACGGAGATAAGATATAGATTTGAATCAATGAAAAGAATATTTTATTCTGGGTATATTGTGGACTCAAATGATGACGGTCAGTCCAAACCTCGAGGGACAGTACCAATCCACATAGGAATCGCGATAGTTTGATCAGAACCACATGTCTATGGGGTATGTCCACAATTCTATCGTAATCGACCCAAAGCCGTGATACTGCAATGCACTGCCAGTAAATCAGAGCTTCGAGGCCGCTCATCATCCGTGCCTCTAGAAAACCGGCAAATGCCGTCGGCCAACCAGCCCGGATATGGAACCATTCTCGAATTCAAGAAGGGCGGGAACAATGCGGGCTCTACAATCAGGAGCTGGCCTTCTGGGCCTTCTCGTAGATCCAGTCGTTGAGACCGGCGCGGTTTCTAAACAACATCAGTTTCTGTGCACGGGGCTCCCAAAGCTCAGTCCGGAACTCACCTGGCGATCTCAACAGCGTAGAACTGCATGCGCACACCGAAAATAGTGGTGTCCTGGTCATACTCGGCATCCGCACGAGTGCGGATGATTGTGCCAAAGTTGAAGTCGTCGATCTTCTCCCACTGCATCATCCAGTTGCGCCACTTCTCCTTGCCGGCCTTGCTCTTCATCTGGTCCTCGTTGAGTTCACCGGCGGGGTCGAAATCGGGGAAGGCTTCCATGAACGACTCATAGATCTCGTTGTCCTGCTTGGTCAAGCGGAGCTGCGAGCCCTTAACCTTCTCCAGGATAGCCCAGTATGTCATGAGATGCTCCACCGCTGCATGGGACGAAATGTTAACATTGACACTTCCAAATACGACACTCCGCTCATACAATCGGAGATACGGGGTTCGAATCGAGTTGCGACGGACCTTTCACGGCGAACTGCTTCTCCATCTGTTGCAATTGTTAGCGATCAGCGATCAGCAAATCTATACCGGCGCGGGGTCGTACATCCTCCAGGTTCTCCGCCTCCTCGGGGTTGAATGGCTTCGACATTTTGACGGCAGGGTATAGAACAGTTCACTCGAAGAAAAAAGAGTACAAACAAACAGTGATGTCAAGGAGGGAAATCGAAGTGGGAGTGCTGCCCCGCGCACATAATTTTTTTGACGGGCGGAGGCTGCGCTCTCCGCCTTGCATAACGTCATTCCGCCCGGCTGCATCTAGTAGGTTCCAATATAACTTTTTACGTTCATGCTTACAGAGATATTTGTTATTGCTTTGTCCCAGATGGACTGCAAATATTTGGAAGCATGCATGCTATGACATGAGATAATATGACACGAGCTAAAAGCAAAATTCAGCTGCCATGTGACAGTGTTCTATTAGGGGTGTCCATTGTTCAATCACTATCAGCATCATCTGGCAATTCCTCGAACCTCCCTTCATGAAGAGCCTGAGTCACCGGGTTCTCTACATTGAGAAGACCATTCGCTCTCGCCCTGCATTTGTCAGCGGTGTTTCGTGTCACTGGGCATCCTATGGTAGACCTACCTCTCAAACAGCACAAACAGTCGTTCTGCCTCTCGTTCCTTCTCCTCCATAGTCATTGGTGGGCCCTCATCCTTAGGCTCAGCAGCCCATCTCTGCCCAGTAATAGGGTTGAGTTGTGCATCTGGGCCGTGATCGGTTGCATATGCTTCGCTAGCATTCTGTGGCATCTCGATACCCCGCGCTGCCAGGAATCCTGCAGCGAAGCCGTATCCAATATTCTTGGTAAGTTTCTCGGCATCTTTGTCGGAGAGGACAAACATCAGTTCAGAGATCGCAACCTTGAGGTTAGCGTGGTGGCTAGTCGAGAGTTTTAACAGCCTTGACGAAAGGGCGTCAGACTGTCCAATTGGGAGGCTTCGGTCACTGTTCTCAGGCAGAAGAAGCCATTGCATGTACTTGCGGGGTCCATCGGGTGCAACTTCGTGAATGGTTATAAGTAAATATAGCAGCGGGACTGCCTTGCTTTCCAGCTCCTCGGGGCTGTATAATGACACGGCCTGATCCAATATCTTGATCAAACTGTCCACGTTGCAGTTTTGGTCAAATGTCGGGAAAAGTGGGCTGCTCTCAAACGCCTTGCCTTTCTTTTCTTCCAGGTCAAGGATGGACAATGCATTGAGGAGGCCGCCAAGTAATCCATCTAGAGGCTTAGACGGAATATCGATGCGACTGATGATCTTCAAAATGTGAGGGATGGAAGGGGAGAAGGCGGCAGCAAGATCAAAGAGCTTTGACACGTTGTATATCAGCTTGAGAGTGTCTGT
>ERZ1673737.3757-NODE-3757-length-11226-cov-4.070808_pt1 | contig 11226 bp, 11 predicted proteins | sample MGYA00580211_ERZ1673737 | MGnify/ENA primary metagenome ERZ1673737 (study PRJEB41218, sample SAMN15661789) | gut metagenome | host: Homo sapiens | place: Canada: London | collected 2015-08-20/2019-03-30 | study: EMG produced TPA metagenomics assembly of... | reverse complement strand
AACTTCATCTGACTCCTTTCTTTCAACCCCATACTCTCCCTACCTTCCCCATCCCACATTGACGTCATGTCTTCCGGTATGTATGCATGTGCAAGCCAAGATGGGGTTTTGTTGCCCGTTGCGAGTTATTATCCAAAAGAACAAGTATACTAACCTCGATGTATAGCTCAGCAACGCCTGAACCAGGTTTCCTCCCACTTCGGCAAGAAGGGAGCCGCCGCCCTCACCGAAAAGCACCCGGATGATGTTGTCGTGACATGTGCTCTGCGAACGGCCCTCACTAGGGGTGGTAAGGGTGGCTTCAAGGATACCGCTGCCGCTGATCTGCTCGCTGGTGTCTTCAAGGCTGTCCTTGACAAGAGTGGCCTCGACCCGAAGGCCGTCGAGGATATCGCTGTTGGTTCCGTTCTGCCCCCCGGTGGTGGTGCCACCGAGTTCCGTGCCGCTGCTCTCGTGGCTGGCTTCCCAGAGAGCACTGCTGTCAAAAGTTTGAACCGTCAATGCTCTAGTGGTCTCCAGGCCATCGCCGATATTGCCAACGGTATCCGGTCTGGCATGATCGATGTTGGTATCGGTGCTGGTGTTGAGAGCATGTCCTCTCAATATGGGTACGTATATTCTACGATGTTTATCTTAATCACATCTAACAGTCCTATAGACCCGGTGCCGTGACTGAATTCTCCGAACTCCTCGAGAACCACCCAGAGTCCGCCAACTGCAAGGTCCCCATGGGTGTTCTCTCCGAGAACATGGCCAAGGACCGTGGTGTGACCCGTGCCGCCCAGGACGCCTTCGCTGCCTCCTCATACCAAAAGGCCCTCAAGGCCCAGAAGGCTGGTCTCTTCAACGAGGAGATCGCCCCTCTGGATGTGAAATGGACCGACCCCAAGACCGGCGAGGAGAAGACCATCAACGTGAAGGCCGACGACGGCATCCGGGAGGGCATCACCGCCGAGTCTCTGGGCAAGATCAAGCCCGCCTTTGCCAAGGACGGCTCCATCCACGCCGGTAACGCTTCCCAGATCTCCGACGGCGCCGCCGCCGTCCTCCTCATGAAGCGCTCCACCGCCGAGCGTCTGGGCCAGAAGATCCTCGGCAAGTACGTTGCCGCCAGCGTCGTCGGCGTCAAGCCCCTCCTCATGGGTGTTGGCCCTTGGAAGGCTATCCCCGTTGCTCTGGAGAAGGCCGGCATCACTAAGGATGATGTCGACATCTACGAGATCAACGAGGCCTTCGCTTCCCAGTGCGTCTGGTGTGTCAACGAGCTTGGTATTCCCCAGGAGAAGATCAACCCCAAGGGTGGTGCTATTGCATTCGGTCACCCTCTTGGATGCACTGGTTCCCGCCAGGTCAGCACTCTGCTTACTGAACTGAAGCGGACAAACAAGAAGATCGGTGTCACCAGCATGTGCGTCGGTACCGGTATGGGTATGGCCGCTGTCTGGGTTGCGGAGTAAATGAAGCATCTGCTTTCGACTGTACATTGAACTAGCGATTTTGGCATTTAACGTTTTCCTTTCCCTTATCCACACAGATTTCTTGTTATGTATTGAATACCACACGAGATTGGACCTTTACCTGCTCAACTACATATTACACTGCGGTTCCCGTCATAAAAGGAACAAGGGCGATCTAGCAGTATATACTAGTTTCGTCAGGAGCAGAGCATAGATCACACTTATATACGGAAGTCCTCTCCAATATAGCATATCAACCAAGATAATAAATCATAACGCAGAGCGGAACTTCTTGAAGGCATCCGTAACACTCATACCCTGGGCAACAGCCTCCTTAGCCTTCTCATCCATCGCAGTCAACTTAGGCATGATCTCAAGCACTTGACCCAGCAGTTCACGAGGAATAGCAACGACACCTTCCAACGGATCACAGAAGATAATATCACCCTGTCGTATCGTGGATCGTCAGCCAAACGCGCCACACAATCACTCCCACAGAAGAAAACGACTTAAAAAGCTCACCGGCGAAACAGTAACACCCCCAATCGAAATCGGCACATCGCGAGCACCAGCTTTCGCCTCGGCATTAGTCCCAACAGTCGAAGTAGCCCGCGCCCAGATCTATCCACAAACATAACAATCATTAGCAACACTCTTCCACACACACAATCCCTTTCCATCTCCCTAGAACAAACTAACCGGAAGACCGGTCCCCCTCAACTCCCCCAAATCCCTAATCCTGCCACCAACAACGGTCCCTCGAATCCCAACAGCAACCATCCTAGTCGCCATAATACCACCGGTAACAGCACAGAACTGATCATCCGGCTGTTCAATAACAACAATAGAACCAGCGCCTGAAGGATCCGCAGCTGCGAACTCGCCTACATGGTCGACCCAGTGCTTCCCCGGCTCGAAGCCGTGCTTTTGGGGATTTTCTGTTGCTATACTTGGAGGCTTGCTGCTCTTTGAGATGAATTTGAAGGTTGCTGCTGGTGCGGCGATTTTGGGGGTTTGTGTGTTACGGCCGGTTATTGGGGAGAATGGGACTGTTTTATTTTGTTAGTTGGTTTTTAGTCTTTGGAGGGGTATGTTGCGTATGTTTGTGGTTTACCTAGGTCTGCGAGGTAGCCTGCTCTCGCTGTGCTGCCTTCCGGTGTCTTTTGGAGTTTTATAAGGGCATCTGATACCTGGAATATGATATTGTTAGGGGTACTGCTCATAATATATAGATGCTGATATTGGCTTGGTCCGACATACATCACAAGCCGAGTAATTCTCGACTAGAGTCGCAAGTTGCTCGTTCAGTGTTGCCATTGTGGTTAACGTGGAGATTGAAAGCGAGTGGGATAATGTTAACAGTATGGTTAGATGAGATATGAGGAGAACAATGCTGTACAGGCCATATGGAGGTAAGTATCAAGGAAAGTACCGGGAAGTGTCGTCGAGCACATGCCCGTACGTCCGGATATCGGACGAATACATCATCGGTTGATCTGGGCTTTGCCGAATAGACATGTAATGTGTTACATAGGACAAGCTTATTAATTGACATTGGTTGCAATTGCACTTATATATATTCCTACATTCCATGCTCTATATCGTGCCTGTTACACTGTAGACGTTCTTGGGGTTCCTCGCGGAGGACGTGAATAGCCGACGATGACCCATCTGCGACAATGCAGCTTTCTGCAGGATCAATATGTGACTATCGTATTAGTTTTCGAGCTTCACAGCAATGTCAATTACAAAGAACACCACAATACGAGATCTGTTCACTCCATAGATCTAAACTCGGCTGGGTGTGGCCAGCAAATGCCGTGTGGGGAGAGAAATTGGTCATCCACAACGTGGACTATATCCACACGTGGAATAATTCCGACTCAAAGGTTCTCTCCAATCTAGCTCATCTATACATACATCTATTCATACCCCATTTGAAGCAAGAACCAGACACCTTCAGCAACATGGCAACAAAACCAACTTATTCCGAAGCCCAATTGGAAACATACCTGAAGCGCATTGGATTCTCCAAGTCCGCTGGGTCAGAGACTCATCTCCTCCAACATGTTCGCCAGAATATAGAGAAAGATGCACACGCCACGCTATGTGATCTCCAACGACGACATCTCACTGCTATTCCTTGGGGTAATTCGGAACTGCATTACTCGCGGCATCATACTATTTCATTGGACCCGGAGTCTCTTTTCGAGAAGATGGTTGAGAGACAGCTTGATGGGTATTGCATGGAGAACACGGGTTTGTTTCTCATTATCCTGCGGTCTTTGGGGTACTTTGTTTATCCCACTGCCGGCCGAGTCGCTCAGGCTGCGGAGACGGGTGTAGATACTGGGTTATTCTTTTCAATGTGAGTTCTGCTGGTCGGTTGCAATCGGATGTACAGAAGGAGCTGACTCGTTTGGTGAAGTGCGCATATGATTCTGATTGTGAATATTGAAGGGAAAAAGTATATGGTATGTGAGGGTGTTCTAGGTTTACTCGTGAACTACGCTGACCGGATAGGTTGATGTCGGCTTTGGGAATAACGGTGCTACTGCCCCGCTGCCGCTGGAAGAGGGTGTTACTGCTACGCACATTGCGCCTTCTGAGATGCGCCTGGTCAAGGAAAATATCATCGAATTCACGGATCCAACCCAGAAGGTCTGGATCTACCAGACAAGATACAACTCCGAGAGCACCTGGCTGTCCCAGATCTGCTTTTCCGAACAAGAGTTCTTGCCTCAGGATTTCGGAGTCATGAACTTCTCCGTCAGCAAGAACCGGGCCAGCTGGTTCACCCAGAGGTTTGTCTGTGTGCGATTTCTCATGGACGAAAGCGGGAAAGAGATCGTAGGCCAGTGCATCATGTCGGGCAAAGAAGTCAAGCAAAGAGTGCGCGGGCAAACGGAGGTCTTGCAGGTGATGCAGAACGAAGAAGACCGGGTCAAGGCCTTGGCCAAGTACTTCGATATGCACCTTCGCGCGAGTGAGATTCAAGGTATTCGGAACTTGTCCTCGCAGCTCAAATAGCAAATAGACCTTTGGTACACTACTGGGAAATCCATGTGTGAATAGGATATGGTACAGCGTTTCTAGATAAATTGCAATGGATATGTATTATCACGGAAAAATGGAAGGCGCAGGCATAGAGCGTAACGGGGAAACGAGGTTGCAATTTTGAGTCTAGTAAATCCGCTTCTCGATCTGTGCTTCTGGTTAACGATTTCGCACGAGCAATTGGAGGGCCAGTTCAATTCGTACCTTCCACGGGTTGCTGACGTCGAATCCGGCGGGTGCTTGGTGATTGCTGGACTGTGCCCGGAATGCGCCTGTGATTCTCTGGTCTCTCTCCATCACTATTCACCATGAATTGTTAGCTTGGCAAATTCCCCCGAGAGGATTCGAGTCGTTGATGTCGTGGATATGTCGGTCATAACTTACTTTGCTGTAAAAGTGTTAGTAGGCATTCTAGGGGAGTTCCGACCGCAGCCGACAAGGAAAAGACGACTTACTCTATCCCACAGGTCACGGTTCCAGCGTGCCTTCTTGCCATCGTTGGCGAAGCGCTTGACATAGTGAAGACCGTAGCCAGTCGCGCCAAACATCTAGCATTGGTGAGTTGTAGCCCCGAGAGGAATTGACCAATGATACGCACGGTGATAATGATCCCATAGGGAAGCAAGGCCTCGAAAGGAACGCCCATGATGTGTGGTTCGGAAGTGAGCGATTGAACGGAGGGGTATGCAAATGTAGAATCAAGAGCCGCGAAGTCTCTCACGGATTGAGCAGAGTGGACAAATCGCGGAGAGTGTGGAGGGGAGTGTCTCTTCGCACGGCGACGGGCTTGAGGTCTCCTCCACCCAAAGTGGTTTAGCCGTGCTGAGTCAGCTCGCTGCAACGACACTCAGGCAGGACAAGGGGCGTGATGGCCGCTGCGGATCGCATTCGATTGTAAAAGAGACAGGCCCCGGTGCATGGACTGTCCTTCGACGCGTCTGGTACGCTTTTGATTCAGAGATTCTACTGATTTTCCTTGTGGTGAGTTCTCTCCGATTTGCGACACGCGTTTGCGATGCTCGAGCCACCTCCAGCGGCGGACTGACACCTCTTGTTTGTCTAGCTTCCACTTTGCGCCTTGCGGCTTTGAGAGTCAATCCCGATCGTTATTTGTGCTTCTGAAGATCTTCGGCAACATCTGAGTACGCCGCAAATCTCGTGTTGGATCCAGATGCACCCCCGGATCAGCGCCGACGTCAGCGGGGTGCTCCTCTAACCGGATCGGTTTGAGCTTCTATAACCAAGACTCTTTATTGCTCAGGCATATCCTATAGGGCTGCGCTCATCCTGGCTGTTGCGGTAACATTCACTATGGCGGCGACAGTGCCGCCACCAAACGATGAACCGGGCAAAATCCACCAGCCTGTGGACCCGGCCGACAGCGATCTCGATGCGGAGGGAGAGGAAGAAACCGACTTGTACGAGATGGACCAACAACTTCAAGATGCTGTTCACAGAGCATACACTGGAGAGGCCGATGAGGATGGACCAGACGAAGCTGCGGATGGAAGCGCGGGCGTCAACGGCCTGAATGGAGATTGTGGCGACAATGACGAGACAGAGCCTGTTGGTGCTGTCAAGCTTGCCGACGAGGATGCGCCATCAGAAGAAGACTATGCGGAGTCTGAAACAGCCGATGCAGATGCCGACCCCGTGTTTGAAGACAATGACCGTGACGCATCAGAACCCGAGTCGAATGATCCTGAATCAGAAGCTGAAGACTGGGAGGCAGAGAGTAATGATCATGAGGATGTTGAGACTGAAGTCCGCAGTCGCGCAAACTGCGTGTAAGTGGAATAGCTCCAGGCGCCGGCGCAGCTAGGATATGCAGGTACTGACGGACCAATAGGTTTTGCAGTCAAGACGAAGAGCATGACCCAAGTGAAGATTTTGAGGAATGGTTGACTTGCATTGTCTGTGGTGATCACTGTATGTTCTGTTTGCCGGAGCAAAATCCTTTCTTTGGTTACCTTTGGTCCGTTACTGACTACATCTCGATAGCTCATCGCCAGTGCGCTCGTGAGCAAGAAGCGTTTGATGATTCCGAAGGTACGGCAAAATATTAACCTCGGTGTGCTACTGAGAACCCCGGCGACTAACACTGCAAAATCTAGATCCGTGGAGGTGTCTCACTTGTGTTCGTGACAATTTACAACCTGACCCAATAGAAAGCGAGGTGCCCGAACAGAAAGCCTCGTTTCTTCCCAAAGAGCTTCTACCTGCACACGCCGGCAAACACCACGAAGGATTTCATTCGATTTTCGACACGGGAGTTAACGAAGAGATACTTAACAGCTCGCGGTCGCTGCGCAAGCGTAAGGCATCTTCGGTTGAGGCTGAAGAACATGTACCTGTTCTTCGGAAAAGGCTACGTCAAACATCATTCCGCGGCGAGCATCCTGACTTGAACGGCACTACCTTTGAGGGTGCTGATGCTGCCGAGGTTGATCCTCACTCTCCTGCTCGGACGCGTTCTGTGCGTGTTCGACGCACGCGTGCTCTGGATCGAGAACACTGCCGCGTGGTAACAAGCCAGTTTGGAAAACTTATCGTCGGATTCCGACTTGACGAAGCCAGAATGTCTAAGATCATAGGCACCCAAGCCCGACCACAGCGCAAGAAGAAGAAAGCGTCAAAGCCGCCAGTCGTGCCTCCAGAACCCCAAGCTCACTTTGTTCCGCTCCCACCTGTATCCTACAACACCATTACTTTGTTCGACCGAGAGACCGATGACCCCAAATCCAAACCGTATGGGGGCATTCTATCGGAGGTCGAGCAAGACACCTCCAAAACACTTCCCACACAATTCGATCGTGAACGATTCGAACAGGCTCGCCTGAAAGCCGAAGATGAATGGCAACAAAAAGTCAGAGAGGCAGAGCTTAAAGGCGAAGCCACACCACATGCTTCACAAAAGGTGTCTGGTCCTCCCTCGAAGATCAAATACATCAACTTTGGTGGCTATGAGATTGAAACTTGGTACGCCGCGCCTTACCCGGAGGAATACAGCCGCAACCGTGTTCTGTACATCTGCGAATTTTGTCTCAAGTACATGAATTCCGACTATGTCGCCTGGCGCCACAAGCTCAAGTGTCCCGCAAAGCACCCTCCTGGGGACGAGATCTATCGCGATGGATCGATCTCAATCTTCGAGGTCGATGGACGGAAGAACCCAGTCTACTGTCAAAACCTTTGCCTCCTCGCCAAACTCTTCCTTGGCTCCAAGACTCTTTACTACGATGTTGAACCCTTCTTATTCTATGTCATGACGGAGTACGACGACTTAGGTTGCCATTTCGTTGGCTACTTCAGTAAAGAAAAGCGTCCAAGTTCGGCAAACAACGTCTCCTGCATTCTCACTCTACCCATTCATCAGCGAAAAGGCTATGGAAACCTTCTCATCGACTTCTCCTACCTCCTCACTCGCATTGAAGGCAAAAACGGATCTCCCGAGAAACCACTTTCTGACATGGGTTTGGTCTCTTATCGAAACTACTGGCGACTCATCTTGTCTTACCAGCTTCGTGATTTGAAGACGCCTGTCAGCATCGCAGACCTATCTGATCTAACCGGAATGACGGCAGACGATATCGTCTCTGCTCTCGAGGGACTTCGGGCTCTTGTGCGGGATCCCATCACCAAGACCTACGCAATCCGACTCGACTACAAGTATTACGACGAAGTCATCAGCGGCTGGGAGAGCAAGGGCTACGTTCAGCTGAATGAAGATGCGCTTCTTTGGACACCTTATATCATGGGCCGTAGCAACCAGTCACACTTCGACCGTGCTCCTCTACATGCCGTGGCCCAGAGAGATGACCCTGACGAAGATGAAGAGGTCGAGGATGAAGATGCCCCAATGGTGAATGGGACCGGCCCGAACGCACTTGATGAGCCTGCTGGGCCGCCCTCCAGAAGGGGTCTCCAACCCCATGGCGCTCATCATTCCACAGCGCGCCACCCTGAATCCCCACTCGTCAACCCTGCAGCTGGAATCCCACCCTCTCGGTTCGAACTCTGGCCTCCCGTCGTTGCCGCCGCACCAAAACGCAAGCCTGGCCGTCCATTTGGCAGTACCAAAAAGGACAATTATCGCGCATCTATGACACCTTCGGCTACCCGTAACGGTGGTCGCAATACCCCTCGGCGACCGTCTGCACTGGCAATGTTCACACCAGGAGGCAGCGTCCGCCGCGGCCGGAGCTCCATTGTCGCGGAATCACCCGCAGCCGATGCAACCCCCACCCACACCAATGCTCTTGGATTAGAACAAGGTCAAGTAGTCGAGGAAGAAGCCGTGATCGACGATGATGCCGACGCCGATGGCGAAGTCGATGAGATCGTGCCTGTACCAGAAGCCGGTGCAACCATTGAAACAGATATTGCCAATGACGACACTCTCCCCGACGAACATCCCAAGACCAACGGCATCAAATCAGCAAAGGTTCCCGAGAACAGCGAGCCCCTCAAGACTCCCGAGAAGAAGATCAAAACCACCTCTCGCTCTCCAGATACAGCCATCTCCCTCCGATCCCACCGGTCAGCGGACAACCCCAAAACACCACGATCCGTCAACCGCAAAGCCCTAGTCGAAAAAGTCCAAGTCATGGTCCCCGCTGAACCAGGCTCTGCCTCTAAATCAGAAGGCAAAGGCAAAGGCGCCAAAACCGTCAACACAAACGGCATCGACAGCGACTCAGATGCTGATGCAGACGCCGAGTACGAAGTAGACGGCGATGTCGTGATGCAGACATAATAACCACTTCCGGTGGGTTGATTTCATGGTTCGCGGTTGGGGGAGCTAGTGCCAGTGTGATTGTGATGATTTTGCCTGCAAAGTGTTACGCATGTTGATAGGGCGTTTGTATGATGGGATTGATTCTTTTACTGCTCTCACTTTCCTATTCCATTCCCACTCTTATTTTCCTTCGTGTCTTGTGTCTTCGGGACTTGCAATATCCCACTCCCATCCCACCGGTCGATTTAATATTCTATTCCGCTTTCCTTTTTTCTTTTTTGTTTGAATACTGGCTACGTTTCGTTACGTGGCTGTTCAAAGGGTCTGGCGATATCAATGTGTCGCGTGACGTGTCGTCGATCCCGTTTGGTTCTTCACTAGTTGCTTTTCCGGGATTTCATCCAGCAAGGAGCAGGGCGGGGGTGTCTGGAGTTTTTCTTTCTTTTTTCTCTTATTTTCTGCTTTGTTTTGTCTAGATGCTTTATTTTCTCTTTTCTATCTGGTTCCGAGAAATTAGTACAGTGTGAAAATTAGCATCCGTGTCAATGTATCCATTGCTGGTAGTCTTTTCGTGCTCTCATTTCGTAGTGTACACAGCATGATCTCATCCATGCTCATGATGCACAGTAAGTTAGTTGGCCTGAATTGGTAATTCACTGTCGCGTGTCATAAAGTTAAGTGGTCGCGTCCGGCCTAAGTTTATGACCTGTCAGGTTAAGGGTGCAAGGTACAGTAGTTAAGGTCCACATGCATGTAAATATATAGAGAAGTATAGTAAGACATGTGAAAAGCATGTAGAAGGACTCGTGTCGAGACTTGAGCGAACTTATCGTTACTGCGCAAAATATATAGAAGCCCTTTGGGAAAGCGAAAGTACAACAAAGAATAAAACCTTAAAAATCTCAGCCAAGACAGTACATAGCACAGTAACTAGCACATAACTATGACAGCTTAGTGGGGACGCGCTATGACACTTTTAGTGTAGAGGCCCTTGCTGAACTAGGGCTCCAACACACGCAGCTAACCCATATAAGCACAGTCCAACCCAACAGGGCCATGTGCACCTGCAGGAAATACGAGCACCGAAAGTCAATTGTTGGACCCGAGGGCGTGGTTGATCTGCGGCTTATTTGATGTATTCTGTCTGCCGAGGGGGGATAGATGTGAGAACGATGTCTGGTCACGTATTTTGGTTACATTGGGTCCTTATCTTATATCATTATGTTTATTGCAAATAGTGTGTGATTACATACTGTAGCTCGCTCCGAGGAACACAGTACTGTACACTAATTTTCAGGATCATAGTGAGATGAAGCTTAGAGTCCCACAATGGTCGGAGAATTTCCAGCCCAACCCTCTTTAGGAAGGTGACTGTGATATTCGTTTACGGGACAGAGTGGCTTCAACTCTCACAGTGACAGAGGTTATAGGGATACAGATCAGATTACTCTGTACGGTATACAGTAATAAAATGATATCATATTTCCCACCCGACTCATAATTAGAAACCCTTAGATCGGCAAGATCGGCGGTCAGAGCAACAGAGCTGTCAGGACACAACCATGGAACCCAAGCGGAATCACATTTAAGCATAATTGTGTAGCCCCGACTTCCTTTGGTTCTGAATGGAGTATGCCGCTGTCAAATATGCGCCTCTTTTGTTTTTGTTCTCTGTCCGGTTCAGCGTAAAATTTCCCCATCCCGCCCCATACCGCTCCCCTCTTTTTTCTCTTTTTTTGTCCCTTTTTTTACTCTTTCCCTCGGTCATTTCTTGTCAGGTTTGAAGTCTCCACGTATATCCGTAGACCCTGTAAAGGCTAGTCTGTGCCCATGCTGTACCAGGAGGGTCTCCCCGGCAATAATGGGTTCCCGGTTTTCCAGTTGTTGGGGACCGCAGTGGATTATGCAGGATGCGTTGTACTTTTAAAGGGAAAAAAATTCGAAAATTCGCTTCCTTTTTGGTCGCTCTTTTTT
>ERZ1673737.3756-NODE-3756-length-11227-cov-3.837988_pt1 | contig 11227 bp, 6 predicted proteins | sample MGYA00580211_ERZ1673737 | MGnify/ENA primary metagenome ERZ1673737 (study PRJEB41218, sample SAMN15661789) | gut metagenome | host: Homo sapiens | place: Canada: London | collected 2015-08-20/2019-03-30 | study: EMG produced TPA metagenomics assembly of... | reverse complement strand
AGATGATTCCGACATAGTAAACCTGCATAACTGGTCAAGGGGAAGCTTTTCGGGCATGACCTGGGACAGCGTTGGGGTGATGAGCATTGTGGTGGGAATCACATTTATCTTTGTTTTTCTTATGTATGCGGCGGCCTTCGAGCCATGATGTCTCGTTCGTTGAGAGATTCGCTGCGCTGCGCACTGTCGGTCGGCTTGCTGGGCAGCTCACGTTGCTAGGGGTGTATCCATCGGGCGCGTCGGGTAGGGCTCGTTGTGCGACTGCGAAGGTGATGTCATTGGGGTTGAAGTCGCCCGGGGCAGCGATTGCGTCTGTGGAAGAAGCGGATTAGCTATACGATCGCGTATTGTTTTGTTTGAAGTCATGTTGAAATTCTTGACGCTCATCACGGAGGAGGTCTCCACACGTGATAAAAGGGAGGACTGGAAAAACGCGACCGAGGGAAAGAAAATACTTACTAGGCAAAAAGCCCAGCGCAACCGAACTGATCAGCGCGGAAGTCTTCATGGCTCTAGCAAATCGCACAGCGAGAAGTCAAGACGATCGAAGGGATAGGGGGATTACTTATGCACCGGGGACGCCGGATGCCCAGCCAAGGGAAGCAGTTCGGCATGTTCAGCATAGCTTATAGTGCAGGTTAGTTCCCCACGATCGCGAATCATGGTGCAGCGAGTGGACTGCGAGCTGGTGAAGATCAAATGTCGGAGCCCGAGGCTTCCGTTATGACATTCTTGGTATCCCTAGCGGTGTGCATATTCTGAGGCGCAGGGCTGAGATGAGATGCACTCTGGACGCTGGGCCCTAGGCTGAAGTTGGAACAGCCACAGCCGCGATCGTCGGTGTGAGAGTCTGATACGAACACGAAGTGCCTGAACAGGACATGCAGTGTATCAGTGGATTCGGCTAGGCCGTGAAGCACAGGCATCCGATACACCCATTGCCAGGCATCTGCATTTTCGATGCTATTATTGGATGGGGCGGCCTCAACTATCGCAGATGTTATGCTAGCATAACAGTAGTGCCTAAAAGTGGGCTCAGGCTCATTTCAAGGCCCCCAGTCTGTGTTGGCTGTGTTGGCTGTGCTGTGGCTAGGACAGTGGAGATGTTGAATGCGGATTTTGTTTTCGGTCCGAAATGGAACCGATTGCTGGGACAACTTTGAAATTAATATCGAGATAGGTTTGAACAGTTGATTCGCCTGCAGCTGAAGATTATACATATATGGTAAAACTCGCGATCTATGCTTGTACAAAGTGCAACATGTGCAATCCCTCGGTAAACCGAGATCGACGCTCTAAACTTGTGGAGAAACAGTCTGCAGAAAAACAAACGAATGATTGGCAACCGTAATGCATTGATACGTTAATTAATCCAGCGTCCTTTATTCGCAGAAATCAATGTAAGTGAAGATATCCTCCAGAATATCTAGGTATGCACTGAAAAATAAAAATGTAAATTAACCACGAACAGGTCCGATCTCAGCCGCATCGAGGTGAGCAAGCTGCTTCTCATTGGCTTCCACATGACCTTCGGGCAAGTTGTTCAGAACATCTTCCTCCAGGTCGAGCTGCCAGAACTGCCAAATGAATCCGCAGCCACCGGCAAAGGCGAGGACAGCAAAGACACCGTAGTTCCAGATCAGCAGGGGATCCTTGGCTAGCGGGTTCAGAGCCTCGGCGATGGCAGCGGAGATGGCGTTGGTAAACAGAGAGATAGCCTGGACGAGGGAACGCATGTTACGGGGGGCCTTGGAGTAAGCGTACTCGAGCGAAGTGATCGATGCGAAAATCTCCGAGAAAGCAATCAGGACGTAGCAACCGGTTTGGGCCCAGACGTTGAGAGGGGAAGGGCTGACACTTCCATCCTCGGTGTAGCAGTTGTTGGCATCGGTACCGCAGGGCGAGGTCTTGTAGATGTAGTACTGGATCACAGCAGCCCAGACCATAGCCAAAGCTGCCAGCCAGAAACCAGCGGTGATCTTCTTGATGGCAGTAAATTGGATGCCCATCTTACGCAGACCGGGGTACAGCAATGCATCACAAATGGGAATGAAGATGATCAGAGCGAAGGGGTCCAAGTTGTTCACCACATCGTTAGGCACACCGTGAAGGGTCATGGTGCTAGCCTGCGAGGTGAAGTTGTTGGTCAACTGGCCATATGCCAGCCAATAGAGAGGATACCAACAGAAGACGGCGCAGGCAGCGAAACCACGACGAACTTCGTCCACCCAGGCATCGTCGAAGGTCATCCACTTGGGACGGAATCGAGGCTCGATGTTCGAGGGCTTGACGGACTCCCAGAGGGTGCCATCGTGGGTACGCTTCCAGAAGACGAACGGGTTCCAGGACCAGCGGTCGCGCATCACGTAGAGGAAGGCCCTGACAGCCTTTGATGTGACGGAACCCTGTGGGGGAGTCTGGCGGTAGCGCTTACGACCCCACCACATGACGAAAGGCGTAGTCATGAACATCACAGTGGGCAACAGGTAGGCGAGCCAGAAACCGACATACTTCTCTGCGTAGGCCATACCGATCTGGCCGACCAAGGCACCGATGTTGATGAATAGATAGAAGTAATGGTAGATGCGACTCTGGGTGATAGTCGGGTCGACCACGACACGCTCACCGGAAGGCAGGGTGCGCACTCGAAGGTTCACGGCTGGAATCTGTTCGACGACGAGGGCAGAGACGTTGGGCTTAAAACCACCGGTTCCGAAACCCATGACAACCACACCAAGCATGAATACACCGAAGCAAGCATTGGTGTTGGTGATCACAGGGGGAATGGCCGAGATGACAAGAATCACATGGCCAAGAATGGCAAAGCCGATAGACCAGCAGATAGTCTTGTATCGTCCCCAGTACTCATCGGCGACATAGGCACCCAACAGAGGAACACAGTAGCACCAGAACGTGTTGAAAGTGTTGATACCATTCGCAGTCTCGGGGCCCTTTCCCAGAGCTCCAGACACACCCTGGGAAGTAGAGCCACCAGCTCCAGTGTTGTGGTGAGAGCCTGCAGGACCGTAAGGCGCAGGAAGAGGAAGCGAGTGGTTCACAAAGTTGGAGTCTGTAGACACTTGTTAGAAGTTGACTCCTCCCTCGTAAAGATCTCATGGGCATACAAAGAACTTGAGTTCCGTAGTAGGAGAATCGCTCGCACAGCTCGACGAAAGCGACGGTGTATACCGACCACGGAATGGGAGCAGACACACGACGCAGCGCGGTGGGGCCGTGAAGGTCCTCCTCAGTTGGGTCCTCATCACCGAGCCCAAGGCTGTACGAGGCGGGGAGAATGTTCTTAGAGGGCTTCTCCGCATCAGTCTTGACGACAGTGACCTCAGTATCACGAATCGCGAGCGAGTCGGAAGATCTGTTCACCGCTTGAGTGGCCATCTTAGCAAGAAGGACAAGGCCGGATCAACAACAGTGAAGAGATGAAGATGAAGAGGGTGAGTGAAAACAAAAGTCGCGCGAAGGACGAACACCTCTGACTTATACGTTCGGGAATCCAAACTGAGAAATACGGGTCGTTTCAACGTGACCAATTGCAAATTTTCTTCGCCAGGTACATGCATGAATTGGCCCTAGGCTTCGGCAAAGCAACCTAAGCCCGTTAATGTTTTACCCCGGACTTATCACGCCACGACGGCGCTATGCTTCAACGGGTGCCATCTCCGTCGAGGCTTGTAGATAAGGCTCAATAGCCGGCGAATGAACCAGCGTAATTCGCTCACTAAATCCCCGGTGGATACAACATGTGCCGTGCAATGTAACTTGGCCGGAAAAGACCGCGGCCGGTCATTTCTAATTGGTTAGTACCGAAGGAAGACATCAAGCTAAGACAAAGCTTAACAATGATAAAAAGACCGAGTGGGGCTGATAGAGTCGGCAACATTGATGAATGGTGCCCTCGGTTCGCATGATACGCGACATGAAATCGAATTATGTTTGTATAATGGTCATTGGATATGTTGCAAAGGAAATCGGGCCATGTGAAGGAAAGAGGGAGGAGAAAAGGAACCTTTGGGGAGTCCGACGGAGGTGCGGCGACGCACGGACACCCCGCTGTCCCAGGGAAGCTTAGCCATGCTTGTTCGTGTTGGCTCTTTCGCTATCAGATATCGCGTTGTCAGGAGATTAGCAATGTCATTTCCTGCTAGGTTCCAAGGTCCAAGCATACCTGTACACTTCTAGAACTATTGGAATGGTGACAGTTCTGCTAGCGCCACGGCCCCCATCCACCCATGACTATTTTCATCAACCAAACACGACCCCTGTTTTAATCAGTGTGGATGTAGGTGTATCAGGCTGATAAGAATATCCAGGTACAGTACTTCTTGTTGCAGTCCCCACTGATAGAAACAAGGAACTTGCGATCGGTCAAAGCAAGTCAGATTCCCTGTGCTTTGCGCCACCTACTTGAATCAGGCCAGGGCTATTCGAGAAGGAAATGTCGCCCAGCCAAGAAGGAAAATTCACCAAACTTTGTATACCCCTATCTGCCATCACCCGTAGAATGCTGCTTCAGGTGGCAACTCAAACCAATGGGAGACGTCCCGGTTAGTTCAAAGAAAACACCAAGAACACGCTTGGAATGGAAATATTATATTTGCCTTTACTTGGCCCTGTCACAGTCTAGTGCTCTAGTGCAAGTTCAATAACCCTGGTGCGACTAAACATGCGGGCAATTTCTCTTTCTAAACACCTCTTTGGGTACAGAAACCGCCACTATTCCCTCGGTAATCAAGACAGACCCTGTATTTTCTAGCGTTAACAGGAATATCGTGTTTCCACTCAAATCAGTATTGTTAATCTTATTTTAAGCGCCACATAATTGCCAGGACATGGTCTGGGGCGGGTCCTTGGAGTTCGGGCCTCCAGTGTAGTCTAAACGGTACACCCAACGTAGCGCAAATACAATTCACTAAAAATGTCTTAGCCTATCACTGTGGCCGAGCTACAACCGCCTACCGAGGTCATTTTGATCAACCTTTTGGCCCTTTTAGGGGCTTTCGAGGGGAATTTAAAATCTACTGCGAAGCTTCGAGCGCCCCGCCTAACAACCATACGTAATCTGTCTATAGCAATCAATAATAATAAGCACGACAATATAGCAAATTAAAAATGGATGCACAACCATATCCCTATCATTGTTTCTGGAAGTTGGGTCGAAGAGCCATACTTCGGATAGTTCCGGATGTCTTGTTCTTCGCCTCGGTTCTTCCATAGAGATCAATCCACCTCTGCGCCTGTCCATAATGAACATAATTATACGATCAGCTCCCACCGGATAATCCTCAACATATCATACCCCAAATCCCGGAGTATCCGCAAATAAGCGAACACAATATCGGGCAGATAACATGAGACCCCTGCAAACAAAGATCCCTTACATCCAACCCCAATAAACAACGCAAAACCAAAACTATGAGCTGATTGGCTCAACGACAGTGTTTAATTTTCACCAATCGACAAAATGGAGCATCCCAGAACCAACACATCTTGATTGGCCTTGTGAGGCACTCATTCCCCGCGTCCCCAAATAAATAAATACGGACAAATTCCCATGGTTCTTGGCGATGCCTTTTGATGACGAGTACAGAGTCTATGCCATCATGGATCGTGGATGTCATGCGACTTGTTCTAGTTGTTCGGTTTACTATATTGAGTGATAACTACATATTGTTTTTTAGAACTTCGATGTATATTAGCGTTTTTGTAGATTTTGATCATGTGTTGGTCCCCCGCGGTAGGCTTACTATGTGGTACATTGCGACTGGATAGCCTACCACGGCTTTTTGTCGGTGAGTGTACTCAGAAGATACTGGCCGGGTGAGATAGAGGAGGTGTGCTCAAGTGACCAGGGCCTCCTTACAAGGACATCCAACATTTAAGCCCCATTAGGATGTCGGTAGAGTAAGTTCACAGAAATATGTGAGTGGGGCAGATCTGTCAAGATGGGAGTGGGTCAGATAATATGCAGCTAAATACTTAAACTCAAGGTGTACAGGTGAGAAGGCAGACCCAAGGAAATATTAGAGCGATCGTTTTGTAGTCTAGCATCATAATGACAGCAACCGTGTACTTCAACCAATTACAGTACCGCTGTCCAAAGAAAGTCTCGCTTCGCTATTCCTCCTATCCTAGCCCATGACATAAGGACCCAAACCTAATTTGGATCAAAAAGAAAAAGAAAAACAAAAGAAGAAAGAGCAACGCCATGCAATGAAAGACCAGCTAAATCAGGACGTGCGATGATCATATTCCAAAAGCAAGTCATCGCCATCAATCTACCACGCGGCGTGGCCACCATCCATGCGCAGGTCGCTACCAGTCATGAACGAGCTAGCGTCACTAAGCAGGAAGACCGCAGCACCACGGTACTCCTCGGGACGAGACAGACGACCAAGCATGTTCTCCTTGGGCCACTGTTCCTCGCGCTCAGGAAACTGAACGAACAAGTTCGTAACCATAGACGTGACAATGTAACCCGGAGAGATAGTGTTGACGCGGATGTTGTACTGGCCCCATTCAGCGGCGAGGTTGCGAGCAAGTTGGATGACGGCTGCCTTGCTAGCGTTGTAAGCGGGGCAAATAAGGCCCTGGAATATAAGTTGTCAGACTCTTGTATTTCAAGGATTCGAAAATGGTGATGTGGTACGGGGGATAATGCGGGGAAACAATAAAGTTCCACGGGGTGGAAAGCCGGGGGTGACACGTCAAGCAGAGCGAGATTCCCATAGTCATGAGATATTTTGGATTGACAGGGGGTAGGGTAAGACGAAGAGAAGGGGGAGGAACATACCCGATTGACAATAGTGCCACTCATAGAGGCAATCAGAGCGATACTACCTCCGTTCCCAAAGCGAATCATTTGCTTGGCCACTGCCTGCGCGGTCATGAACACACCGGTGACGTTGACTTCGAACATGGTGTTGCTGTCTTTGGCGGAATACTCCAGTGCCGGGGTCTCCTGTTGGATACCCGCGGCAGCAATGAGACCGTCCATGCGGCCTTCCTCGTTGGCGATGCTCTCGACCACGCTGTTGAGGAGCTCTGTGTCACGTACGTCGATACGACGGTAATGCAGCTCGGTGCCGAGCTCCTTTGCGCGCCGCTGGACCTGGATGAATTCGGGAGCCTGATGTAACAGGCTTATTAGTCTCGTTCGGGGTGTTTGGGATGTTCAGGTTTCAACATACCGGGTCCTCGAGACGATCAAGCGCATAGACTTTTGCGCCGGCTTCCAGAAGGGCCTCCGCTTGGGTCAATCCGAGACCACGGCCAGCACCTGAGACTAGCACCACCTTGCCGGCGAGGCTGAACTCGGGCATTCTGGACTTCTGTCCGAGCAGAATAGGCTCGGAAGACATAGGGGCAGTGGGAACGTCGGTGGTTTCGATGGTGACAGACATTGCAAGCGGAGGTAGTAAACAGTAAGGTCTCAATGGAAGAGCTGATGATAATGAAGCGAGGATGAATGTATATTAATATGAGCGTAATACCAGCACACACGGGGAGTATGGGATATTAGATGAAAGCGAAGATGATCCAATTGGAAAACTATCGTGGGACGAACTCTCTTTAAATAATGTTAGTTCACGATCCGGCACAGTCAAGCCGGAAAGCCAAGGGCAGGGTCCGAACAGACCGGTCTCGTGAGCTTTGGAAGAATCCCAAAATGGAAATTCAGACTGTACCAAGCGCGCTGCAACGCTTCGGTCCAGACCCCCAAGGAATGCGTGTAAACGGCTGTGGCGAGGCTTCCCCCTTGGTGTACATTACAACTATACACTATAGCTGGTGTATTACTGGATTTCAAGGCTAGTATGAAATATAGATTGTGTCATAATTACTCAAAGTCGTTTAAAGGTTTCTTGGTTGATTGTCTTTCCAGCAAGTTGGACACAGTTGAAATCCAGGATAAACTCGTCGACGTGGAGAATATTGGAAGTCACCAGACAAGAGTTCACGATGTGGCAGATCGGGACCCAACGATGGCCACCCGGATTTCTGGTTTAGGCAAGCCGTCTGGGGAACCCGGGGAACAACGCCACTTTAATTTTTTCAAGTTTTTTATTTTTGTCTGAGATCCAGGTGACCTCGTGAAATTTTAATACAAACACATATGCCTCGAGACGGACCTTCTAGAAATTAGTCCAAGCACCTAAATACCGGGATCAAGTGATCATTTGCAGATCCCCCGCCAATCACCACAGTTAAGACTGCCCGTGCCTGTTCCTGTTCGATCGCCCCGGTTCCAGGATAACGGTCTAGAGATCATTGGCCAATTCAGTGTTCAATTTCTTTTTCTCACCGTGCTTACACCTTATATAGCCTATTCTAGATCTTCTTAGGTGACACGCCAACCAAAAATGAATACGCGTCCCTGTCGCGTTTTAAACATTGAACTACATTTGCCTACTGTACCCTCTGGTACCCCCGGATCTGCGGGGAACTAAAATTAGCCGAACATAGGGTGTTATAGCTTATCTCCAACTGTAAAAGTCTTGTGACCAGCAGAATCTTCCATTCCAAAGCTCCTTACTCGATCGGGCGATTCCGAGACTCTGTGAACGCAATTAACATTTCCATCTTCTAGAATGATCCTCCCCCTGACTCTTACCCCTGCCCCGGCTTCTGAGATTCTTGCTGACGAACCCCTACGCTCTAGACCCCTAATCTGCAGTAGGTTGTTGTCGCTGCAGAATAGTAGATCTATGATCATGGTCTGTGCTGGCTTACCCCTTTCTGCTTTGTCTTGTAGTCCGGTCGGTGTTTCGCTTGTGCTGTATTTCTTGCCTTACCCGAGGGTTCCTGGGTTTTGCGGCTAAATCGGCGTGGCTTTTATTACTGGTGTGGCCTTGTAAAATGTCGGTGAATGGGTTGGGCCAAGATCTGACTGTCTCGCTTTTTGGGATTGATCATATTTTTGATTGCCGCGTGACATTTGAAGTCTCTTATTGACGTGGCCTCTCAAACCGCTCAAATGGCATCAAGACAGACGGGCATGTTCAAATCATTCGGCATGGCACCGCCGCAGGTGTAGTTAACGTTTATTCACCATAGTCGTTTGACCCGATAAACAGGGTGCTAACGTGATATTAGTCATGTTTAGTTCTCTGTCTAGTAGTTATCAGACAATTATAACGATGCTGGTTGGCCACTCCTCTTCCGTGACTTCCTTATACGCCGCGCCTCGTAGACGACTTGTCAGTTTCTCTCCTATGTAGCTCTCGTCATCGTATTGGCGAGGCGAAGCTTCAGCAATGCAAATCTAGGGTAGAGTAGTCGCTCTTCGCGCCTGGCACCATCTGGCCTCTGAGATTGTAAGATGAGCAAATAGAGAGTTTCACCGGCCTTTGCGACCTGGATCAGTGTGGAGTTCTTGCTACTACTCGGCACTATGATGGAGCGGCTAATGTAGGCTCTCGATGGGAAGTCTGGCCTCATTAGGACGGCCTGTGCCAGCTTCCTCCTCTTTGCCAGCGGCCCAAACCGCGTCAGGACCCTCTGTGCGAGACTCAGTGGGCTCAGCAAATCTCTCGAGTAGCTTCCAACTCTCAATGAAATATGCCGGTACGGTGCTTCCAAGTCTAGCTCCCCGCCTTCCACATAAGTCGTCATGCAACTTGCCATGCATTTCAACATTCAAAATCGTGGCAGGATGGGTAAAGCCGTCGAGCCGGTGGGGCCATTCTAATCTGACAGCAGAGTGGCTCCTGCCCAGCTCCAGGATAGTCCGTGATGTTTGGGCTCTCCAGAATCCTGCACAACACTGGTCTCCAAACGGTGAGTGGAGATATTTGCCAACTGCTCCGATCGCTGGCAGACGGTCCTTTTCAGATGTGAGATGTCGCTTCGTGCATCTCTTTAGCAACTCGTACCAAGCTTCGTACCAGGCAGCCCGGGAAGCTATGGAGACTTTGGGGTCAGAAAACGAAGGTGGAAGTCTTGGAACAGGAATAGGTCCTTCTTAAACTCTTGTGATGGCTCTTGAGCCACACCAGAGCGGCACCTCCACGTCATCAGTCCTGTCATGTAACAAAGGAGTCTGCTTGACGGCAGCTCCTCCTGCAACGTCCAGCCTCTAGTAACCCATCGCGATGCAGTCTTTCTCTCTAAATCGTCAATATTTTCCGGGAGGCTCGGAAACAGACCGGGTTCGAGTGAGCACCGTCTTTAATGTTGCTTAGGTTCTCATGCCGACGCCAGGGGAATGAACAGTTGAATTGCTCCCGTCTGTCTAGAAAACCGTCAGTCACTGCCTCCGCAATTGTGAGAACAGAACTGCTAAAAGTTTTCACTCATTCTGGAAGATTGGATGGCCCAGTCATGCACGCACAAACAGCCGATCCACAAGTAACGCAACTCCAACGCTCTCGTCACTACTACAGCGTCCCGTAGAGTGGATTGGAAGTCTGACAAAGGTACTCCGCTTCGTAGGCTATCAAAAGTCTCCCTGTTAAGCACGAAGCGCGAGTTCCCGCCCCAGAAATAGCTTAAGGCAGCCCATTTGCCGCTTCCGCCGTCCTCGCTGATGTATAAATGTGGCCGTTCGAGCGTGCTACCAACGTCTGACTCGCGTCAGAAGCAGTGCCCGCGAGCACTTATCGAGCCATTCACCCCCAACAGACAGAGAAAGCCCCGAGCGCAGATCCGAGGGCCTCATGTCCCGTTCTAAGGGCAAGAAGGTGCGAATCTTCAAGTGGGAATTCTGCGCCTGTTTGACATTAGCTTCAATTACTTAATCATCAAGGCCCTGCAAGCTGAGCAGCTGTAGAGGCAAGGGACCTACAAACCGCAGTACCTATCTCCAATGTGGCAGCCTATTCTCCATCCGGGTGCTGCTCATGATCGTTCGACATAACCATAACTTACAGATGGGCGTATAACCACGGAACCGGCTGGTAGATGATAAACCGAACTTGTCCCCAATAATGGCTACACATACACTCATCCGTACCGTATTGGGAATAAATGCCCGATTCTTTGCAACGCCGTCCCCACATCTCACATACCTCACAGATTATGAAAGAGCCGGTAAGCTGATGTGATGGGGCTGATAGTGAGGAGTCGAAAGGAGTGGCGGTTTGTACTGTTTGCACTGTTTGCACTAAATGTGGCCTATATAATCCATCTTCTCCCCCCAAACTTCCTTCTCTTTTCTTTCTTCTTCAGCTCTCTTTGCCTATTGGCTTAGATCAAGTGTAGTATCTGTTCT
>ERZ1673737.3755-NODE-3755-length-11230-cov-4.133333_pt1 | contig 11230 bp, 13 predicted proteins | sample MGYA00580211_ERZ1673737 | MGnify/ENA primary metagenome ERZ1673737 (study PRJEB41218, sample SAMN15661789) | gut metagenome | host: Homo sapiens | place: Canada: London | collected 2015-08-20/2019-03-30 | study: EMG produced TPA metagenomics assembly of... | reverse complement strand
GACCGGGCCATGATACGTCATACACAGAAGCCTAAAGCACCAAATCAGCATCCCAAAAAGCCACGATGATCCTTCGTCGACACCTACATGATGAAGAAGCTATAGAACACCTGAATGGCATACAAAGCAGCCATGGTAACCTTACCACGACGCGCCAGCGCCGCTCTGTTATCCCTTCCTACAAGCAGTGGTGAGCCTTCGTTGCGGGTGTGATGGATAGCGTCCACCAGGCCGTTGGCAATGATAGGGTCGGCGATCTCATCGTCTGCAGAAGCAATGCATCAATGAGAAGCTTGCTCAACCAGAGTCCGCCACCTCCCCGTCACCTCTCAAACAGCGAGCTTAGAGCTCGAACATCCCAGGTAGCACCTAGCTACCTGGAATGCACCATCCTTGACAAGTACCTTGACCCACGGAAAGAGTAGAAGACTTACCCCCTGTATTGGCCGAAGTGGCCACAAACGTAGACAGACGCTGGGCATGAGTGGCCTCGTATTTCCGTGTCACTGATCGGATTCCCTCGTAGCCAGCGGTGAGGATGACGATCGCAACGAGCGAGAACAGGAAGGAGAAGGGACCGGTGATGCGCCAGCTGCGGAAGATAATGCACAGGTTCTCGGAGGACCAGTTGAACAGCATCTAGTGGTTAGCAGAGATTAGCGGGATCCAATACAGGTATTATCCCGGGGCTCAGAGCTATATCTCACGTTCATATCGCATTGCCCGCCCATATCCATATCCCCATGGTCCATACCACCATGGCCGTGATCCATATGCATCGAATGGTCCATATTGAGTGGTGGAAATAAACAAAAGCAGTGGGCTCCCAAACACAAACAAAGAAGCGGAATGTCAAAATACTCGCAAGGAGCTGGGTTTTACGAAGAGACAAACAACACAAGTAACGCTGACGACAAGAGAGGGGAATGCAAACACGTCAAACACGATAAGATCTCTCCATTTCCCAAACGCGGTCATAACGAACTCCCAGCTTCCGACGCAATTCACTCTCATCTGCTCTCGCATGCCATTCGCTTCGACTGTTCAAATCACTATCACTTGATTGTGTGTTCTCTTTCACAATGGCAGACACAGCTCCAGCTCCAGCAGCCGCACCCGCGACCACCGGAGCTACAGCACCCACAACCGGCGCAGCAGCCAGCGCACCGAATGCGCCCGCCGACGCAAATGCCGGCAGTCGCGGACTCCCATACTACGAGAAATTGCGCCGAGAATTGCGAGACTCATTGCAAAAGAAGCGGTTGATGGACAAGAGCATGGTGAGTGGACAGACCAGTCGCGCGTCCCCAAGTTAGTCTGGGTTACGTCTGCACGAGAATAGCGTGCACGAAATGCTTCCTCTTACCGCGGATCTTTGGCTTTTCAATGGATATTTCAAATTGTCTCTCTCATTGATACCCTGCTAATACACGCTCTCTCTCCCCCTCTCAGGCCCAACTCGAAGACCAAATCTTCCGCTTTGAACAATCCTACCTTGAAGAAACAACCGCCGGAAACATCATCAGAGGATTCGACAATTACATCAAGGGTTCGGCCAGCGGATCAAGTCTCGGCGCTTCGGGCCTTGGTCTTGGTGGCGGCATGGCCGGTTCACGGCGCAAAGCCCAAGTCACAGACTCGGATCGAGTATTTTCGCGCAGTTCGGCAAGTTACATGATGGTACGTGGAATAATGCAGCAAACCCCAATGCACGCAATTGCAGACATTGCGGGTGGTTTCCAATATCTCCGGTTTGAAGAGTACGACTAACGAGGTACCTTTTCGGTGTATTGCAGGACTCGCCCGGCCCATCCTCCGCACAAACTACGCCCTCCCATGCGGCGACACCGACATCTACAAATGGGAATGGCTCGTTTAGTAGGAGTAACGAGGCACTTAACATTTCCGCCGCTGCTAGCGGGATGAAGGTTTCGAATGGTGCCTCGAAGAATAAGAAGAAGGCGACGGGCGGATCGAAGAATACCAAGGGCAAGAACCAGACTGAGGATTTCTCTGATGAGGATAAACCTTCTGTGAAACGATTGAAGATTAGCTATGGACGGGATTGAAAATTTAACCGTGTCTGACACTGTCGTGCATTCTGCTCGGGGTTTCTCGGGCTTGGAGTTGGGTGGGTTTATCTTGAATGTTTTCTTCTATTCACGGCTTCTGGGGGGAGTCGTAATATACGGCGCTGTGGAAAATGGGGGTATTTCTTTGATGCGATATCATGTACATCACGAACTTATACAGACTTCAGCGGTTGTCGCTTACAACATTTGTATAATTCTTTCAATGGTGCTAGGTATACTGCTAGGCACAAGCTTAATCATATCTCGACTTTGGCTTAATATTGCTTGCGAGCAAAGGGCACATTGTTCTATTCTCATATTCAGAATAATAGGAGAGATTGGAACCACACAAGTCATATCCTGTCTGCTGAGAAACACATCCATATCACAGATCAAAGCTGCAGTCGGAACGTAGCGACCTCAAATGCCCTCAACTCAATATCAATATTGAGCGTAGCACGATCATCAGTCCGCTTTAGATCCAAAAGATCTTCATTATCCTCCAGTACATTGCACTTCCAAGCCTTCTTAACGGGCAAAGAAGTCTCAATAGTACCACGGGCCTTACCACCCAATGACTCATAGATGCGCAGGATAATACTCTTCCCAGGACGCGTAGGAACGTCATCCCGAGCAACATCTTCATCATCCTCGCCACGCTTAACAACATCCAAAATCAAAGCTGGCGACCCCTTAATAGAAAGGGCCTTGAAAATTGCAGCGGCGGTTGATGCCTTGGGCCCGGCTTGCTCTACAACGAGTGGGCTATTGAAATTGAAGCCTGCACGGATGGTTCGGTCGTCGAGAGGGCCTGCGTGTGGAAGGATTGCATAGCGGATGTTATGGCGGCCCATGTCGGCGTGTGCATCTGGTGCTTTCGGGGCGCGGAGCAGTGAAAGGCGCATTAGGTTGCCGCATGTGGCGAAGCCGTACTTGGAGTCGTTGAGGATTGAGACACCGTATCCGTTCTCCGAGAGGTCGGCCCATTTGTGGCAGCAGACTTCGAATTTGGCCATGTCCCAGCTATATCAGGTTAGTGTTGTGGTGGTTTAATGATGGCGTGAGTAGTACGTACCTTGTGTTGTAATGGGTTCGGCGTTTGATGATTCCGTATTGAGTCTCGTACGATGCCTCGGTGTTGGTGATATCTACGGGGAACTCGACCTTGAGGAATTTCATGGTCTCTTGCCATTCTACCTCGCTCTCCATTTCCACGTAGGATGGTTCATTTGTCGATGATCGCGAAAGGCTGATGGTTGTCTTGATCCAGCTCTTGTCGCTGATCTTCGTCTCGGTCATGACACTGACCCGATGCGGGCTGTTCTCAGTAATGACAGTCTTTCCAGAGGGTAGTTCTTTGCGTGATTCGAGATGGAAGACCTCGACATCCCATGCTTGCCAGTAGAGAGGCTTATCATCAAAGATGACTAGCTGACCAGCATTGCCGCCCTTCGCCACGACTTCCCTGTCTGCTTCAATATCGAAAAGGGAGATGATGACTCCATCTTTGACATCGACTTTGAGGTTGTCATTCTGCAGACGGAAGACACCAGGCTGGACTTCCTTCACAGTAACCGCCATGCCCGACTCGTTATCCTGATTGAAGTTAATCAGTCCAGTGGACCCGGTAGCCACGGCATACTCGGGCCCAGTCGATGTTGACAGCGCAGAAGGGACCTTGACGACTTCCGTTCGAGGCCACGGCAAAGTGTTGAGAGCCACCAGTTCACAACTGTTGGACTTTCCAATGATACCCAAAGCCTCAAGAGCATGCTTCCGCAGCTTTGTGCCAATCTCAAAGATCTTGGCATAAAGTTCATCAGAATCATCATAGCACATCTCAATCGAGCTGCCTGGCAGGCAATCATGGAACTGGCAAAGGAGTGTCCCCTCCCACATCTCATCAATTTCCTTCTTGGGATACTTATATCCGCTATTGGAATCATGAACAGTAGCCAAGGTTGCGAGAAGCTCAATTTCACGCAGAAGGAACTCCGCTTTCCGGTTGTTGCGCTTGTTGTTCGCCTGGGTCGTGTATGTACCACGATGTAACTCGAAGTAAAGCTCTCCGTACCAGGTAGCAAAGTCTGTACCGTTGGCAGCTTTTGCCTCCAGACCAGCGAAGAAATCATCAACAGACTCGCCCATCTGCACTCGAGGAAGTAAGCCGACCTTGTCACTGAGACCACGGCAGCGACGCAGTTTCTCGAGGTGTCCGAAAGTCGGACCACCACCTCCATCACCCTTTCCAAAGACAAGCAGGGATGTCTTATCTGTGTCCATTGATTTGTGCTGAGTGACACTGCGCTTCACATCGCCGAAATGTGCTTCAGCCGTGTAGGTCTCTGCTGGAGCCATGTGGCACATCACCTGGCTACCATCAAGTGCAACCCATTGGAATGTAGTATGGGGGAAGTTATTGATGTTGTTCCAGCTGAGCTTCTGGGTGAAGAATCGGCTCATTCCTGCCAGGCGGCAGATCTGGGGGATCTGAGTAGAATATCCAAAGGTGTCCGGCAACCAGAAGGTCGTGGCTCGCTTGCCAAAGTTGGCCTCGAAGAACCGCTGTCCGTACAGGAACTGTCGGACTAATGACTCGCCGCTTGGCATGTTTGTATCGTGCTCGACCCAGCTGCCACCAATTGGCTGGAAGTTGCCTTTCTTCACCCACTTCTTCACGCGCTCAAAGACCGTTGGGTAGTACTCCTTCAGCCATTTGAACTGTTGCGCTTGAGAGCAGGCGAACCGATGTTCAGGATACCGTTCCATTAGATCACATTGGTTTGACCATGAGCGTGCAACCTTGCGCTTTGTTTCTGCCCAGGGCCACAGCCAGCAGGTATCAATGTGGCAATGGCCAATAGCATAGACGATCGGCTGGGTGTCCGTGTTGTAAACCTCGGACGAATCCACCTTGTCACCAAGGTATTGCCTAGCAAGTTTCCGCGCTTTTTCAATAGACTCGTTGCTTCCATCGCCAGCGATGAAGGCATCGATCATGGAATTGGCCACCACGTTAGCTTCATGCGCCTCCCACGAATCACCAGGGAATTCTCGCGCAGCATCCCCAATGATCCAGAAATCATAGTAGAGAGCTCGAGCAGCCAGGTTCACAGCTGTAATACGAGCCGTACTGAGAGTGAAGTACTTGTTAGGATTGGGCGGCTGAATCGAATCGCCACCGGGAGCATTGCCAAACATGCCATTGCAAGCCATCTCAATGTAGAAAGTATGAGTCTTCCCATCACACCACTCCTTGGGAAGAATAAACTCAGTCCGCTCTCCACCACCAGTCAAACCCTGCAGTGGGCGACCATCCTCCGTCCAGATCAACCCCTCATTATTGGCATCCCAGTGGAACTCCAACCGCTCCCGGTCAAGCATGTCCTGTGGGACTGTAAGGTGAATACGGAACCAATGCGTGGACCAGCTAGGGCCAAAAGAAGCGCCGATATGGGTTGGCTTGAACTCATGGGAGGTTGCATCCTCGAAGGTCGGTCGCTGTAGGTCTGGGACCGAGTAAACAGAGAGCTTGACATGGTCTTCGTCGGAGTTTGTGGCTTCCCAGTATTTCGATATAAGGTTCTGGCCTTCGTACTGGCCGCTTGAGGTGAACTGCTTCAGCCGATCGGTGTAGATGCTGTTGATGCGCTGACCGACCGGGCGCTCAGCTAGCCGGGGTAGAGCTGGGGGAGCGGGGCGAAAGGGAACTTCCCCACCCATGCTTATTGTTCTGAAGGTAAGTGCGTGGAAAGGAGTAGAGATAAATTGCAGATTTTAAATTTAGCAGAGTACAAGTAAGTAAGGTCAAGAAAGTAATGTGCAGGTTGAGGTGAAGAGAGAAGAGAGAAGAGAAGAGAAAAGAGAAGGGATTCCCAAATGCGGAGGCATGACGGAATGCGGAGACGGATCGTCACGAGGTGAACTATGCAATGCTCTCTCTGTTCAACTTGTATACCATTGTTTGTTGATATAATTAAATCACTTCTAAGAATATATCTACCAATGTATGCCGCATATTAAACGCTAAATCGTTGGTACTCGGGTAGAGCTGGGATCGAAGCTGGGCAGCAACCACTCCTAAAGGTTCTTCGGATACTGTCTAAATCATGTCTCTGAAGTTTCAATATAGGCCCAGGTAGATTTTGGAGGCGCAAGTTATTCCGAGGCAGCGTCACTGCACTTGTTAGGTTGTTCACAAGCTGACGATCGAGCTCAGGACCCAGCTCGTACGAATCATCCAGTAGTGGGATGATATTGCTCCGGTCTATATTTCCTGTGGCAATTTCCTCGCTTGTGAATGACTCATTGTGGCAGGCCTTGGACAACGTATTGACGATGAAGTCTTGTCCAGTCATGTCCATGACATTATGCTGGGCAACGAGTGTGAGCATCAGGCCGCCCTTGATGAAATTCGCCTGGACACAAAAGACCAATGCTGACTCCGTCGTGATCCCGGCGGGTCACCAGGTAGATTGATGGTTGTGCAAGGTGCAATGTCGTTTTCGTCGAGCATGGTGAACGGGTCCTTGGCCTGGCGAAGGCCATCTATTGTTAGTGCAGAGGGGTCATGTTGTAGATCTTTTACCACGAGTTGGATCTTGTCGAGAGGGGTGATTTTGGAGACGCCGGTGTTGCCATCCCCTGCGCCTTCGTTGAAAACTTGGCCAGTAAGCCATGGGAAACCTTTTGCCAATCGGTCAAGTCCGTTGGTCAGAGTGGTGATAGTGTTGACATGCGAAGATGTGTCGGGAACTGAGTAGATCAAGCATATTTGTGTGTATAGCTTGTAGAGGCCTGGCATTTGGCCTATCACGTCAATAAATGTGTCTACCATTGTATGTGTACAGATGTATTCCAATGCACATACGTACAACGTCCCTTATACCTCGTGGTTTGAGCGGATGCACCCGCCTCTGCCCCCCTACTCACGGTGCTTCAATATGAGTCAACCTTGGTCATAAGGATTCGCTTCTAAAATCCTGAATCGATGCCAATTAAAGATTTGTATCATTAATATGAGGGTGCTTGTATTGTTATTGCGCACTTTTGGGTCTCTTTTCCATATCATCCATGTGATGATGAAACATGAAGAGTGCTCGGGCCTATAGATCTACAATCGGCAGAACCAAGCTCAACAACTACCTCCTGGTAGATGTATATTACAGGAGGACCTAGTAACCATTGTAGATCACTTTGTTTCTCGTGCGTATTGCGGCTATATATGAGAATCACTTAGGCTGAAGAATGCCCATATACATATTCGCTGTCCAAAAAAGAGAGACCGCTGGACCAAGTCAGATCATAGACCCATACAATCTTCCGAGATAAGATTGACATAAAGCCAAGATTATAGATCCCAACTACTACAACAGAACAGGCAACCCAAACAAGGCAAAAAGCTAAAATAAGATTATGCTGACAAGATCGTCGCATATCTGCCGCGGTTGGCGTACAGTACATCTTTCATCAAATGTCATTCTATCATCACACTGTTCTTTGAGAACATTGGGCAGCCACGTGCCGATCTGTGACAGATATTCCACTTTACAACGCCGCCCGACGACATCACCTGGGTACGAGAAGAGCGAGGTCCAATGAACAAAACCCGAGAGTATGAGGCAATATTCTCCACTACCTGTCACTGTGCCAGCCCCGCGGAGTTGAACAATCGATGTGATTGATCTGGTTGACGACTGTGCCTGACCTAGCAAGCGCCATGCGTGGGGCTGACATTTACGCGGAATAGGTCAGCTTTTGGAAATTTCTTCAGATGTGCGTGACCCAGATACCGACTCATTGGGACCATCTGGAGATCAAATGTGAGATTCAAGATAGTCACATCCCACCTACATTGCGGGTATGGTTTGGAATTTTGTATAGAAATTTATGATGTCTATCATCGGATGCTCGTAAGTAGTCTTCAGGACGGCAGGAATTTATGATTTGCCGAGGAAATGTTTATTTGTACAGAGAAAAGATATATAGACGGGTCGATCAGTCATGGCTATGAGATTAATACGCAGGATATCCAAGTCAAATTTGTTGTTTCAATTGATAGCTTGCCAACCATTGCAACAATTTTTAGTGCTATATCCTTTAGTGTTGGCCCCTTCATGACACTAAATGTGGAAACACATATAGTCTGGTTAGGAACATCCCTGCCTCTCCCCAAGTAGCCTCGGAGATACCCTATAGGTTGCCTTGAAACGTTCAGTCCTAAAGGCAGGAGATCGACACATCCATGCAAGCTTGTGTAGGGGTCACAAACACCGACCCAATAACAACAAAACCAAGCTCAACACGGGCGCATAATCATACGATGATATCCTAAAAGAGATATGCGCCATTACCGAACACAAAAGAAGCCAATTGGGTATAAAATCACGCACTCCAAAAATAAATTTACTCTAAGTTTCCCATGAACATCACGAATCTGCTAGCCGCGGTTACCTCCAATCATATGATGAACACTAACCCTCTCATTTGCAGCATCATCATCAAAAAGAAAAGAATCAACCGCACTAGAAGACGAAGCTCTACCCGGCTCAGCCCCCTCATAGCGCACATCATAATCAACAGTATGCACAATAGCATTATCGCGCAAGATCTTCTGGCTATCCACACGCTCCACACTGGGACGGTCCCCATGGGACACGGAAATTGGACTGGAGGAGTGGGTCCCAGATCCTGATCGTTGCCCAATGCCACTCCCAGACTTGGATGCCGATCGGTCCTTCGAGTTCTGGCCCGAGACTGATTGCTCGAAGAAGTCTGACACGGTTCCTGCCATCATGCCTGTTTGGAGATCGGCGAGCACGCGTTTTAAAGTTGGGATGCAGGTACATAGGATTGAGGAGCTGAGAATTAGCTGTAGCCAGATTGCTGGCATTAGAGCGTGCCAGGGTCGGTCGAGGGGCTTGGAGTTGAAGAGTGGTTGGAGGGAGTGGAGTCCGGCTATTGTTAGTGCTAGGACTCTGTTTTTTGTGTTTTGCGTTAAACCTGGTTCCTTATAGAAGTCATTGGGAAGTTTACTTACAGAACACGCATGGCGAATAGAGCTGAGATGTGATGGCGCTTCCATTGGATGATCTGGACCTGGTGAAGTAGAGTCACCGGTAATCCAATAACGCACACATCCAAAAACATATGAAATGAGGCTAGACTGATGTATAGGGCATGTTGGTTTAGGCATCGTTCAGGGCTGAAGCTCCACGGATATGGTTGATCACATTGTACACCGAGCGCCACGAGCGCGGCCAGTGCCCATGCACCAATCAGCCCCAAGGTAATCTTGCATGCCGCGGAGATCCTCTCGAAAGGCTTCAATGATAGAACAAGGAGGACGACGGCAGATTTGGAGCATGCCAAAACGAGGACGGCGAAGAGTTGGCTAGCATAGAGAGCCTCCATGTTGTTAGTAAAAGTCCGTTCCTAGAGAATATAGTTACTCACCTTGCTATATTTTTCAAATGAGGAATCACTCAGCGCGTGTCGGTGTTTGCCAATACCATGAGAACTTGCTATGTTTATGCACACAGTTTGAGGGATAAACAGAACCTAGTTAACTGGTTAAATCACATCAAACATCAGAATAAAGGTAGATTACACAACTGAGAAACACAATCGAGTCACTCCAGGACACTTTGCGCAAGACACGGAGGCGGGATATCAAAGCGACTGTCGTCGCCAGAATAGTTATAATCAGTAGGATAGTGCCCACAGTTATAACCCAAGCACCATGATCATCTGGAGTAACAGGCAAGAGAGGCGGCAACAAGGCCTCTTGGCTAAAAGCCATTGCAGCTAACAGGACTCAGTGGGATGCAACATACAAAGCCCATATACCTAGTTGCAACAGACAGGCGAAATTGTAACATGATATAATGCAATTCCGACCCCTTCGCCTAAACTGAAACGTAAGATAAGATCACTAGCAAGCGAAAAAGATGCAGGATGCCCCGCTGGGCTACTGATCCCAGTTGATCTAAGGTTCCACCACTGTGCATACTTGGCCCCGTCTCGAAACCAGACCGGGCTCAAGATGCAGGTTGCGCCGATCCCCTCAGCCAAGAGCATTCCGCTGTAACACATGGCTCCTGATCCTGGAGGCCTTTTTCATTAATGCCATCCATGCCAGTTTTGCTTTTTCCTTTCTTCCTCCGATCTTCCTTCGGGACTTTTGTTTGATATTCTGGTTTTTCCGTCTTTCTTGCTTCTCTTTTTCTGTCTGCTATCATGGAGCATCATGAGATGCATCCCTTGAAGGGGGGAAATGTTAGTATTGACCGCGATGTGCCTGTTCGGGATGTCAATGTCTCGAGTTCCTATGATAATCCCAGCAAAAATGGTTCAACAGAGACTTCGCCGAAGGTATTAATCTCCCGAGTCAATGTGGGCTACCAAGCTAAGATTGTATACAGCGACTGTTCAATTTTACTCAGATCTTCTTCTTTTCACTTACTTATTTGTCTAGCTGGGAGACTCAGGCATTGTAATTCCTTCCTCGCGGTTTTCATCCATGCAGCATTAACGTTTTATCCATATAGAAACCTGAGTACAGTCCTTACAAATGGCGGTCCTCAAGCTCTTGCCTGGGGAATCGTGATCGTGGTATCTGGTGCAATGGCACAATCAGCATCGTTAGCAGAAATGGCCTCGATGCAACCAATTGCAGGAGCCCAGTATCACTGGACTAATTATCTGGCACCCGAAGGCCAGAAGAAGTTTATTACCTAGATGCAAGGTTGGTAATCAGTCAAGGTCTATCTGAGGCACGGTTAACACAGTTAACACATAAACTATACAGGCTGGGTAACCTGGTTCGCATGGATCTCGACACTTGCCGGCGTGGCCAACACTACTGCTACCATGATCCAAGGTCTAGCGAGTGTGAATTACCCCGGATACGAGCCAAAGCAATGGCATTTGACACTGATCATTGTCGGAATGCTCGTCGTCGAGGCTTTGATGAATATGTATACCTTCTGGCTCATTCCATGGATTGAGATGCTGGCCGGTATCCTACACATCTGCCTTCTGATCGTCTTCCTGGTTGTCTTCACAGCACTGGCACCTCGTCACACACCGGAGTTTGTTTTCTTGCGCACGCAGAGTTCCTCAGGCTGGGCGACCTTTCCCGCATGGAACATCGGCCT
>ERZ1673737.3751-NODE-3751-length-11241-cov-4.433667_pt1 | contig 11241 bp, 12 predicted proteins | sample MGYA00580211_ERZ1673737 | MGnify/ENA primary metagenome ERZ1673737 (study PRJEB41218, sample SAMN15661789) | gut metagenome | host: Homo sapiens | place: Canada: London | collected 2015-08-20/2019-03-30 | study: EMG produced TPA metagenomics assembly of... | reverse complement strand
ATAGTGAGGATAAAACTGCGTGCTTTGTGTAGTCAACTATTAATGTGTCGGTCTCGGCCTATGATATTATCTGCCTAGATCGCTACTATCTAGAGGCTCGATCCAATCTATAGGATAGATTATTTAGCCCTTATAATATCACTTCACACAACGGTAAAACTCACCCGCGGTACTTTCAAAACTATCTAGACACCTATGGTAAGGAAACTAGATAATACTGCGACAATTAAAGACCATTTCTAGTCTAGATTATCTCGAAGTAAATTGACGTTTATCCCAAAGAGACTCTTGTCTACACAAACGCCGAAGACCAGTCAAATAAAAAAGAATGGATGCAATAGATTATGTATCACTACTATAAGGGAACCAGCCCTTATACAAAAATGCAACATTCAGCGACTGACTCGCGCAAGAACCACGACAAAAGAAACGCTCCCAATGCATCACTCAAAACACACCATTCATCAAGCCATTATCCAGATTACATCCCACAGATCCGCTCATCTGTCATCCCTCATACCCAGCATATGAACATCCCAGACATAACAAGCCATTCCAGCTTCGTCACAGCTCACTCCAACACCGGGTTGAATACCCCACAAACAATCGAATCAATCGTTCTTGCCATGGGGCGCTCCCCAGGAGCGAATGATCAAGCATCACAGCCAAGAGAAGCAGAGGGGCAGACACAAGCTCGGAGGATAGATGAGTGTAGTAACAGCATGTCACTCAAAAATGTAACCGGCAGAGCTTCTCAGTCACAGACTGCCAGCAACCAGTGCTGACAGTGAGAATCTCCGAACCCCAAGATATTGGGCAGATGCAGTTCATCCTGGCCACATTCCCCTCATCTGCATCAATTACATCACGCACTCGAGTTCACAACAACGACAGCAATAATGATCAGAGGACACAATGCTTAGTGAACAACCACCCAGACACATCATCACCACATGATACCACATCACATTAAACAGCCCTACCGACAAGACCCTTTCTCACTAGAATACCCCGAATCAAGCCAATTCCCCGGAGCACCAGGAGCAGTAGGCGAAGACGAACTCGAACTCCCGCCAGTAGAATGCGTTTCACACGCATACCCCACCAGGACAGTCTTCTCCTGCACGCAATGACCACGTTGACCATAGGCTTGGCAGGGATCAATGGAGTGTTGGAAGTAGAGACATTTGCAGACGGAGTAGCGTTCAACGACTTTGTAGCACATCTTGGACGTGCTATCCTGTTGAGATTGTCGGTATGTTTCCGAGACGGGAGAATACCGAATGGAGATTGGATTGGGATTGTCGTGATAGCGGGACTCGAGTCTGAGTCTGAGTCTGAGTCTGTGTGGTGGAATGATAATGCGAGCTAGTCCGGTGGTTTATATAATAGACAACGAAGAGAGAAGGAAAGAATCGAAGAAGGAATGAAATGAAGTGGTGTGCAGTGAAGCAAAGTGGAAGAAAGTAAAAGAAATATAGTCAAGGACCAGACAAGACCAGAGACGAGACGGGATAGGGAACGACTGGCACTCGGAAAGACCGAAGAGTAGACCAAGGGTAAGAATATATAAAGACAAGCGAATCGATAACTTACAGGGCAAAAGGAAAAGTGTAGATACAAAAGAGGAATAAAATAAAAATAATATCAGCCCTACGGCCCTAAACCTAAGCCCCAGGCAGAAAGAAAACGGGTCCAAGTGAGATCAGAACGTCCACGGCTCATGTGGCTGCAGATCGAATCCAGTTACTGTATACCCTGACCTTACCCTACCCATACCCATACCCATAACTTGCAGTATACCCCTCTACCCCTCCTACAATAAGTTACTGCATACTGCATATACATACAATCTAGACTACAATAGACAACTGCCTTCAGCTGCAATCTCCCCGGTAAACTAAACTAACATCCAAGCCCAGAGCCTCCCTCACCGGGCTAGACATGCCCCGCCGATCACCTGCAGTAGGCCGGAGGAGCCGCAAAGACGGTGAGAGGGGAGAGCCTGGAGAGAGAGAGAAAAGAAGGCGCGGGGCACGATTGCAGCCCTGTGAGTCGGTGAGTTCACATGGAGTGTCCACATGGAAAGATTTAGCTCGGTGGGATATGGAGGATACGGATGTGGTTGGTTCATAGGGCTTGGTATTGCGTTTGGATCGGGCGCCCTGTGACTCAGCCTCTTACTTACCAACGGGTGAAAGATAGCACAGCCTTAACAGTGCCACAGTTTATGTTTATACTCCGTTGTTTTACTCCTACACCGCTGTGAATTGACTCATTTATATAGTTGATGCTTTGGATGATACTGCTTTTTCGCTTGGATTTGGCGGTGATGGTAACTTAGTGTGTGTTGATCCGGTGGGGACGATTAGGCTCCTGCATTCCTGGTGACGCTAGCCCTCGTATGTATGTCCGGAGTAATAATTAACTTGGAAGTTAGTAGTTTAACTGCCTTGGGAGCCGTGTTGGAAATGCTACTACTGTACATGTATGCAAGAATGGTTCAGATGGAATCTATGACCAGATTGTAGAACTACCCATGGTAGTTCTTATTCCATGATACTGATACTGTGCAGATCAACGCATAAGTTATCCAGATGCATACAGCACCACAGTGCATGCATTCCGTCTCCGTACATGCACACATGCATACCGGTAGCGTCAAAAGCCATAGGGCTGAGACAAGTGGACACCAGCTTGATGAATTTCCCATTTAGGATATCGGGGCGAAGAGGAAACAAGCTTGGAGAAGTGGAGGGTACTATTCTTGTGAATTCTATCGCGTCAATTTGAATGTAAATGGAAACGCAAATTGATAAATGCCAACTGGAGTCTATTCCAAAGGATTAGATACTGTTCTGATATTGATATCGTACACAAAAGAGCCTCAATGGGCGAACAAGCCCGCGGGGTCCACGCATGCGGTGGTAAATCCCCCTCCAAAACAAAGAAAACTCCGATTTTCATAAGGCCTCCCATCTCCCATCTCCATCTTCTCCAGCTCACACCTCTCAGCTGAACCACGGCCGAACTTAGTTAAACAGACCCCAAAGCACCATGACTCAACCCACGAGCCAAACCAGAACGCAACATCCGCAGAATATCCTCACCCCTGGTTGACTCAGGCAATCCAACACGCCAATCCCAGCCACGATCACCAACAGCAGACATGTCACTAGGACGGGGGACGAGAACGCCCGAGCCACCCATAGAAGCAGGACCCGAACCAGAACCAGAGCCAGAGCGCGTGCGCGCTGACTCGAGCATGCCGTTGCCCATCAAGGAGAATGTCGAGGCATTGAAATTCGTAACAGATTTTTTGAATAGGGCGCGTGGGGAGGGGGGCGCGAAAGAGGGGTCTGAGTTTTGTGTTGCGGCTAGGAGGGTTGAGCGGAAACATTCCTCGCATTGGGCGTAGACGCGGGGAGTGACGGTTTCCAGGTCTTCGATTGCAGAGAGGATGGTGAATTGTTGGGAGACTGTGAGGACGGGGGTTGGTTCTAGTCGGGTCAGTATGGGTGTTATCAAGTAGTGGTATGGGGAACTCACGGCTCACGAATACTAGGGCTTCGCCAAGTAGTGCTAGCAATCCGTCGACCTGGACGGCAGAGTCGCGATCTGGGTCGTACAGTCCCCCGTAGATGTTATCGGCGGCACTGCCGATGACAGCGGCGAGGGCTTGGGCAGCGGCGCGGCGTCGAGCTAGGGGCTTGTAGCGTGGTCGCTCGCCTTCTTTAAGTTCGAATTCTTCATCACGAATCTCATAGAAGCGGCGCAGAGTTGCGTAGCCACTGAGGTAGAATTGAAGGATGCGAGCTGCTTCCTCGTCGATATCGGCAATCGAGGATAAGCATGTCTTTGGTTCTTTCATCATGGATCGGAGGTATGAGTCGAGGTCCGTCGTCGCAGGGTATGCGCGTGACTGGACCAAACTGTATGAAATCAAAAGGTCGACAACGGACTTCACCTTGCGGCGGCTCTGAGCACGGGCGTAGCACACAAGAGCAAGACCGAAGTCTTCGGACTTTGAGGTCAACATGTCACCAAATCTCTGTTATGTGTTAGTATCAGTAAAAAGAGAGAATGGGGCTGAACATACCTCGGAGACTCTGCGTCCCTGTTCCTCCAAGTCAAGATCCGAGCATAGAACAACCAATTTATCCAGCTGATCGGAGTTTTCCAACGGAAGCTTATCGACAATCTCAGAAACAGCCTTCTTCATCTGGTTGGTGTCATTGAGTCGGCTCAGCACTTCAAGGGCCAACTCCCAGCCTTCACGGGTGCTAGTCTCGTTCTGAATAACAGGAATGTCATACAGTCCAAATGCATAGTCGCGAAGGATATCGTCCTTGCGCAGGTGACGGGACGGAGCCTTGTTATCCTGGCCGTACGAAAGAACCATCAAGTCATTCTCTGACAGACCAGGGAACCTCTTCTGGCCCCGACTCGACTCGAACCAGAGTCCTTGGCTGGCAATTTCTGCCACGGTGGCAGCAATGCAGAGAGACCATCTCTGGAGCAATTCCAGCACGCCCTGCACGTTGCCCTCAAAAACAGATGCGAGGCCGACCTCCACACTGCTGAGAGAGTTTGGTTGGAAACTGCTGCCGGACTCGCTGGTGGCATTGCTTGAAGCTAATGCAAGACGGTTGATATAAGCTTCCCGGTAGTTCATAGCGACAGCACGAGTCTGTTTAACCCTAGGTCCACGCGAGCGCAGGAAATCGTTGCCGAATGTGCTAGCATCGAATTCCATGTCCGCACCGTCGTCGTCCTCACCGTCCCACCAGGCAGTCAGTGCGATAGTAGCCTCCACCCAGTCCTGGGAATGAGCTTTGATGGCGGCCGGGTCACCGAGAAGAATCCGATAGATGGATCTCAGGCTTTGATAGATTGACCAGGGGATACGGCTTTCGGCCATGCGAGCGGACTGAGTGAAAGACATAGGTTTCTGGTTCAAGTTGTTCAACCCAAAATTGACGGCTTGGAATCGGTTCTCCGAAACGGGTACGATGGACTCATCTCGCTCCTCGCCCTCTGCAAATTCTTCCAGCTCCGTGATAGATGTCACAACGCGTTTCCGGTATGCAGCCCACTCCGTACCATCGACGTTCCAGTTGTCCATCTTTGTCCCGGGGCAAGATTCGAGGATCAGAAGAGCACGGTTGACCTCGCGCTGAATGTTCTGCAATTGCGCGCCACGGTATCCAGGCTGTGGTAGCCCGTCCTCCAGTGCGGAGCGGGCATAGTTGAAGTCCGCAGAGCGAAGGATCTTGGCTGCTTCATCCAAGTGACCACGCAGCACTGACGCGGTAATGATATCCCAAAAGTTCGACGAGGCAGTCGGGTTGGGTTCCACATATTTCAATTCTTGTAGGCCCTTCGTTTGCGGCGCATGATTCTCATTGAGCCACTCAAGCAGAATCTGGGGGTAGGGCTTGGGGTTGCTGGATCGCGCCAGAGCCTGGACCATGCCTAGACCCAAGTTGGAGGGTGATTCACGGGCAGGCTGGTTGATTTGAAGTAGCAATGAAGCTAAGAAGCTTGCTTTGACCAGGTTGGGAGCTTGCTCCCCGGGTCCAATACCGGACTGCGCATTGTACGGCCGACTAATTCCACTGCGGTCAGCAGACGCCTGCCAAGTTGCTGCCAGTTCTTGGGAGATATCGGCCAAAACGGCATCGAAATCCACATGTCTTTCTTCTGCGGCTTTCATCTCATCGGCAAGTTTGCCAAGGATATCCTCCGTGGCAAGGATCATGTCGCTCGGCTCTTTGACAGCAGGTATGCGGGTCCGGGAAGCTAGGTTGTGCAGGATGGATGGCATGGCGGATGCTTTCTTCGGGGAAAGCTTGGTCTTTCGGGGCGACTGATTTGTCCAGTGTTCGTCGAGCTTCGGCCGCTTAGCATCACTAGGGTTCGAGTAGATGGGTTTGCGCTGAGCAGGAGCAGGAGCAGGAGCAGGTTGGGGTTGTGGGTTTCCGAACATCGAGGTGAAGCTAAAAGGCTTTGGCTGGTTTTGGGAGGTCAGGTCCATTTCCTCTTCAGCTCCCTCGACCTCCTCCTCCACTTCCTTCTCAAGCTCTTCAGCCTCCATCTCTTCGTTCTCTTCCTGGTAGTCGCTCATCTGCGACGACGCAAACCCATTGGAGTGGCCGAAGTTCATCGAGTCGCCAAATGCGGTTCCATTTGTCGCGGCACTGTAACGTAGATTCGACGCGGTGGTGGGTTTGGTCGAGGGCGCTTGGGTTCGGGGCATGGCATAATCGGTCGAGCCAAACGAGGAGCCGAAAATGCTGTCATTCGTGTTGATGTTTCCGGACTTGGTAAAAACAGAGTTGGAGAACTCGTTCGTGGAGAAAGAGTGTTCATTTCTTGAGAAGGCCATACGCGAGCCACCGTTGACAGTAGATGTTGGCAGCCCTTGCGGTGTGAATGACTTCGCGCTGGATGGCGGCGGGCCGGCAGGAGTTGTCGACAAGTTACTCCACAAGCTGCGAGAGCGATCTCTCTCCGGGGTCCCTGGGGGACTAGATCCGTAAGGTACTTGGAAGGACATTGTGACCGGCGGAGATATCACAATGGAGAGGGTCGGTTAAGAAGCATCAGAGAAAGGAAGTTTTGGGCCGCAATATCTCTGAGGGTTGGGAGAAACAGCAATCAATCAAAGACAGTTGCTGCAAAGTTGATATAAAGGTCGATGAGCGATCTTGATTGTTACAGGAGCTCCCTCGTCTCCGAGTTTGGCGTGTTTTTACTACACTTTCTGCATTGACGCGACGGCGAAAGTTCTCAGGCAGTAAGGCAGAGACAATCAGGTGATCTGTATATAAAGTCACGTGTAAACAATCACGTGACGCCTGCCCATCACGTGGGCTGGCATCACGTGGCAGTGCATGGGGTCCAATTCCTCATTGGATCGGGGCCAACACTGCCAACAAGGCAACAAGGCTCAGCTGGGGCGCCCGAGACGATCTTGGCCAGACTTAGAAGCTTTGGGATGCGAGGCTGAATCAGGAGACTGGGTTACATGTATATATAAGAAGCGCATCCTCCACATGGTCAAATCCAACTAAATCACCATGGATTCCATGACAACTGCTCAATACTTCATCAAACAGAGCCAGTTCCGACATCATTACACAGTCACCCTCCCTGGCGACAGGCAACTCTACCATGTGCACAACTCTGGGTTCACACCAGGCAAACCAGATTTAACCTTCCACAAAAGTACGGACGCCAATGGCCCCATCGCGGGGGTTGTCAAATTCCGACATTTCTCCAGTGATGCAGAGATCGGCCTTGGCGACCCAAAACAACCCAAGGTCAAGGAAATCCTGCACAAAGAGGGCTTTTTCAAAACAGCGCATTGGTTCCGCATGACGGTTAAAGACGGAGCACAGACTTTCACCTGGAAACGTACTCATTCTCTTGGCCGTGGGTCTGAATGGTATAAACTCGTCGAGGAGAGTACTCAGTCTGTTGTGGCTGTCTTCTCAGCGGGCTCTCTGGTCAAAGGGAATGGGAATATTGATATTTATGTTCCTCTTGGTGAGCAGTTTTACCAGATGACACTTTTTACTGGGATTGCGGTGGTTGAGAAGTCGAGGCGACAGAGAAGTTCCGGAGCTGGAGCTGGTGGAGGTGGAGGTGGAGGTGGAGGATGTTAGCCAAGACTGTTTCATTATGTTTTAAGGTTACGAGGTCATGACAATGCTGCCTAATTTTCAAGGTTATAAGGTGGAGAGAATTAACTTAAGGTCGATCGACTTACAAAGGAACTAAAGTCGGGGAGTCCGAGAGTCCGAGGCAGTGCAGAGACATGTTTCACACTAGACAAGCCTTTTTTTCCATGTTTGATCGACAGGGTTCCGTTATGTAATCATATACAATATCCTGTTGCCTAAGATAATAATTCTTCCAGAGCCTCACTTTCTTACTTCCATTCAATTATGGCTTCAGATTGACATGGCGCTCCGACGACCACATCGGAAATCTCGTCACGGCTGTGTGGAATGCAAGCGGCGACGAGTAAAGGTAACACCATTTCCACAATTCCAGAAAAATCACTCATTCTCCCGCAGTGCGATGAGACCCGACCCTCATGTTCCAATTGCGCTAAGCGCCATGCCGAATGTGAATATGAGTCGTCAAGCTCTCTCCTCTGGGCAAATGAAGAGGCCTCCCGCTCTCGCGCCTCCGGGTCAGACAGCGGCCACCGAGAGGAATCCCTAGGGCAATCCCCCTCAAATCCAGAAACCGACTCCCTCGGAATCCTCAGCCATCTCAGCGGAAATGCGTCCCTGCCCAGCCCGACGCTGAACTTCCACGACCTAGAGCTGATGATGCAGTGGTGCAACACAACGTACCACACCCTATCCCGCGACGAGCGCACAGATCCAGTCTGGCGCAATATGGTTCCAGAAGAAGCCCTCTCACACCCCTTCTTAATGCACGGCATCCTGGCCGTCTCAGCTCTCCACCTCGCCAGGACAGGTCCAGACCAATCCCATCGAGCCTCGTATCTCAACCGCGCAGTAGCCCACCAGAACCAAGCCCTAGCGCTGTTCCGCGAGCTCCTCGGCGACGTCAACGAGAATAACGCAAAAGCAATATTTGCCTTCGCTGGCATCGTTGTCGTCTACACGTCTGGGTTCCCGAATACGCCAGACGCACAGGATCCCTGGGCCTGCGTGGACGATCTATACCAAGTCCTGATCTTAACACGCGGCGTGCAGCAGGTTATCTATGCGCCGCGGGATTTCAGGGCATTTCTACGAGAAAGTAATTTCAGTCCCATTCTCCAGGTGGATGAGGTCCGCGGTGTGATCCCCGATGACGCGAGCGCGGCATTGCGCAAACTTTACGAGGCCAATGATGCCTGTCCGGGTGCGGATCAGCAGGTTTACCGGCTGGCCATTGTGAATTTGGAGGAGATGCTTGGCTGGGTTTATAGCGGGATGAGAGCCAATACCATTGCCGGGCGCTGGGCGATCCGCTTGCCGGCGCGGTTTATGGAATGTCTACGCGAGCGGGAACCCTTGGCGCTCGTCATGTTGGCGTACTATGGCGTGCTCTTGAGTTATTTGCAGCATCGGTGGTGTTTTGACGAGTGGTGCGTGAGAATCCCCAAAGCTGTGTGGGCTATTCTGGATGATCAATGGAGACCACTGGTGCATTGGGCTATGAAGGAAACCCTCGGTGTTAACTACCTGGAGCGGGTGGAGGTTGACTGACAGTTCTTTTTCATTATTTACAATATACCCTTCCAATTTCCAATTGCGGTAGATTACCGAAATCAATTCAAAACCTCAAACATGAAACTCCTCGTTGCCCCAGATTCCAAGTTCCCCGGTTTAAGCCATCGCATCAGCTTCCACCTTCAAGCCACCCATCCGCACCACAGCCCTCCCCCTCCCAAGAAGGTAGTTAACCTCACTAGGATGAACAACCACAAAGATAACCATAAGCGCAAACATCAACAACCCATCAAAAACATAAATAAACGCCTCATGACTCATGAGATAACCATACGTGCCCTGAATATACTCAACAACACGCACAACAGACCGAATAAGCACAAGAATACTAGACGAGTATAAAGCCCACATATGCTTGCGCCAGGGGTACTGGTCAGCAACAGCACTAGCAGCAGACTCAGCCCGAATGCGCCGCTGGAAAACAAGCGCGCTGATGAGGAAGAAACCAAAGAAGATGATCTGAACAAATAGACCACCAATGATGACGTTTTGGCCTGTACTTGATGACGAAGACGAGCCTGTAACCATGATTCCAGCACCTGAAATAATGACATTGATTAGCAATGAATCATAGTTGTGACAGTGACTGAAAACAAGAATTGAGAGGAGGTCATACCAGATGCCTGCATCAAGAAGCTCAACACATCTCCCGCGACGAATATCTTCGTCATCCATGATACCCTCACAAGCGCCAATTTCTCACCCTTGACCATGAGCACGATTCGTCCGAGTTCCATGTAGATACTCGCTGCGAAGAGGGCTGGCGCGATGAGGAGGAGTGTACTTTGTATAACGTATGGACCCAGCGTCCAATTTGGGGATTGTTGGGCTGACATTGCGCGGCCGATGTATCCTACCAGTTCGACTGGAAGTTCGGTGTTAGTATTGTAATTTATAAATCATAGAGCTCAAATTTGATTGGATTCGGGTACGGATAGATCTTACAGTATCCGCCGATAACCAACGGGATGAAGAACCATGTTCTTGTGCGGAAGAGGTGGAATGTATGTAGGAGGGTTGTGACTGCGAAGAGGATCACGAAGATCACGGCTGCGGCGATGGAGGGGTTGTATGTATATGCAATCCAGCTACTTTTTGAGGAGACCATTTTTATGTGGATGTTGGTGGTGTTTGCGTTGGATGTAGGCTGTGTATCGGTGCGAAGTATACTCGAGTCAAGTAAGTAGTGCTGAACGAATTGAAGGGAATTAGGAAATAGAGCTGGGTTCAGGACACTTATATGTCTATTTCCCTTCAGAATTTTCTCTGGGATATAAATAAGATCCGGGCAAGTACAGTGCATGGCTGGAACGTATACTGTTCGTACACTCGTACATATATCTCGATGTGGTTAGCGTGAGTTCCACTAGGCTGAATATGGAACTAAGTACGAGGATACGAATCTATATTTTCTTTTTTTTCAATGCGGCACGCGTCCGATTCAAGCTTTCAAGCGGGCTTCTGGATCTTTGAGGGTCTCGCTCAGACCCCTGATTTTATGATAAGGGACTTGGCAAGGCTGGGATTGGATCTTTGTTTGTATACGGCTAGACCCTGATATACCAGAATAGACCTCGGCAGTCTGCAAGCTCTTGATTGGTGGCTCTTTGACTATATCTCCCAACTGCAATCTATCAAATCTCCATGTATTCACATTTGAATGCAAAACATGCTGGATAGGGCGAATCATCTATACACTATACACTATACACTCACAACTTAGCCTGCTCCCCACCATTCTCCAAAACATACCGATACCTCGCCTTCCCCTCATGCATATCAACCAATGCCTGATTAACATCCCTCATAGCCCTCCTCTCAACCCAAGGCAAAACCTGCTTCTCAGCCGCCAACTCCAACATATCCCTAATATCCCCCGGCGACCCAATATTCGACCCAGTAACCTTAACCCCCTTCTGAATAAGCGACCAAGCCATAAGCGGCGGCAAAGCCTCCTCAGGCGCGCCCACCTGCACAAAAC
>ERZ1673737.3749-NODE-3749-length-11248-cov-12.423032_pt1 | contig 11248 bp, 6 predicted proteins | sample MGYA00580211_ERZ1673737 | MGnify/ENA primary metagenome ERZ1673737 (study PRJEB41218, sample SAMN15661789) | gut metagenome | host: Homo sapiens | place: Canada: London | collected 2015-08-20/2019-03-30 | study: EMG produced TPA metagenomics assembly of... | reverse complement strand
CCAACCCCAGCAATATGCCCGCCGAATGCACGACAAACGCCACGATCCAGGCGACTGCCACCTGAAACGCGAACACGGCAACGGCGTAGCGCGCGCCCAGCTCGCTCTTGACGGCGCCGATGGCAGCCACGCAGGGCGGATACAGCAGCGTAAAGACCAGAAACACATAGGCAGTAAACGGCGAAAACATGGTCGACAGTGCCGCGGGCGAGGTCGCGCCCAAAAGCACCGTGAGCGTCGATATGACGCTCTCCTTGGCGATAAGTCCGGTGACGAGCGCCGTGGACGCACGCCAGTCGCCAAACCCAAGCGGCGCCAGCGCCGGCGCGATGATGCTGCCGAGGCCCGCAAGCAGGCTTTGCGACTGATCGGCGACCACATTAAAGCGAATGTCGAACGTCTGAAGGAACCAGATGACCACGGTAGCGGCAAAGATAATGGTAAAGGCCTTGGTAATAAAGTCTTTGGCCTTATCCCATGCCAGCATCACCGTCGTCTTGACGCTCGGCAGGCGGTAATTGGGGAGCTCCATGATAAACGGCACCGGGTCGCCCTTAAATGCCGTGCGATTGAGCGCCAAAGCCGCAATGCAGCCGACCACGATACCGATCAGATAGAGCGAGACCATGGCGGGAACCGTCGCCTGTGGGAAAAACGCCCCGCACAGCAGACCGTAGACCGGCAACTTGGCTGAGCAGCTCATGAACGGCGTGAGCATGACCGTCATCTTGCGGTCGTGCTCGGATGGGAGCGTACGGGTCGACATGATAGCCGGCACGGTGCAGCCAAAACCGACGAGCATAGGCACGAAGCTACGGCCCGACAGGCCAAAGCGACGCAACACCTTATCCATGACAAAGGCCACGCGCGCCATGTAGCCGGAGTCTTCCAGAATGGAGAGGAACAAGAAGAGCACGACGATAATCGGCAGGAAGGTCAGCACGCTGCCCACACCCGTAAGCACGCCGTCGACAGCCAGCGAGCGCACCACGTCGTTGGTGCCGAACGCCTTGAGACCCGCATCGGCCGAAGCGATGATGGCAGCGATGCCGTCCTCCATGAGCCCTTGCAACGCCGCGCCGATCACGCCAAACGTCAGCCAAAAAACGAGTCCCATGATCACCAGAAACGCCGGAATGGCCGTGTAGCGACCCGTCAGGATGCGGTCGATCTTGACGGAGCGCACGTGCTCGCGGCTCTCGTGCGGCTTAACGACGCAGCGCCCGCACACGTCGCCGATAAAGCTAAAGCGCATATCGGCCAGCGCGGACAGGCGGTCGGTGCCAGCCTCGCCCTCCATCTGGGTAATGATGTGCTCGATGGCGTCAAGTTCGTTACGGTCCAGATGAAGCGCCTCGGTCACCAACTCGTCGCCCTCAACCAGCTTGGTCGCCGCAAAACGCACCGGGATATGCGCCGTCGCGGCATGGTCCTCGATAAGGTTGGCGATGCCGTGAATGCAGCGATGCAGCGCGCCGCCGTCCGGACCGTCGGGCGCGCAGAAGTCCAGGCGACCGGGGCGCTCGCGGAACCGCGCCACGTGCAAGGCATGATCCACCAACTCGCCAATACCCTCGTTGCGTGCGGCGCTAATGGGAACGACCGGCACGCCCAGCAGGCTCTCGAGCAGGTTGACGTCAATGGCACCGCCGTTGGTCGTCACCTCGTCCATCATGTTGAGCGCGATGACCATGGGGCGATCGAGCTCCATTAGCTGCAGCGTTAGGTACAGGTTACGCTCGATGTTGGTGGCGTCGATGATATCGATGATGGCGTCGGGATGCTCATCCAGGATAAACTGGCGGCTCACGATCTCTTCGCCCGTGTACGGCGACAGGGAGTAAATGCCTGGCAGGTCGGTAACGCTCGCCTCGGGGTGGTTACGGATAGTGCCGTCCTTGCGGTCGACCGTCACGCCGGGAAAATTACCGACGTGCTGGTTGGAGCCCGTAAGCTGGTTGAACAGAGTGGTCTTGCCGCAGTTTTGGTTGCCGGCGAGGGCAAAATGCAGGGGCGCGCCCTCGGGCACGGCCGTCTTGGCAGCACGGGGTGAATACGTCCCCTCGCCAAGTGCCGGGTGCTCCGTCGTGCCGATTGCGGCGTTAGCGCGCGGGCCCGTATCTGTGTCGTGAACATCTACGAGCTCAATGCGAGCAGCATCGTCCTTGCGCAGCGTCAACTCGTAGCCGCGTAGGCGAATCTCGAGTGGGTCGCCCATGGGGGCGTACTTCATCATGGTGACTTCGGTGCCCGGCGTTAGGCCCATGTCCAAAATATGTTGTCGGAGTGCCTGGTCGTCCGATGCCACCGATGCGACAACGGCGTCCTTTCCAATCTCGAGTGTATCGAGTCTCACGTCCGCGTTCCTCCCCCGGCGCCCACAGGGCGTTGCATTTATGTTCACCATGGCTAACCGTTTGCCATGGCTAACCAATTTATCCATGCATGATAGCGCGAACATACAACAACGTTCAATCGACAGATTGCTGCAAGGGGGACAGGTGGGAGAGTTCAGGGACACAGTTTCCCAATGAGGCCTCTCGGGGAAACTGCGTCCCAGAATTCTGGCTCGAAACGGGATATGGTTTCCCAAGCAGGCCTCTTGCGGAAGATGCATCCCGGAATCGACGCTCAAACTGGGATGCGGTTTCCGGACGGCAGGCCAAAACGAAGTTGCGGTGGAATAGTTCCTGGTTGAGGCTTCATCCTGCCAAATCAGGAACTATTCCACCACAACTTAAGCTGACGAATGGGTCACAAGGGGGCCCGCCAATGTTGCGCAACAACGGGCGAGCGTTCGCCCTTAGCATGAAGACGGAAGGAGATGCGCCCGGCCTTCGCGCGGGCGTCGTTCGAGGGGAGTTTGCCCATGTTCTGCCGAAATTGCGGGTCGAAGGTCGAGGACGGGGCCAGGTTCTGCCCCGTGTGTGGCGAGTCTGTCGTTGCTGAATATGAACCCTCGACCGAATCGCAGGGCGACCATCAGCCCGCCCCGGCAGCCAAGGCGCAGCCGACAATGCCGGCACCGGCGAAGGGTAAGTGCTCGAAGAGGCCCCTCGTAATCGCCGCCGTCGTGGCCGCGCTGCTCGTCATGGGCGGCGGCGCCGGCTACTACTTCGGCATCTACGCCCCCGAACAGGCACGGGAGGTGGCCGAGCGGGAGGCGCTCGCGGCGAAGCACGCCGTGCGCTTTAGCGTCTCGGCCCAGGATTGGGACACCTCGGCCGGCGCGAGCAGGCTGCCGGTTCATATTACGGGCAAGGAGGAGCGCGGCAAGAAGGTCGACGCCGTGCGCTACGTGGACAGCAAAGGCAAGGGCGTCGAGCTTCGCCGCGGCAGCTACAAGGTGGAGATCGCCGCCTCCCCCATCGCGGCCGACGGCACGGTCTACGCCGTCCCCGCCGAAAAGCTCAGCATCAAGATGGGCAAGAAGGCCGCCGAGAAGACCGCCGACGCGGGTAACGTGGCGCTGGAGCCGGTCGAGGCGTCCGAAGTGACCGACGACCAGATCGCCGCGGCAAAGAAGTACGCCGAGGAGGACGAGGGTGCCAAGAAGGCCGGCTTCAATATTGACGCCGAGGCGCTCGCAACCGCCGCGACCAAGCGCCGCGACGACGCCGTAGCGGCAAAGCAAGCCGAGGAGGAAGCAAGGCGCCAGGCGGAGGAAGAGGCGAGGAAGACCGAGGAGGCAAAACGGGCAAGGACCATCGAAACCGATTACTTCACTATGGTCCTTCCCGACTGGTTCCCCATCGATCAGTTTACGGTTCAAACAACCGACCATGCAGACCAGGGGGATGGGATGGGTGCATATACCATGGTCCTAGTAACCGCAAAAGATAGCTTTTATCCAAACGGGAAAAACAACCCAAACTTATGTCCAAACTTCGGCATCTGTGCTGACACAAATGGCCTGCCCGGTGTTGGATGCGCTTTTTATAAGGAGCTCGGCGATACACAGGGCCATACAGTTCGAGTCTGGGGCGGGTCATATGGCGAGTGGAACGGAAAGACAATCGACGATAGGCCATTCGGAATGAGCCTCGACGACTACGCCAACCTCCTCGCGTCCTGCATCACGCTGAAGTAGCCGACCGCCGCCACCCAAAATGGTCCGCTTTCCTCCGTCCCCGGCGGATCACGAATCACAGTTCCCCAAGCGACGCCCTTCTGGAAAGCGCATCCCACCATCCGGGCGAATTCCGGGATACCGTTTCCCGATGAGGCCTCTCGGGTCCCCTGCGTCCCAGAATTCTGGCACGAAACGGGATATGGTTTCCCAAACAGGCCCGCCGCGGAAACTGCATCCCGGAATCGGCACTCAGACCGGGACGCGCTTTCCCAGTCGAGGCCCCGTGGGAAACTGCATCCCGCCTTCGAGGGCAGAACAGGGATGCAGTTTCCGGTCGAGGCATCAAAAGCAAAGTTGCGGTGGAATAGTTCCTGCTTGGGCTGGTTGAAGCCTTAAATAGGAATTATTTCACCGCAAGTTATTGAGGGGATGTCCGTCCTCTTACAGATGGCGCTCCAGGAAGCGGAAGGCCAGACGGATCCAGGGACGGACGGAAACCTGCTTGTCCTCGTTGTCGACCGCGGTGTTGGCGTTGCCGAGCGAAAGGCCGTGGCCACCCTGGTCAAAGACGTGCATCTCGCATGCAACACCCTCCTCGGCCATGCGCTGCGCAAACGGGTAGACCTGCGCGACCGGCGCCGTCTTGTCGTCCGAAACGCCCCATACAAAGGTCGGGGGCATCTGGCGCGAAACGTGCGTGGTAGGGCAAATGTCGGCCAAATGCTCGTCAGTTGCCTCGCCACCCGTCACCATCGACAGATAGTCGTTGAGCAAATCGCGTCCCGTCTTGCCACCCGTCTTGGGTACGCGCAGGTCGATGCGCGGGTCGCGCGTCTGCATATCGCGCACATAGGCAAGATCGAGCAACGGATAGCCCAGCACCACGGCGTCGGGACGAATATCCTCCGGACGAGCCCCGGCAAGACCCGCGAAGGGTCCGGTCTTCCACTGCGTTGCCAACGAGGCGCAGATCATGCCGCCCGCCGAGAAACCCACGATACACACGCGCTTGGGATCGACATGCCACTCGTCGGCATTGGCGCGCACGGTAGCGACCATCTTGGCGAGGTCCGCCTGCGGGTGCGGAAAGCTCACGTCACCCGTGGCACTCGTCACATAGTTGAGCACAAAGGCCTGGTAGCCGCGGTCCAAAAATGCAAACGCCACCGGGTCCTGCTCGTGCGGAGCGATATGCGTAAACCCGCCTCCGCCGCAGATGATCACCGCGGGGCGGCGGCCATTGGGCTTGTCGGGCAGCGGCTCGGCACCCAGATACGTAAACGTCGCCGGATAATCCTCGGTCGGCTCCTCGCCCCACAGCGCATGGTTCTCAATAATCATAGGTGCTCCCTCCGTGCGATTCGTGCGCACTCGTTTTTCGCACCTTAGCGTACCCCACTTGAGCCCGCGGCGCAGAAACACCCCCGCAATAAGTTGGCCATCAACTGATATATCACATAATCCCAGCTCAGGACCATCGTTAAGCAGCGTAAAATAGGAGCGCTGACCGTGCTGGGAAACACGTACGAAACGTTTCCGGCAAACCACACGCGTGCAACATGCGCGCCTGATACGTTGGAGGCATTTATGGGTCTGCTCGATTCGCTCAAGTCCACGTTCACTTCGTCGGGCGAGGCGTCCGTTCCGCCCGCAGCAAGCTTCGCCACCCGCGAAGGCGTCATCTACGCTCCCGTCAACGGCGTGCTCGTCAATCTGAGTGAGGTTCCCGACGAGACCATCGCCTCGGGCATGCTCGGCCAGGGTTACGGCATCGAGCCCATTACCGGCACCATTTACGCCCCCGCCAACGGCCGTATCGGCGCCACCACCGTCACCAACCACTCCATCGGCATGATCACCGAGGACGGTCTGCGCGTGTTCATCCATGTTGGCCTGGGCACCGTGGAAATGAACGGCAAGGGTTTTGCCCGCTTTGTCGAGATGGGCGATGTGGTCAAGGCGGGCCAGCCGCTCATCAGCTTCGACCGCGACGCCATCAAGGCCGCTGGTCACGAGGACATCGTGACCGTCATCGTCTCTGAGCTCGACCGCCTCAAGAGCATCGACCATGTTGGCGAGTCCGGCACGCTTATCGGTGGCAACCCGCTCGTCAAGCTTGGCGATCCGCTGCTGGTTGCCAAGACCAAGTAGCCGAGCATCATCGCATAAAGGCTCAACCACCCGTGCATCTTTGCCGCATCTGTGTTGTTGCATTTGCCTATGTAGAGGTTCTGAAACGTTTCTCCATAGGCAGCTGAGCATCAACGCAGGTGCGGCTTTTGCGTAGCGAAGCATCGCCCCACGGCATGTTGTTCAACCGCACGAACCCCCTTCCTTTGTCCGCGCAGAGCGCTAGACTGCTAGGTCGACATTGGAGGAAAGATCGATGCAAAACACACCCACGGGCGCCGTACATGCCGCGCCTCAACGCAACCAACGCATCGTCGCGCTCGACGGGCTCCGCGCCCTCGCCATCGCCGGCGTCGTCCTATATCACCTTCGCCCCAGCCGCCTGACCGGCGGTTTTTTGGGCGTTACACTCTTCTTTACGCTGAGTGGCTATCTCGCCACCAAAAGCATTATGCGAGCCACGGCACGCGACGGATTCTCGTACCCACGCTATATCTGCCGCCGCATTGCGCGCATGATGCCGCCGATCGTCGTGACCATCGCGCTTACCGCCGTCGCCACCTACATCGCGGCCCCGAGCCTACTCCCTAAGGTGCAGCAGGACGCCCTGCCATCGGCACTCTTTTTTAGCAACTGGTTCTATATCTTCCGCAACGTCTCGTATTTCGCCGCTGCGGGACTCCCCTCGCCGCTCACGCACCTATGGTTCTGCGCTGTCACTATGCAGTTCTATCTGGTATGGCCGGTCATCCTTATGGCGCTGTGCAGCAAAACCAGGTCGCGCAACACCGCCATCGGCATCACGATCGCATTCGCGCTTGTATCGACGGCAGCCATGGTCCTCATGTTTAATCCCACCGCCGACACATCGCGCGTCTACTACGGAACCGACGCCCGTGCCGCCGAGCTTCTATGCGGAGCCTTAGCCGCCATCGCCGCGCCGCGTCTGCGCGAGATGCTGAGCGGTGACATCCATACCCCCGGCGCCAACAAGGGCATCTCAAAGGTCAACGCGATTTCTATCGCGTGGCTCGTTACCGTTATAGCCGGCGCACTCATGCTGACCGGAGAGAGCGCTTGGCTCTACCGCGGCGGCTTTTTGCTGTTTGCCCTCGTCACCGGACTCCTCATCATCTGCGTGCAGAATACGGAGTGCATCGTGCGTCGTCTGTTGTCGGTCAAGCCGCTCGTCTGGCTAGGCCAGCGCTCGTTCTCGGTCTATCTGGTGCACTATCCCCTACTGCTTCTTATGAACCCCGCAACCCGCACCACCCGCATCGCCTGGTGGGAGCAGGTATTACAGCTTGTACTGATCCTTGCGGTAGCCGAGGTTTTCTATCGCCTCGTCGAACGCCCTTGGTCCCACAAGCCGGCCCAGCAGGACAGCACGGCAAGAAAGCACGTCCTTGCGCCCGCCATGGTGCTCCCCGCGCTTGGCGCCGCATGCGTCGCCGCACTTGCCTTCGCGCCGCTTGACTGGGCAGGCATCGCCACCGCCCGCGCCGAGCAGCTCCGTCCCGAGCTTGCCCAGAACGCGACCTCGTCCCAGAACAACGGAGCCAACGACAAGGGCGCCGAGCCCGCATCCGGTAAAGATTCCCAGCCCAGCGACACCGCATCCGATGACGCCACCAAACAAAAACCCAAAGAGGGGCCTATCGCCGAAAAGGTCCCCAAGAACTTGGACTGGAAGAGCTTTACCTACGACGAGGCAACCGGAACCTGCGACGCCCGCGTGCTCATGATCGGCGACTCTGTCACTGCGGGCGCACAGTCCGGTATTCAGGCGGCGCTTCCCAACGCATACATCGACGGCGTGGTGAGCCGCCAGTTCTACACCTTCCAGGATGTCTATGCACAGGACAGTGCCAACTACGATCCAAGCGTGGTCATCTGCGCGCTTGGCACCAACGGCCTCATCCGCGACTCCCAGCAGGTGCAGGACGTGATTAATGCCGTGGGCAGCAAGCCCATCTACTTTGTGACCGTGCGCGTGCCGCTCGAGCTACAGGACCGCAATAACCAGATGATTCGTGACGTCTGTGCCCAAAACGACAACGCCGGCGTCATCGACTGGAACGGTGCCTCGGAGGGCCACAGCGAATACCTCGTCGACGACGGCACACACCTCACCCAGGCGGGAATCGACACCTACGCTGCCCTCATACGCCAAGCCATCTGCGGGCACTAGGCACTGCAAAATCGGCGCTTGCGCGGTGCCCACGTCACGCCCATACATCACATCTGACGTTTTGCTACGCCCCCACTCGCGGGTTAGAATGGTTAACTGTTTGGAAATAATCCGTACAACCGTTATGGGAGGATACGTGAACCGCACCAAAATCGCGCAGCTCTATGCCGATGCCGAGTCGCTCGGTGGCCAGACCGTCACCGTTGCCGGCTGGGTCAAGTCCGTCCGCGACATGAAGAACTTTGGCTTCGTTACACTCAACGACGGCAGCTGCTTCCGCGACCTGCAGGTCGTCATGAACCGCGAGGCGCTCGACAACTACGACGAGATTGCCCATCAAAACGTCTCGGCCGCACTCATTTGCACCGGCACCGTCAAGCTGACCCCCGATGCGCCCCAGCCCTTCGAGCTTTCTGCCACCGCCATCGAGGTCGAGGGCGTCAGCGCCCCGGATTACCCGCTGCAGAAGAAGCGTGCCACCGTCGAGTTCCTGCGCACCCAGCAGCACCTGCGCCCGCGCACCAACCTGTTCCGCGCCGTGTTCCGTATCCGCTCTGTCGCGGCTGCCGCCATCCACCGCTTCTTCCAGGAGCAGGGCTTTGTCTACGTCAACACCCCCATCATCACCACGAGTGACTGCGAGGGCGCCGGCGAGATGTTCCGCGTGACCACGCTCGACCCCAAAAATCCGCCCCTCACCGAGTCCGGCGAGGTCGACTGGAGTCAGGACTTCTTTGGCAAACATGCGAGCCTCACCGTTTCCGGCCAGCTCAATGCCGAAAACTTCGCCATGGCCTTTGGCGACGTGTACACCTTTGGCCCCACCTTCCGCGCCGAAAACTCCAACACCACGCGCCATGCCGCCGAGTTTTGGATGATTGAGCCCGAGATGGCATTTGCCGATCTGAACGACTACATGGATAACGCCGAGGCCATGCTTAAGTACGTCCTTAAGGACGTTATGGCCACCTGCCCCGACGAGCTCAACATGCTCAACAAGTTTGTGGACAAAGGCCTGATCGAGCGTCTGAACCACGTGGCAAACTCCGACTTTGCCCGCGTTACCTACACCGAGGCCGTCGAGATCCTGGAGCAGGCAGTTGCTGCGGGCCACCAGTTTGATTACCCCGTGAGCTGGGGCATCGACCTGCAAACCGAGCACGAGCGCTTCCTGACCGAGGAGCACTTTAAGCGCCCGACCTTCGTAACCGACTACCCGGCCGAGATCAAGGCGTTCTACATGCGCATGAACGAGGACGGCAAGACCGTCGCCGCTGCCGACTGCCTGGTTCCCGGTATCGGCGAGATTATCGGCGGCTCCCAGCGCGAGGAGCGCCTGGATCTGCTTGAGGCCCGCATCAAGGACCTGGGTATGAATCCCGAGCAGTACAAGTACTACCTTGACCTGCGCCGCTACGGTTCCTGCAAGCACGCCGGCTACGGTCTGGGCTTCGAGCGATTGGTGATGTACCTCACCGGCGTGGGCAACATCCGCGACGTCTTGCCGCACCCGCGCACCGTGGGCAACGCCGACTTCTAATCGCCATAGCGCCACCAAACGCGTTCCAGCGCATCACGCCAGCGCCTCTCGGCAAGCCGAGGGGCGCTTTTTTCAACAGCATCCGTCAAGCTTTTGGCAAGGTTTTGGTCAGTTAGGCAGGGTTGTTGAAAACTCGACCTGCCGTTTGCCGGCAGCCATCGACCGTCCAAGGCGTCACGCGTCCTTGGCCAGGCTCCGCGCCCTAGGCTCTGATCTGCCATCACCAAAAAAGGAAAGGACGTGGGCGCTATGACCGAAGCCGTTGTTGAAAACTACGAGACCACGACCAGGGGCTCCGCCTCGATGGCAGCCTATCGCGCCGTACGCATCCTGCAGCTCTTGAGCGAGAACACCGGCGAGGACAAGGCGCTGCTTTCCGACGAGTTGGTCGAGTTCCTCGCCCATCCCGACGACCCCGCCCGCATGCCCATCTCGGCGGCACGCCGCAGCATCTATACCTCGATATCCGCACTTCGTCACGCCGGATACGAAATCGACTATAAGCGCGGCGTTGGCTATCGGCTCCTCACCCGCCCGCTTGCTGACGAGGAGATCATACGGCTCCACGGCATGGTCATGCGCAATCGGTCGACGCCCATAGCCATTCGAAAGAGCATGGCGCAGCACCTGGTCGCCATGGCGAGCGCCGATGTTCGCGACTATCTCGATATGCCCGAACCGGCACCGGTCGCCAACGACGCGCCCGTCAAGGCAACGCGTCCGCACGCCAAGCGTATCGACACGTGCGAGCTCGTCGAACAGGCCATCGACCATGGAACAACTGTCAGCTTTGATATCTCAAACGTCCTGACCCGAGGCGAAACCGAAGTGGTGCGGATGACGGTCCGGCCCTTTGCCATCAGGCAACGCGATGGCGTCTCGTATCTGCTGGGAACGGTCTACGACACCCGAGGCGCCGACGACACCCTGCGCACCGTTGAGGTCAGCCGCATGAGAAACGTCAGCACGCGTTTGCTCGACGGCAAGAAACTCTTTGCCGCGCTAGACGAAGAAGACAGCCCCGCGCCCGCAGCGTAAGCTCCGTTACCGTCCGTCGTTCCTCAGCACCGCCCATCCGGTTCAGTATTAAAAAACGCGCCAGGATGTTGTAAAAATGGGCATCGGCGTTACTATAGTCCCACTTGCACTTTTTCCTAGTGCAGTGTTTCCAGCCGTTTTTATATTGGGGGTAATGATATGAAGGACATCACCATCAGCCGCAGGAGCCTTCTTGTCTCCGCTGGCCTGCTCGCGCTCGCTCCGCTCGCCGGATGCGGCGGCAACTCTGGTTCCGGCTCCGCTGCCGCCGGTTCCG
>ERZ1673737.3745-NODE-3745-length-11264-cov-3.847801_pt1 | contig 11264 bp, 17 predicted proteins | sample MGYA00580211_ERZ1673737 | MGnify/ENA primary metagenome ERZ1673737 (study PRJEB41218, sample SAMN15661789) | gut metagenome | host: Homo sapiens | place: Canada: London | collected 2015-08-20/2019-03-30 | study: EMG produced TPA metagenomics assembly of... | reverse complement strand
ATGCAGTCAACACCGAGGCGGGTGTTCTTCTCCTTAACTTGACGCGACTTAATGGAAGCAAGGGTCTCAATGGGGCTGAGACCAGAGTTCTCGGAAAGGGCAAGAGGGATGGCATCAAGCGCATCAGCGAAAGCGCGCATGGCATATTGCTCAATGCCAGGGCTCTTGACAGCAGCATCCTCAACAGCGAGAGAGCAAGCAATCTCAGCAGCACCACCACCGTACACAACACGGTTGTCACGGACCAGGTTGCGGACGACACACAGAGCATCGTGTAGTGACCGCTTAGCCTCATCAATGATCTAGTTGAGGTTAGCAATTGATACATCTCTCGCCTTCACACAGGTCTACCTACCATCTTGTTACTTCCACGAATGAAAACGGTCACAGCACGGCTGTTGGCGCACTCCTCGATAACCAGCATCTTCTCTCTTGTGGTACCGAAGCTCATCTCACGGACCTTACCAGCTCTGCCGAGCTTGTCAGAGGTCAGATCCTCGAAGCGGGGCACAATGCGGCCGTTTGTGGCAATGGCAATCAGCTCAATCTCAGGTCCACCAACCCAGCGGACGGCAGGGAGCTCGTTCTGGAGCAGGAGGTGGTTGGCCTCGTCGTCGAAACCCCACTGACAGATAACAAGGTTGGCACCAGAGTCCTTCAGCTTCTGAATCATCTCTGTGAACTTCTCCTTCTCGTAATCCTGCAACTTCTTAAACTCTTCGACGGATGTGATGTCAAGTTTGTGCTTGGTCTTGGGCTTAGGGGGTTCGAAGGGACAGGTAAGGATAGCCAGCTTCGCATCCCGAACCTCATCGGGCATCTGGGGGTGAGAGAAGTCCTTGTCCACAATAACACCCTGGACAAGCAGAGAGTCCTCGAGGGATCCACCGACCTTGCCGTCCACCTTGATCAGTTCGAAATCGACGTCCTTGCGCTCAAGGTCGGCAACCGAGAGCACAGCATCAACGGCGATCTTGGCGAATTGGTCGTGAGACTTGGAGACACTGCGAAAGTTGTCAGCATCAACGCTTGTTTGCACATCCACGGATCCATACATCTTGCTGCCGAGACTGGTCTTGGCCACTTGGAGGAGGTTGGTGGTATCATCTTTGCTGAAAGGGATTTCGTCACTGATTCTGTCGAGTTCGGCAACGGCGATCTCGCAAGCCTGGTCGTATCCATCGGCAATACGGATGGGATGGATGCCCTTGTCAATGAGATCCGAGGCTTGCTCCAGCATGGCAGCTGCGAGCACCACCACACCGGTTGTACCATCGCCAATCTCCTCATCCTGAGACTTCGAGAGCTCGACTAGGAGCTTCGCCACGTTGTTTGTGATCTCCATCTATTGATATCCCACGATTAGCTTCCCGGATCGAAATTGAACCTCGCGGAAGAAAAGGAGTTCAGAGTCGCACCTGGCCGAGAATGGTTGCGCCATCGTTGGTGACGGTGATGTCGCCGTCCGCGGAGATCAGAATCTTGTCGAGACCACGGGGACCCTATGATAAGAGTCAGATGCCGATCCGCCCATCGATTTTCGAGTGCCATACCAGAGAAGTCTTGACAATGCTGGCCACTGTCTTAGCGGCAACAATGTGTGACTTGACAGCCTCGGTGCCGTGCTGTCTCTTCTTCTTTCCCTGACTGTTTTATCACATGTCCGTCAGCTCTGAATATGAACCATTTGACCCTCAATGGTATATGAAAGCGGAAAAATCGGCGTAGCGGTGAACGTACTCCCGAACAACGATGAATGGCCGTCCCTGCTCGTCCTTCAAGACTTGGGCTACCCCTGAGTGTCAGCGACCGGATTCGAATTGTATTAGGCTGGTATTCGGTAGATAGTCACCTTGAGACATATCAAGCTCTGTTCAAGATCAAAATGGAGATAGTTAGCCATAGCACATTTCAAGAATGAGGGGTATGGGGGGTGTTCCTTACGCATTGCCATATTGACGGTGGGCTGCCACCTGGCAGGGTATAATGATTAAAAAGAGAGAGAGAGATCCGAAGAAAAAGAGAAATCAAGAGTGAGCAAGAAAGCAAAACACAGCTTGAATGAAATCCGAGGGGTTGAAGCTTCCCGAAATGCACTTTCGACAAATGAAATTCTGACTACCCAAAACAGACTAGCGTCTCTTGTCCGCCTTCACGCGTACTGAACTCCATGCTCTTGCTTGGTATGCGACTATCCTTACCTTGACTTTTACTGCTACAATTGAGGTACTGACCTCGCATCGCCAATCTGTTCTCACGACTCTCAAATCTCATATCTCCATTCAGACCAACCATGCCTCGTAAGTGAGCCCATTGTTGATCTGTGGCACTCGCGCGCGCTTGAGCATCTTTGACTTTTGGATTCTCTAGCCCCCGTGGAGGATATATCGGACGAAGAAACTGGCGACATACCTTTTAGGGATGCGCCTGAAGACCAGGCCAACGACAAGGCTACCGATGACCCGGCCGAAGAGGACGAAGAGGAGGAGGGAGTGTTAGTCGCGCATTCCTGCTCAATGACGAAGATTATTGCTGACAAGGAACAGGTACATCGTCGAGAGGATCGTTCAGCATGACTGGCTGGACGATGTATGTCAACAACAACACAGCCTTCATTTCGCGTCCGGCAAGCTGACCCGTAATACTTAGGGCACCCTCAAGCTTTTAGTCAAGTGGAAAGGCTACGAAGACCCGGCAGACCGCACGTGGGAAGAAGAGGAAGGTCTTAAGTACGTATATGGGCGCATTGAGCCTCGGGACGTGAGACTAGCTCGCGCGCATTTACTGACAAACAATCTAGGGAAGGAGCCAGTGACATTCTCGCGGCTTACTATAAGAAGGTGGGTGGGAGGCCCGAATTACCGCCGCCGAAGGCCAAGCCAGGCCGCAAGCGCAAGTCCATGGCGGATTCCAAGAGCGCCACACCCACGGCAAGCTCCTCCGCAGCCACTGAGCCCAAGCGTCGCAAGTCACAGAAGGAAACCAAGAAAGTGGAGTCCGACGCAGAGGAGAACGGTACCGACTGGGTGCCCAAGGGCAAGAGCTGGGACAAGGAGGTCCAGGCAGTTGACACAATTGTCCGCGACCCCGAGAATAATGGACTATACGCTTGGCTCGTCTTCAACAACGGAAGAAAGTCAAGGGTGACGATTGAGGCTTGCTATGAGAAGTGCCCAATGAAGGTATGCTAGCACCAATTGCAAGCCACAGGGAATTGATGATGCTAATTGCCAATTAGATGCTCAAATTTTATGAATCACATCTGTGAGTCCAGCCATCCCCACGAAATTCTTGACGCATACTAACATCCCTTGCAGTGTTTTCAAGGACGGTTAAGCGCGTCATGCATCTGGTTATGTCAAGGGCACATGACTGGAACGGTTACTCCCCTGAGATTTTCATTTATACGATATCTAGGGGAAAAGGTGAATTATCCTTGATCAATGCTCTCTACGGACTTAGCCAAAGTACTCTTGGATGTGGCACAATACCCTCTTCACATTCGTCCTCTGTTCTTACTTCAAGGCTTTTCTTTTCTCTGCGTTCCTGGGCTCTTCATAACCGGTGTAATTTGGTCATTTCGTCTCCTAATAGCCGGATTATCTCATGTGCATTAAACCGCAATTCCTTCCTTTCCCTGTAACTTCCATCCGTGCGCCTGATAAAAAGAGAACCTCCCATGGATATCACTAAATGAGGCCCGCCTCCCGTGCCATTCTGTAGTACTCCCATCGCTCCTTCACGAATTCAGCACCATGCTTCGTCAAGGCTCGTTCCACGTTCGCACGTTCTTCTGCCTGTAGACATCGGTCATCATCTGTCGTCCACACCCCAGGTATGCCGTCGGGGATCCCGTTTCCAGCAGCGAGGTGTTTCAGGACTTTATCAGCCATATCCGGAACCATACTCGTGCAGCGCAATGCGTCAAAAACGTGATTTTCATCAATGCCCCGACTTAGCCGTTCATCGATCCAGGTGTCCACGTCCGGTCCGTCGCTAGTGTCATCGTCCATCACATCTGGTGCTGGACTTGACGGAAAGAACGGTAGTTCTAAGAAAACGGGGTCCACTGGGTCTTTGAAGGGATCGTCGACTTGGGGTCTGTCCTTGTTTGGCTGTTTCTTGAACCGACCCGACTGCGCAAAGGCGTTGTCTCCTCTTGGCCGTGAAACGGGGACTGGTTGTTGTGTTGTATTGAAAGGTGGTGGCGGAAATGCAAGGTTTCCACGACGAGTGTTTGCGAAAGGACTTGGGACCTGGAAGGGGGTGGGGTCTCCACGGATACCGTGTGCCCTTGCCGTTGGAGACGGGGGGACAGGGTCCTTGGATTGAGGCCCAGCCGCCGATTTTGCTGCCATATTTGATGGGGTTGACCCACCAGGGGATGGCACACGAGGTCTGGGCTGAGCAGAGCTGGAAGTGGTATTAACTGCTCTTCTTTTTGAGGAGGAATCGGCTGTCTGAGGTTTGTCGACTGGTTTGGGGTCCGAATCTCGCTTTCGTTTTGAGCCGGATGGGGCAGCTTGCATAAACTCAGCGTGGGATTGGGGAACTCCACCACCAGGACGAGGCTTGCCACGCAGCTGCCTAACATATCGAGTACGCCACGATTGCCATGAATGACGAGGGCACTGAGTTTCGAATGTTAGCGTCTTTGTCGTACTTTTTCCAAAGGAAGGGATAGGTTCCATCATACAAGTTGTTCTAGTTCTATGTATACTTTGTTACCGCTGAGAGGCGCTCCAGGCTCTTTTTCCTCAATATGGGCAATCCAGTCAAAGAGGATCTGGTCATCTTCCAGTGTGAAGGGTTGTCTGGTGCCTTTGGTAGCAATGTGAGTTGCCCCAGCCGGACGAGGTCTGGATGTCCCAGCTCGGTGTGCTTCAAGATCTTCAAGCCGGCCATTTTGAATGGACCGTTCAACATATCGATAGGAATATCTATCATCGCATTAGCATGAGTTCACAGTTGAGTCGGGACAGAAAGGACTCACGTATCAGGAGGGATGCCTTTCTTTGCGTGATCTACCAGCTTCACGTCGGCATCTTTCTCCATGAGCACCACCGTGCCACCATGTTTCTACCTCAGTCAACTTCCCGAGCCATCGAATAGATGGAGTGGCAACAAACCGCTATCATTTCTTTAAACCTGAGCCTTTGTGGAACAGTCTGGGACAGCCAAAACCTTGCGCCTTTGAACAGGCTATCTCCTGTCCCGCCATTACCAGAAGACGCCATTTCTAGTGATCCTCGCACTGGAGGGGATGCTGTCGGTGTCCTTGACCTCTGGACGTGATATCACCTGTCAACGTGTCACAAGTATCATAATTCACGGGCGAAAAGACTGCGTATGACATCAGCCTTTGATAAAACCTTGGAGTCAAGCCCAGAATGACCTGGTAAATTCACTTAGACGGTCGCGCGTTGAAAGTTGGTCTTGAGATGGAAACCGCGGTCACGTGGTGTACACAAAACCGACTCGGCGCTGACGGACCACGCATCAAGGGCATCACAAAGGAACCTTGGAGAAATTGCGAGAGAATGCACGAATGACTTGAAACTAAGAACAATAACAATGGGTGTTCTCAGAACGGTTGGTCTGGTGATTCTGGGAATCTCAGCGTTCACTTTTATCGCTCTGTTTGGCAGGCTACCGGCCTTCAGGTAAGGAATGCGCCTAAGAGTTCCCAACACGCGCTAATTAATCCAGAAAAACACCAGTCGCTTTTTTACATCGGCTTCTGTGGGTGTATCTTCCCAATGGAATTGCTGTTGTCGACAATCGCTTGTTCGGCGGACGAGTAGTGCGGTGCTGGACTCGATCCGGCAGCTATGTATTGAAGGAGAATCATCCTTTGGTTCTGGTATGTCTTGAGATCGTATAAATCGACCAGCATGTTAACCTTTTACACCAGTTATTCTTTGTATCACTACTCGTGATTGGCGAAGGGATATTTGTCCCAGCTGCATGGCCTCGGCTGTCGAGCTCCCATAAACTTTGGGTCCCCGGTGCTGTTGTATTGCCATATGTTCTACTCTACAAGTGTGTAATGACAAAGTCATTTATCACACCTGAAAACCACGAAGAAGAAATGAAACGATACCCATACGACCGAGTCCTCTTCCACCCAGGACATCGCTGTACCACCTGTGACTTCCTCAAGCCGGCGCGTAGCAAGCACTGCAGTTTCTGCCAGGCTTGTGTCTCACGACACGATCACCATTGTGTCTGGCTGATGAACTGCGTCGGAGCCAACAACTGCGTTTACTTCATCTCGCTGCTGCTCTCACTTTCCGCCATGCTGGTCTACGGATCTTACCTTGGTTATTCCTTGCTTTCCGGGACCCTCGAAGAGCTAGTCCCGCCAGATATGAAGGCTGCCATGCAAGGATGGACAATGTACTTCAACATCTGGGGTATTGTGATTGCTGCCGATCCCCGTATTGGGACTATCTTCCTCTTGATGCTCATGACTGCCCCGCTGGCGGGTGCTTTCCTGGCTTACCATGTCTACCTGATCTGGGCTGGCACGACTACCAATGAGACATCCAAGTGGTCGTACTGGAAGGATGATGTCGAGGATGGCTTTGTCTTCAAGACAAAGCGAAGTCTGATCTTTGAAAACCCACTGCCAATGACTCCCCATGATCAAGCGTGGCCTGTCCACACTGATCAGATTCTTATCATCGACGATGATCCTCCGACGGAAGGATGCTTGCTGGCATCTGACTCCAATCGTATCGTTCGTCGTCCTGGCCGCGAAGTACCACCCGATCCGCGATGGAAGCGACTTGACAGTATGAGGGATGTTGACAACATCTATGACCTGGGCTTCTGGGATAATCTCCGAGATGTGATAGGACTGTCCGTCCGACGACCGAAGAATGTGCATAGATAGATGGTCACTAGATGGCCTAGGTAGATGTGAATTGAAACTTGCTTGGCTTGTTTGACTGCAGTCCGGCCATGTATCCGCACTCGCAAATTGTTTCCCAAACTGTATCCTACGCCGAGTCTATATTTAGCCCATCAACCAAGTTGGCATCGAATGATGTTGTAAAATGAGTCATTTGAGAGGAAAGTAATCCCCGCGCTATTCATTGCGCATACAACCGGCTCAAAATGGACACGAGGTAATACGAGCTTGCCGATATCGGGCCCAACTGTCGATCTTTATAGTCTTGATGGAGATTCACAATAGGATTTTGGTGTCACTTTCTTAGGTTGTCAGCTTGCAACACGAAACTATGCACAACATGCTCCCGACACTCAAGATCGCTGATTTGAACGACATCCCCTCTTCCCAGCGAATCTTCATCGTCGGAGGAGGTATTGTCGGCGCAGCACTTGCATTCCATCTCTCCCAAGCGAAAAAGGGATGCCAGATTGTCCTCATCGATAGATGCTTACAGAAGCCTCTGGGGTCTACAGGCTATGCCCCAGGCTTCGTTGGCCAATTCAACGAGTCACCTATACTGACTCGACTCGCTAAAGATACTGTTTCAGAGTACCTCACCATTCCCGGTGGCTTCAACACCGTCGGTGGCTTGGAACTTTCATCAACACCATCAGGCGTGGAAACATTATATCGGCGACGGGAGCTAGCACAGGCTGCTGGCCTGCCGGCTGAGATCATCACCCCAGAGACAGCGGCACATCTTGCTCCGGACTTCATTGACGCCGAGACAGTGAAGCTTGGTTTGCATTTCGCATCGGATGGGACAGCAAACGCGCAAGTTATTACCTCTTACTACTTTGATCAAGCTCGAAGCCAAGGTGTAGACTTTGTTGAGGCTTCTGTCACTGGCTTCTCAACGACAGATCACAATAATGGACAAGTTGCGCAGATAGCAGCTATTCAGACCACCGAAGGGGACATCTATTTGCAAGGCAGTACTGTCATTCTCGCAACTGGTATTTGGACTTCGTCATTGACAGGTACTGCTGCCACCGGTGATAAAGGTTCAATCACAGGCCTTCCGATTCCTATTGTTCCAGTTGCGCATCCCTACACCTTCACTTCACCTCGACCTCTCCGCACTGGAGCTCCATACCCATTCGTTCGCTGGCTCGATTATCATGTCTACGCCAGAGACCATGGAGATCGCGACGGGCTGGGGAGTTACGACCACGCTCCACTGCAGCTGGATCCAGTTGATACGGCCGTCGGAGCATGGCCCTCGAGCTTCGACCAAGTTCTAACCAAAGCGACCTCTCTTTTGAAGAACGGGGATCAATTCCAAATCCATGGAAATGACACCGACTCGGATCCCTGCGCCGTGAAACGACCGTTCAATGGCATCTTCTCGGTTACGCCCGACAACCTCCCACTTGCAGGAAAGGTGCCAGATACTGCCAACTTGTGGATGTGCGCTGCAATTTGGGTGACTACTGCTGCTGGTACGGCGAAATTGGTGTCACGGAAGATTCTTGGGGAGGCTGAGAACTCTTCTACTTCGGAAGACGAGCGGCTCCTGGAAGCTTTGAGTCCTGCACGTTTCCAAGGTGCTGGAGCAGAGACTCTTGTCAGTCAGGCTTTGGGAAAATATAATGATATCTACAATAGAGACACCCAGGGTCATTGAAATGGCTATTTAAAGCCTTGCGTAGGAGGGGTGCTTCGGAGACAAATGTGTTAAGAATGAATTGAGAAATTCGATTACCGCCTCCAAATCGGAGACAATTGCTACCTGAAGAGTGCATTTGTATTCAGTATTCAGAGAACAATTACTACATTTTTAAAATTTTGACTCAGCAAGAGGTCTTCCAAGGGTTGTTAGCCACCCAACATGCTTGCCGGGAACTTTGATGAAAAATCAAGCTTATAGTACATTCGATAATAGCCAAATATGCCTCAATCTCGACAGATATTTGCAGCTAGGTATATTCTTTATGTGGAATTCGAGACAAGAATGTAGTTGAACATCAGGTGATTCAGCTATAATAGCTCCTTGTCATGTCATTCCTCAGCTCCACCCAAAATGTAGTCTCCAGCTCCACTTTGCCAATGTCATTGTTCTAAGCATTTTAAAAAAAAATGTCGACAAGTCTTATAATTTTGCATTCTCACCTGCATATACAAAACGGCTAATGTTGATAATGCGGGGAGACCTACGTCATGACTATATCCCCTGTAAACAGCGAAGTGGAGATCTAACTAGAGTCATGATTGCATGTTTAAATGTAACACGGAATGAATGGACCAACCTTAACCGTGTAGATCAGACCATCCCCGCGCAGAATGCTGGGGTAATCTTCACTATAAATAACGACGGTCTTCCACCTTCCCCTCTTTCCTCCTCCATCTCTCCATTCCAATTATGACACGGGGATTCGCAACCATCACGCCTCAGTGCGAGGAGGCCTTTGACCAGGTCAAAGAGACCGACACTCTTGACTACGTTATCTACGAAGCTTCTTCCCACGACAAAAAGATATCCGTTGCCGAGTCCGGCAAATACAAGGACTACGCCGAATTCCTCACTCACTTCAAGGAGGACACTCCTCGATACGCTGTCGTTGATTTCAAGTACGACTCTCCAAGCGGCGGAGAACAGCGACACAAACTTGTTTTCATTACTTGGTATGCTAACGTTGCCTCGTATGACCCCGCCTGTGGGTGGTCGCGTGATGTCGATGCAGCTTGCTAATTGCTCAACCTCTCACTCCAGGGTTCCCGAGAAAGCTAGCATCCATGATCGAACCTACTACACAACAAACAAGGATCACCTTTACCGCGCGTTTGAGGAGATCAGTCTCCATGTGCAGGCACACACCCAGGCTGAACTAGCACACGCTACCAGTATGTACCCGCAAAGGACCGATGGTTTGCTCTAGTAGTCAAAGCTGACTGTGTTTTTTTTTTTTCCTTTTTCTAGTCATGAACCAATTCAAGGTTCTCTGAAGAGCCTTTTCAGCCGTGATCATGAAGAGAGCGAACGACCTAGTTCACAATGAGGGTAATTAGGTAGCATTACTCCAGAATCAAATGTCCCGTCTATCGGCCTTACACAAACCCCATTTCCCATGGCCATTCTTCAAATAACCCTGGTGTTCCTTTCTACTTTCTACTAGAACATTGATGCATCCTGTCCAGTGGGTTTGTATAGAAGCAGATACTAACCCAAAGTAGCTTAATGCGCCTTGTGGGCCTTGCAGTGCTGATATCGTCTGACAATGGCGACAGGGTGGTACTTCAGCAAAGTATCTAGTTGGAACGAAACAGACAACTTAATATCACCGCCATTTTCGTGCTTTGAACTCTACAACCAAACAGTCAGTATTCACCGCCTTTGGTTCTGCTGGAGCGGTGAGAGGATAAATTATTCTGCCTTATATCTCCGCTGGCGTCGTTAGCCAAACATCTAGACTGGATGGCAGGCTAATTATTTAGAGAACTGCCGATCTTCAATGGAGATGAAATGAAAATGAAGAGGAGCAAACCCATTTTTGTTATGATGCTATCATACCGTCTTTGTCTCCGACAGTACTAGAGACATTCAAACCCATAGAGACCGTACACTATTCACCTAGTTGATGAGCCGTATAAATTTAATTTTTCGAATACCTTCTCTCTCATTCCCAGTACTCCAACTCGTCTTGCTACGTTGTTGGCATTCGGAGGCTCTAGCAGGCGCGTTCGTGCGGGCGGAAAATTTGTCTCCCCACACCTCCAAATCTTTGACCTCTCATCCCACATCACCCCGCTTGTTCTTCTGGCTACGCTCTGATCTTCCACCATGGCGGACCCGAAGCCATTGTGTACACCTGCTGAGCTGATGCTCAAGGTTATTCTCGCGGGGACCCTGAGCCACTATGAGACCAAGGGCATGATCGATGACAAACGCCTCGAGCACATGCTAGCTGCTGGAAAGCAGATCCTTTACAAGACACACCAAGAGAGTGATGTTCGGTAAGTCAACTTTGCGCCCGGCCTGGTTGCTCTGGATGCTAATGCTGCGCGATTATAGTCACAATCTCGGCATGTCGCCAGACATCTGGCAAGGCCTCACGAACGTTCTCACGAAAGCTATCCCAGTCCTCGAATCCCAGTCATTCGCATGGAAGAGCCCGGCAGCGAGCTACGAACATTCATCCTCCAACCTCATCGCATACAACTACCTCTCCCTAGTCAAGGACATCGAGCGCCTCAATGATCTCTGCACAATTGCTCGCAATCTTCTCGCCACAACAAAGAAAGCGCAGAATCTTGCCGCGGAAACTGGCTTCGACCAGCGAATCCTAGCGCTCATTGACACCTGCGT
>ERZ1673737.3740-NODE-3740-length-11277-cov-4.071467_pt1 | contig 11277 bp, 9 predicted proteins | sample MGYA00580211_ERZ1673737 | MGnify/ENA primary metagenome ERZ1673737 (study PRJEB41218, sample SAMN15661789) | gut metagenome | host: Homo sapiens | place: Canada: London | collected 2015-08-20/2019-03-30 | study: EMG produced TPA metagenomics assembly of... | reverse complement strand
GATACATCTGGGTATCCTATCGCGGGGATATAAAGGTAAAAGCATGACGAATGGTAGAGGAAGGTTCGAGATTTCATCGGAAAAGAGTTCGACTCGGTTGCGCAGAACGGCGAGGCACAAGCTGACACAGCCTTGTGTGTTTTCCGGAGGAATGCGGGGGAGGGGAACTTGGGGTTAGTTTCATATAAAAATAGTCGATGTAGGCAAGAAGAGCCAAGGTATTAGGTAGACGATTTAGGAAAAAGGGTCGGATGGTGGCCAAGTCAAGCGGTGACCCTGACAGATGTGTCTGCCGGTTTGCAGGGAGCTTCAGGAGCATCGTACAAGGATTTTCTGATATGTTCGAAGATAACTTGGAATTTTGTCAATCGGACAGCTCGAACAGCTGTGCGATTTGAGCGATCACACGAAAACACTTTTGATAAGGTCTTGCCCAGGTCTTTCGAATACATGAGTTGGCTGGAGCCCTCCTTTATTGAACTGGGGTTGTGATAAGGACGTCGAAGTTTATAAGGATGTGATTGATCTATACCTGTTATGCGCTTCGAGCTGAAAATCTCAACCGGTCGCATGAGAGTCTGAAACCGAGGCACATGATTCTGGGCATTGAAGAAACATCAAACAAAAAGGAGGAGAAAGCAGAAGTGGCAGGGAGAAGCGAAGTATGCCGAGCATGGAACGCGCAATGGGCCACTTCTGACCGCACAGCCAAGCGGAGATACGGGTTTTGTGTACAGTGCCCAGGAACAGGCCAAGAGGAGAGCCAGAAAGAAAGAGCTGGTACGGATGTTGCGGCCGCTGATTCGTCATAATTTGACTCATCTCAGCGGAATGAAAGGATGAGCCAAGAAATCCCCCAAGAGTGGAATGATGAAGGTTCTTGACCAAATGGGCTAATGCAGCTTGGGGGAAGATTATTGAGAGCTTTTACCTAAGGAATATTGAACAAAGCAGGGCATTTGTGGGAAACTGATTTCTCAAAATGAATGCCAATGCCGCCAACCTCTCGGCGTCTGGGCGCCCTCGGCTCCTGGACGGATATCGTGCCGCGCATTTCGAGCGGAGAGGCAAACACATGAAAGACAAGGAGTAGAGGGAATCCAACAGGGTTAAAAACAGTCATTGTCAGCACAATCACAGTCAACATATAACTTATAAGTATACATACACGACACACTGAACACATCACGTGCGTCACAGCGTTACCGCCAAGACTGCAGGCTTCGTCTCATCGCGGATCATCATGCCCTGCAGCCAATTAGAGGCCGTTTATTGACGACTCATAAACCCCGACGGCAGCTTGGCGGCTTGGCAGTTGGTAAACTCCTGTAATCGACTGCAGTCGTCGAATTGCTCAACTCTACCCACGTCTCACCGTAGGACAATCTCCCTTGTCCGATATTAAAATGTCGAGGACTCCGTATTGGAGCTATGGTGAAGGGGAACGATCAACAGGATGCCCAAATGATTTGGGTACCCTATGCAGGGCTCGACTCTAATGCCAAGGGCTCGGCATCTGGGCGCCTTGGCAAGAGGACTGCAAACAGATGGAAATGCTCCTTCCGCTGTCTAGCCTGGCCTTTCCGCTCTGGTCTCATGAGATCCTCCGCAGTCTCTTATAAGTCGCTCCTTCCGCCCTTCCTCCCTCCCCCTATCCCCCGACTTCACGGAGTGCGCCTACCCCCCTATGCCAGAAAGATTATGCACCTTGGCCAGGAAACCATGCGGTGATCTCTCCTTCCAATAGTCGCCATCTGTGCGCCTCATACTTTCCTCGTCTTCACCTCCTGTCTCACGCTTTCTCTCCGGTTCGTCATGGGGCTGCCGGAGATGTCCCATAGTCCCGCCTACTATCAGGATCTGGGACCCCTCGGACCAACACACACTCGCAGCTCGATCGTCACCCCTCCCACAGCCGCTCGTCGATCCCAAGAACAATCCTCGGTGCTCGGTAACCTTGTCAGCGGGTCCCGTCCTTCCTCTCCCTTGTCAAGCCTCGACGTCAGTCCCCGCACATCTGGCTCACGGGGATACCGTGTATATCAGACCCAAGCCCTGGGAGGATCGCCCTGGCCGGGGTCAGATCATCGGGGGGAAGTGGGATCCCTCCCAGCCCAAGGCTCTATCTCGAGTGGTGCACCCAAAGAGACGCGGACCCGGAGTAGCTGGGCAGACCAGCCGTCATTGATGTCGGGGGAACATTCCAACCCCAGCATAACTCGCACCCGCAAGCGAGACATTCCAGATGACGAAATAGTCACCAACGAGGGCCAAGATGCTCTCTTGATGCTGGTAAGTGTTAAATCATAGCTGTCCACGATCATATACTAATATAATCAACAGTTCCGACTAACAGTTGTCCCTTTATACGCCCTCGGAGGTGCCCTATACACCATCTCCGCACTATTCTTCGCCCTCCTTGTCTCACCTTTCCGTCTCTGCTCATTCTCACCATACCTCCGTTCAAGAACATTCGGCTCACAACTATGTGACCTCCTCTCTCCCGCCCTTCATATCCACGAACGGCTTGTGTGTATGCAGCCACCACCTGCAGCAAACCGATCACCCTCAACGCAGTGGATCCAGTCCGAGCCAGACTCCGATCAGCCGTCAATCGTATCCGAACCAAGCGAGGTCTACTCTCTCGGCACATCAGTCGTCGTCCTAGTTCTATCGCCATTCTACGGCATTGTAATACTCCTATTCGCATGGACAGCCGCATTTTTCTGGGTATTCGCCATGGTCCTCGGAAACCCAGACGGCACCGAACGCAAAGACGACGGCCGTGCTGCCGTCCTCGGAGTCTGCAAATGGTGGCGGACATGGCTTTGCAAAGCCCGCAAATTATAATGATATACGGCGATCTCGCCAACAGATGGCAGGCCGACCAGAGACACAGATGCGTCTCACTTTTCTACCCTGACATATCATCCCGGACCGCATGATACTTACATTGTGGTACATGGCGCCGGCAACACGTGGAACGACCTCATTACATTACCTTTTTACCCTTCTCATGCCGATATTACTTCCGTCCCGACGGCCATGATTATACATTTTGCATCGTCGATGCACACGGCGTTTGGGATTGGCTTTATTCTTTTTAACACGGGCGTCTGGCGGGCGCACAATCACCCCTCGAATTTTCGAATGTATCCTTTTTATCTTCTGCCTTGCAGATCATTAGGGTTGGGCTGCCGATCCTCTGTCAGACGAGACATTTTACTTGTCTGGTTGGGGATGCATTTGCCTACCTTGGAACTGTACTTGTATGTGTGAAACTAGTCTGCGAGAGGAGATTTTATGAACGCACTGCTTTCAAGTGCGAATTTGATACCCGGGTTTGCTGTTTGGATTTTTGATGTCTCGTAGTGACTACTGTAAGGAAAAGTCCAATTAGAGGATGCGCTTTTCAAACGCTTCCTAGTCTGGCGTTTAGGGCTGATGGTTGCAGAATGACAGAGATCTATCCCGCTATGTAGACAGGGTCCCTGGGATTTCTGACACGGAGCTACAACTTCGAATGGTGAAAAGCTCTGCATTTTGAAAGCTCAAGGCTTGAACACCTCCAATTAACTTTCTCGCTATAACCCAAGCCAACTTCCCAAGCAACGTGGCCCAACCTACGTTCTGATCCCAGGCGCAAATCGGGAACTAAGAATCGTCTCACGCTTCTCGCATGGCTAGGGTTGTACAAGTAAGCCTAAACCGGGAGTTCAAGTCAACAGTTCTGGCTACTCATAAAATGAAACCGTCATAGTCACTTCGGCAGTCTGATATTATTGACTTCTATTCATGCTATGTACATGACTATTTACATAAAATTGCCCTGCTTAGCAATGCATATCACATCCTAAGAGGAAAACTGCCTATACCCCTGAATAATAGCCTCCCACCCACCAGGGTGATTATACTCGCTAGGATTCGACTCGCCATCCAGAATCATGACATCCGCCTTCCTCGTGTTAACAGAATACCAAACCAAATTCTCAGGACTATTAGCCACACGCATCATATTCGTCTGACACGATCCATCACACTGAGTCCCATAATCACCATTCCACTCCCCATTAAAGAAAGCCCACGCGGCACTGTTATACAGCAAGATATCCTTGCCACCGTTGACATTAGTCGCAAGCGACGTACGACACTTCTGATCATTCGCACCGCACCACGAGAAATCAGGATCCCCAAACGAAGACTCAGCCGTCCAAGGCGCCGGCGCCGTCTGCGTTGCACCCTCACCCTGCATATAGGGACTCTCGGTCTGGAGCATGCCTGCGTAGACATTCTGCGCGGAGTTGAAGTTGTAGTTGTACAACCAGTGATGTTCAGATCCCGTTCCAGTGAGCCAAGTACCCTTAGTTGCGTCGACGAGGATGCCACGTCCGGTAGAGATGATCGTCTTCGACGATCCACCGTCTAGATTGTGGTCTGCGGTCCAGCCCCAGAAATTCTCAATATAGGCAGACGACGACTTGGTGAGATGCATCACCATGAACGCCGCCATGCACTGCGACGTGTTTTGGTTATCGCAGTTATCCTTGATACTCGTCTCGGCGGTGCCGCCCACGGTCACTATCGTATTCCACAATGCTACATCACCAGGTTTTGTACCGGCGGCATTGACCTCGAGAATGATCGCGCCGGGGAGGATCTCACCCACGCTGAAACGCATGTTCTGTATCTCGATGACGCCCTTGTCGTTGGCTTGTCCGACCTGGACTACTGGCTTTGGGTTCGAGGCGTCCTTGAATGCATTGCCTGCTCCGGAAATCACGGCCCATGCCTCGCCCATGATGCGCGAGCCCACGGGGACCTTCAGTGTGTTCTTGACAGTGTACACTCCATAAGGGAAGTATGTGATTTTGCAGTTGGCTGCGTTATCCGCCAATATGGCATTGAGTGACTCCACGTCGTCTGTTGAGCCGTCGCCTTTGACTGGGTGGCCGCTCACGTTTTTGACGTTCACGACCTGGTCCGAGCCATACTCGGCGTAGGTAGGCTGGATGCGGGTGAAGTATTTGCCATTAGACAAGAGCGCGGCTGGTCTAGAGGTTGTGAGGCTCTTGCCTGACACGTACTGACCGGGGGTGATGTTACCCCACGCCCACGTGTCGACCTTGTCGGTAGCGGCAAGCTTCACGTTGTTGTTGCTGCCGACCGCAATAGGATTGGTGGTGTCGTGAACGAGGTTTTGAATGATCAGCTGGCTGTTGCGGTTGCCGCTGTCGTTAGACGAGTCATGGAACTTCACCACGGTGCCCGAGTTGGTTGATTTGGAATCTAGCAGGACCATACTCCCAAGCCCGTTGCTGCTCATGTCAACGCCCAAGCCGACAGTATCGAATGTCACGCCCTGGAGAAGAGCTGTATGGCCACCGGAAGCCTCGAAGGCAGTCGTACACTTCCTGAAGTAGATGTTCTTGAAGTTGACCTGCTGGTTGGAGTTCTTGATTCCGACGGCGCCACCAGTAATGTCGACATCCGTCACGGCGATCGTCGATCCAGCGTTGATGTGGATACCAGTGTGTCCGGTAGAGCTGGTAGGCATATTGATTTTGACATTGGTCAAGCCAGACCCCTGAGCCACACCCCATTGCAACGCAGTGATCTTGGTATCAGCGCTGAGGGCTGTGGTATCAATAACCACGTTTCGTAAGAGAGTCATGAAACTCGTCTCAGGCGGGCCATTCTTGCTGTCGTATCCATTGACCACCGTATCACCGTTGAAGTCGGCTGCCGCCTTGAGCACTGGTGGATTCAGCGGATCGCCGGTGATCACAGTCCCGACACGCAAATTCAAAGTGCTCCTAAGCTGGTACGTTCCACTGGGGAGAAAGACTTCCGCCGGGTACCTAGTGACACCCTTACTCTCGCGGCTGCCATTCGATCCATCGTTGTTGATCGCATTCTGGATGTTGCTGGTTTGGTCGCCAGATCCGTCGGCCGAGGCGGAATAGTCCTTGACATTGCGCCACACGGGGTAATTGGGGTTGGCAACTTCGGGGGCATATCCTCGGGCATTTCCAGTGTGATCCTGATTCAGAAGCCAGTAGGTCGAAGGGGAGGAAGCGGTGGGCCCGCTGCAGGCTCTTGCGCGGATCTCTCTGTATAGATCTGTCAGCGTAGTTGGTAATCGTTCAGGCATAGAACTTACCCGCCAGAAGATGAATGAATAGCAACTGCCGAGGCTGGAGAAAGCGCACTCGCCACGGCAGTCAACCAAAGAAGATCACGCATGATCAAGGAAAGTAACAACCAATATCACGCAACTGAAGTATGTACCAAAAGAGCGTATGTAAAAGGAAAAGGAAGGGAATGTATGTGTATTAGAAGCCAGACAAGGGCCTCCATATAAATACCCACGCAGACAAGATCAAAACAAGCCATTGCTACACTCGCACTCGATAGCCCGTTATGCACTTTCCATTTTCCCATTGTGGTTAGATGTCAGACAGCTGAAGGGGATCGACAGCAACGTGGGGCAAGACGTGAATGGAGCACGACTCAAGGACTGTGGGGGCCGAAACCCGATCGGGGAACTGGTATTCGACTTGAATCATCGTTCTCGAATCAGAGATAGACCAGGGTGACTGGTGTAATTGAAGGTGCGTGAGATAAATTGGAGAACCCTGGACATCCTACGTACCCCTGAATGGATCCCGATGGCACCCTGGGCCGGATGGCTGAGCAATTGTTTGCGTCTCCACTTGGGAATTTGCCTATACTGTGCCAGTGTCCGACCCCTAGTTTTTCTGGTAGTGTCCAGCGTTGAGCATGAGACCAAGAATTGTAAAGGTCGGGGAAGAAATGAGGTCTCGCCGTCGTGAAATGGTGCCTGAGGTCCCAGTATCAATCAACAATGAGAATGCGTCTTTATTTACCAGGCCATGAAGTCATGTCCTTGCAGACCTTGAAGAAATTAGCCTGTATGATTGCTGGATGTATACTGTGCATGACATACCAATGTTCTTTTGGCCCGAATCAACCTGCCGCCATATCAAGTCCAAAATATCCATTGCATTGATCATATTGTAATTGTACATTTTTCGATGGAAGCATACAAGCAATGATTGAACAATTGTCCGATCCGCCCCAAAGGCATAGCGCCCGGCGATAAAGAGAGCGGTGTTCACTCCTAGGACAGGCGAAAGGCCTGATGGAGGCTCAAGCTGTTGAACAAGATGGATGATCATCTTCACTGGCTGCTGTACTTCCATAGCCTCGGAATCAAGGCTCATAATCTGTGTGCGAATGTGGATCAATGCGGTATATTCGAGCAATAGGTTGCAATAAGCGAATTCAAGGGCTTGCTTTTCGTCCAATGTCTCCTGGAGGCTCGGGGAGAAGCATGGCCGAGTACTCTTATCTCGTTCTATCATTTCCAAAAGCCGGCTCTCAAGATTGGCTGCTTGAAGCTCGAAGTCTGGATCAGAAAGTGGGACAAAGTTATAAGAGTCGTGCTCTCTCTGTCGTCGCTCCCACGCAACAGCGCCTATCTGGTGAAATATCTCAAATATTTCGGGATAACAACCGGCATAATCATCAAAGAAGACCCGGCTCGGCTGTGATGAAGTTTCAGAAGACCCATAACTCAAGTCACCTGCTGGAAACCCGTCCGGAGTCAAGCTTGCAACCATCTTAAGTAATGAGTAACGCCTTCGTAGAAAAGAAATTGATGGATCTAAATTGGTCGAGTCAGACTGCGCAGCATAAATAGCAGACATGATAGCTCTTGCCCCCTGAAGATGTATCCTCCAGGAATTGTATTCCTCGTTTTCATGGCATAAAGTACCCAAGCACAGGATCAAACAAGTTGCAAAGAGGGTTTCCAGCCGGCTATACCCTGAAACAATCTCTTGACGAAGCTGACCTATACTTTTATTTCTCAGACTCGCCGCGTGCCATTTCAAGCTACCGCGCGAGATCTCAGAACGTGTCTGACTTGCTTTATGAGCAGATGAGAAAGCAAAGATTGCATGACGGAGCGCAGGGTCTTCAAATGCCATAGGAAGAAGGACACGGCATGTCTCGTTCTGCATCTGATTGTGACAGGACATCGTCCCAGATGCCGTAGAGACAAAGTAATGCCAAAGCTGCTGTAAGTCGGCATCGAGGTCAGGTGGAAGTCCAGAGAGGGACCGAGTTAAAGAAAGATGAGAACGTGGCTGTTCTGAAGTCCGCGAGGCCACGCTCGCAGGTGTCGCTATCACCTCCGCTGAATACACGAAAGCTCCGTCTGCGGGACCTGGTTAGAACAAGAAACAGAGACAGGCGCAGAAGGTTGGCATACTGATCATTTGCACTGGACAAATGCCAAAGCGAGATAGACCGAAGGCTCGTCCTCCCCATTTGAGATTGAGGCGGTAAACACAGTTCTCTCCAGCACTACGGCATCGGCCGCAGTCTGGTCGTGCCTCGTCGCACTTTTGCCTTCGACGTTTGCAGCGCTCACAGCCCGCCCGCGAGCGTAACTGTGTAGGAGGGTTCTCCATTGATGTGGGATAACGCTGAGTCGCCAACCCCGCAAGGCGTATGTTCCCGTGTTGCTGCCTCAGGCTGACGAATATATACTGTATCTAAAACAGGTTCAAGAACGCCTTCTCTTTGTTTTTGTGCTTGTTCCTCCCTTATATTCTCTAGCTAGTAACTTCTCCTAAGGTCTACCTTCCACAAATCTCGCATCTCTGGGGTGATGCTGGTGGATTTGTACGCGAACTCTTCTCTTCGAGCCAGACACCAGACACCAGTCAATCCATTCCTCAAAACTTTCATGCTTGGTGTATACTTCATGCAGTCGTAGACGTGAGGGTATGTATTGGCCTAGCATCAATTCATGCTTATGAAGCACACCTCATCTGGACCTCCATTGAAATAAACGTGCCCAAGATCGGATAAAAACGACATGCGAAGGGTCAGCTGCACGTAGGATTAGACACCGTATTCGGTCAGCCCCTATGGGCTTCACCGCTTGTCGAACCCAGTCTAAGCTGGTAGAGGACATTGCCATTAACCCACCTTGACGTGAGTATATCGTCATACTGTTTTCGCTCTTATCCGCCTTTTCCACTAATGGAAAAGAGAAGATTTCTGTGATTGAAGAATGTTCATTGATGCGATATTCGTACAATGTAAAGTCACTCTTAACTTATAGCACACACATTTGGTATCGTTCCCACCGGAATTCAGCACACCATAAGATCACCGGAGCCAGGCTGCAATTTTCAAGAATTCCAGTTTCTCCTTATCCCTCTCCTTCCTTTCTTCCTGGTTCTTCTTCTCTTGCTCCAGCTTTGCCTGGAGCTTCGCGATCTCCCGTTCCAGAACACGAATCTTCTCCTGGCCCCGAACTTCCGCTGACCACATATCCCACAATTTCTGATTCCTGATACACCAAATCAAGATATCGCGCGTGGCCATGGTGTCTTCAAAGGCACTGTGACCTTGTTTCCCGGCCTGGATATCATAACCAGCCAGCTCCTTGGTGAGAGTTTTCAAGCTCCATGTGCGCGACAGGGCCTGGCCCGGAGGTAAATCATTGAAGACAGCCTCGCTGGTGAGGATAGAAGTGTCGACGATTTTGGGGTGGATGATGCCCAAGACGTCGAGATCGTTGTTCAGGGAATGGCCGATCAGCACTGTTTCAGTATCCACGAACCTCCATAACATCTCGCGCGCGTTGGAGTACCCAAGCAATGCTTGTCCATTCCGGACCGCCTTGTTCATGGCACTACAAGTCACACCGCTGTATCGAGAGTCCCAGTGGACAACCTTGGCGGTTGGTTGCACATAGTGGTCCAAGAGTACTTCGCCCGAGAGAAAGTCGACAGCAGTCAGATAAGCGAGTTCCCGACGCCCGTTGGCGACTTGTACCATCTCACAATCGAGAACAACCGCTTTTCTCTCTGTTCTTTTACCCGCGTGAGCTACAGGCGTGTGACGGAAGAGTGCGTTCGGGATAGATGGGCGTTTCCTCTTATCTTCTGCGACGATCCCGACGGTATAACCTTGTGCCTGAAGGCGAGCCTTTCCATGGCATTGTAACTGTAGATACCGCACGCTCAAAACTCGTTCTTCCGCCCCAAGAATCGCATGCTGACTTATCCTTTGGAGAGCGAGGGGCTGCAAGGCGAGGGCTTCAAGCTGTAATTTCAAATCCTGCAGCTCGGAGGTGAGGTTTGGTTCCGCGGCGTCCATCGGTCCCGTCGTCAAATCCACAGGCGACAATGGTTCTGTGGATACCGGGAGAACCACCACCCCACCCATTGCATAAAGAACTGGCTCCAAGGTTGGCCCAGCAGATAGGGGGTTAGGGGTCTGTTTTGAAGCCCGCTTTCGGCTTGATCTCGGTGGGGTTGACATGACGGACGGAGACCTCGAAGGGTTGTTCATCTTTTGACGAGGCTGTTGATGCTTCTGGGCATGTTGAAGCAAGCTCCAGACGTTCGTGAAATCCCTTTGACACGGGTTGCAAAAGATCTTGTGAACCTTCGCCTCAAAATGGATCTTCACAGCTTTGAGACTTTTGAAGCCATCCCTCTGGCATCCAGGGCAGAAAAATACAGTGCCGGCCATGTGAGCGCCCACTATCAAGCGTCTGTGACCAAAGCGAATAGGATGCGTAGACTGCCCTAAGGCGTGGCAGGTGAGGATTGGCGGGTACCTGCAAGGGCGCGTTTCGGTACGCGTCGGGCGGAAGGGCTAAAATCAACAATTGAGCCTACTTCTCGGCTTGCTTCAAAAAGGACAAATGAGAAATAGAAATGCATGATAGCTTTTAAAATTTCATTGTCTGATAAGATTTGGATCGATTTTGCCCACTTCCACCTGATACAGTGCAGCCTAATTATTTTCACCTCCAAATCAATACGATTACTGAATATTGTTCAGTTGTATACGCTCGACTTCCACTTTCTATTTGATTTTTCAATCCTAATTTACCCCTATAGTTTCGTTGCCACTAATGTCTATTGTCCCTTTTTCTTATGCCCATTTCCTAAACCGAGAGTAAATATAGGGGTTCCGCCAGTAATTTCACAGGTTCACAACCTAGGTATCAGAGAGATGAAAACTAAGGCTAAGGAAACCAAGCACAGTACCAAAATCAAGAATTTAATAAACTCTAACTTCACTTGCAGGTTTATTTAGGTCATTATTCTAATTAGGCGTACAGTTCAACTACTGTATTTCCTAAATAATTCATGGACGACATTTAGTAGGGGCAATGTTAAAAGGACCCCCTCTTGTTGATATTCGGACCCCCTCTCCACCTGT
>ERZ1673737.3736-NODE-3736-length-11293-cov-4.001246_pt1 | contig 11293 bp, 12 predicted proteins | sample MGYA00580211_ERZ1673737 | MGnify/ENA primary metagenome ERZ1673737 (study PRJEB41218, sample SAMN15661789) | gut metagenome | host: Homo sapiens | place: Canada: London | collected 2015-08-20/2019-03-30 | study: EMG produced TPA metagenomics assembly of... | reverse complement strand
TTTTTTTCAATTCTTATGGATATTGGTTTAACCCTCTAAGGGGATGGAGCTTCCGTTCACTTTCTTCGTACTGCATGGCTTTGATTGACCCAATAGCAGATCTGAAAACTTGGCTCGGATAGCCCTTCAGCACCAGCCGCATTCGACCGTGGTAGCCGACATTCTCGACCTCCCCCATCGGGACGCAAGCTTTGACTTTGCAATCTCGATCGCGGTCGTGCACCATCTTTCCACCCCGGCTCGGCGCATTCAGGCAGTCGCTGAGATTCTGCGGACCGTCAAAGTTGGTTCAAAGACGCATGAGGGTGGTAAGATCCTGATCTATGCCTGGGCCCTTGAACAGAAGAACAGCCGCAGAGGTTGGGACAAGGGTGATGAGCAGGATCGAATGGTCCCCTGGGTTCGCAAGGGTGACCAGCCCCAGACCTTCCACCGCTACTACCACCTGTACGAGGAAGGCGAGCTAGAGCGGGACATCGACAACGCCGGCGGTCGTGTGCTGGAAGCGGGGTACGAGAAAGACAATTGGTGGGCGATCGCGACGCCCAAGACGGCTGACGTTTGAGAAAAAACGTGGTGCATGCAAGCATGCACTCCGAGAACCAGCCTCGGAGTCATGGAGAAACAAATCCATTCGCACTGCTGGTCCTGCCAAAGATCCTGCAAACAGAGAGAAAACAGCTCAACAAACACCGAGGGATAGAAATCATCTATACGATTTACTATCTCCTCAAATCACGATATACCTCCCGCCGGCGCTATGCAATTCGTAACAGAGGACCAACAAAGCAAAAGAAAAAAGAGATCAAAATTCAAGGAAAGACGTGTAGGCGTCATCGTCGTCGACTTAGGGCATGGTTCGAGGGGGCATGCCGAGATGAGGGCCCATCAGACCTGGCGGGGGAATGCCCATTTCAGACGGTCGTCCAGCTCCATAAAACTCTCTTGGGGGGGGAGCGGGTGCGTATGCAGGAACGCCTGCAGTGAGCTCTTCCAGGGAGGGAAGCTGGGGTGGGAGGCCGGGAAATTGACCGGGGATTGCGCGTGAGGAAGACCCTTTCCTGGGCCGAGAGAGAGAGGTGCTGGCACGGCGTGTTCTGGTGGTGGGGGGATCGATGGCAGCGCTGGAGAGGGAGAATGGTACGACGCCCGCACGGCGGGCCATCTCCTGTTCTCCCAGTTGCCAGTGCATGGCCTCTGCTGCACGCCAAGGGATAGCCATTTCTTCGGCCACCTTGGACCACATTTCGGCTTTGAATCTATTGAAACGGATCAGAAGATTAGTGGACTGCTCATGTGTTTGTTCTCTCTTTCTCAACCTACCTCTCATATAGACGAGCTAGTTTGTTCTTCTTGTCCTCGTCCCATTCACTTCGGCGCTCCAGGTAGTTCTGATAATGAAGTCGACAGCTGATCGCACTGCGGCCTGGCAGTCGTTTGCTGATATCCTCCCATTTCATCCCACTGCCTCGCAACTCGATGATCAAGGCATCCTCTTCTGGTGACCATTTGGACTGTTTCTTTGCCGGCGATTCGGCAGTATGCGCCGGTTGCAGACGTTTGGGGGCACCTGAGGGGCCCGACTTGGTGAGAGGAGGCATGGCCGTCATAGCAGCCGGGCCCGGCATGGTCATGATGGGGCCCATGGAGCCCAGCGGTGGCCCTGGGATTCTGGGCGGGAACCCGGTGTTGATGCCCGGGGCGGCTTCTTCCTCATCTTGGGGCTTGAGTAGGAGTGAGATATCCACTTTGGCAGGATGCGAGATAGGCTGGTGTTGTAACGCAATCATATGCGCGGATGGAGCCAGTGATAGAGAGATAGAAGATAGAAGATAGAAGATAGATAGAAGAGAAGATGGTCAAAGGTAAAAGATGGAAGGAGCTGTCTCGAATGACGACAGAGCGAAAAAAAAATATAAAAGCCACCCAAAAGAAACGAGGTCTACTCGAAGAAGAAGAAAAGTAAAGGTTAAAGGAAAGAAGCACTTGACAACGGTAATATTACAATTTAACGTATATAGTGGGGAGGGGCAAGTGCGATCAAACATTACTGTAACACTTGATACCTATATACGCAGAGAGACCCGCATCATCCTGAGTAAAATGAGGCGGTCTTCTCCGGCCTGGCTAAAAGTTCCAGATCTCATTTCAACGGCTTTTTACTTAGACCAGGATCTGGGGTCTTGCGTGTACGTCCCACATTGCACTTCTGCACACTTCGGGGATTTATTCCCTCCTCCCCCTATTGTAGCCATTCTAATATTATATGATGATATCACATTCGAATATCATAATATTTAAGTAAATATATACATTATTTTTTCCATTTATTTAGATCTTTCTACGTAACAGCATAGTATGTATACTGTACACTGTGTATACTGTACACCCTGTATACCATTTCCAAAGGTCTAGAATCACCAGTTCCAACTTCCCAAGGGTCTCAGACTCTCTGAACGACGGGGCAGGGACTGGTGGGTCGTTTTATATTATAACAATGCAATTCTGCTCCTTGACTGGTACTCTCAGCATGTCAACCGTTGGACCCGGAAAACCGGGTTGAGAACACGAGTTCTTTAATTTCCCCGTTTCTTTTGCTTTTGCTTTTGCTTTTTCTTTTTTTCTTAATTTTAATTTCCGCACTTCTGCTGATCAGTTCGGTTGCCTGAAACATGTCAATGCGAGGATCAGCACTCCCTTTTTTGCAGTTCCGCTCTAATCTCGTTTACGTCGTTTAGAGCTTTTTCAACCTACAGAGTACTGGTACTTCCTACACTGCCCTGACCTCGGTGGATCCTTCAACGTTCACAGCCGATCCTTACTCTCTCAGGTTCCAGCACGGACTAAGCGGCTTCAGCTTCAGTGATCCGCTCATCCGCGCAAACGGCTCCGGGTGTTGACCGAGGCCGATCATAGCGAGGCGGTCAGGCTATGGTCAGACGCGGCACACGATGTGATGATACAGCTCGCCCTACTAAGTACAGGTGACAGGGTTGTTGTATATAGGCTAACCAATAGTCAGCCACTCGGTGGAGTTGACATGGGGAGGCAAACGTTTGGATCATCGCGACTATGACTTAAGTGGTAGTGGCCGAAGAGCTGGTGGCGCTGAGCGGAGGTTTTCTGCTCTATTTATTGCACGATCGCCCTAAATGTCCGACACAGACCCGTTGGACCCGGTTTTTCTATTGGACCTCTCTTTGTTCATTTCCCTGTCGTTTCATGCAGTTAATTTACTTTTCCCCTCCCTAATATGAACCTTACCGTGTTGTATACTCTGGGACTCAATCGTCTCGGAGAATTTACAGTTCCACTTAGGTCATATGCACTACCTGTGGATCTGAGGAACTCTCCTGTCAAGAGGGACAATAGGACGTGTCTCCAAAGGGCCGAAAAGTGAATCAAGGGAGAAATAGAGATATCGAATGATGCCCCGATTCAGAAGGAGGAGTCAACGTCTGCCGGAGTTCACTAGCTCTCGGCCGGATCTTAAGCTGCAGACCAATAGTCTGCGACTAGTTGGCTTATGAAGGGCTTGTGGGCTCCACCGACTCCATCTGAAACACTTTGCCTTGTGGGGAGAGAGGTCTTCTAGACCGTCAACTCATAAACAGTATAGGAACCGGTTCCTGGAATAGAGTGAAAAGAGCATATCCAAGTGTGGCTCAGATTGGTTCTTATTAACCCCCCTCCTCCCGTCTTCCCGTCCTCTTCTTCTAGACCACGATGTATAGACTCCTTCCCAAACAGACATCGGAGGTGACAGGTCTGGACTATGTTGATCACAGGGGAGTCCATGGTTAAGGCTCTCGAGCTGACATTCCCATCTCCACGTTCCCGTCCCGTGAAATGACCTATGTTTCGGAGTTGATGCCCAAGATTGATACATCTCCTGTCACAACATGCACTCCTTTTTCTCCTTTCTTTCCTTTGGGCATCCAGGGAGAGGGTTAGTCCATTATTGTTATTAATAGATTTAACTGAAAGAGAGATACTTTGGGCATTTCTTGGTTGGATAGATCAGACTTGATTCCGTCCGTGTTCGTCCAATATCGAGCGGTAAGGCGTGTATAAGTTATGTCTTGGAATCACTGAAAGAAACCAGTTGGACGTGATACTTGGTCGGCCTTGATTTGTCTGATACCCGCATCCATTGATCTTGACATCCATAACCGCGTGAATCAAAGAACGCTGGAGGGATTATGCTTCATTAACAAAGAAAGATATGACAATGAGAGTATTCGAAATGCAAGGCCCTAGAAAATAAATTCAAGTGGAAAGCCCCCCGCAAGACTTGAGACATAATCTTGATAATTGCATATTATTTTAGGTGACACTACACGTCAATATGGCTTCAGGGAGTGATATTTCCGAGCGATCGACGCGATCAACCCGAGCAAATCCAGTCGTAGCAGACGCATCAACGCCAGTACTGGCGGCTGCAGCTCCAGTGCCAAAAAAGACTGCACCGGCCAAAAAAGCAGCACTAGCCCGCAAGAAACCGAAAGACTTAACCTGGAGAGTAAGTACTATTGTTCTCGGGAATGCGATAACTCCTAACGTTATCCTAGTCAGGCATTCCTACCGCCTGGGATCCAGAGGTAGAAGATTCAACCGAAGTCGGCTTCCCAAATCTTGTTGTTCAGTGCTACCGCAATGCAACTCTTCAATTGCTTTTGCATGCGCCGGTTTTTTGCAACTGGCTCAACTGGTACAAAAACCATCATGCGCCTAAAGGGTACACCTGCCAGCGCGGCGAATATGGCCAAGAATGCAAAGTGTGTCAGTTTCAGGCACTCTGTGCTGTCTACTGGGATGGAGGCGTTGGTAAATGGAAGACTACACTCGACATAATCACCACGTCGGTATATGATACATGGAGAGCAGACCAGGAGGATGAGCAATCAGACATTGGGGAGTACCTTGAGCAGGTTGTCTACCAGCTCAGAGAGGCCACGAAGCCAATGTTGTACGTACTTTTTCCGATCAACTTATTCCAGCGGCATGACTAACGAGACTCAAACAGCCGGTGCGATGTGGACGATGTGCTCAGGGTGGAGATGTTTGAGGTGAAGAAATGCATAGGCGACAAACCTTGTAAGGATGTGTTCACCGCAAGAAAAGAGGTCTTTCTGAGGCTGGCTTGGCCAGACAAGACCGAAAAGCACACACCGATCACGGATATGGTGGACGGCATGTTTACCAAAGAGGACGATACACGTCCCAAATGCGCGAAATGCGGGAATCCCAGAGTTTACACGGTTCAATTGGGGCAACCCCCCGAGCTTCTCCTCGTCCAAGTCAATCGTCTCGAATGGGTCGATAACGAAATTAACAAAATTATGCACCGGGTCCAAATGAAAGAAGAGATCACTCTTCTGTCCACTTATTTTGACGAGCGCAAAAAAGAAACCAACAAGCACATCCAATATGAATTGGCCGCCGTAGTCCTGCACCAAGAAGCGTCTGCCGGTGAGGGAGGTCATTTCACCATCGCGGTCAAGGGTCGTGCAGGTACCTGGAAGCTTCTTGACGATGCCAAAGTCTCTGAAATCGACTTTGTTGACCTTAAACGCAAAACGAACTGCGAGAACGCCCATATCTTCAGCTATCGCCGGATGCCTACACACGACGACAGCCCTATTGACGAACCAGACAATGATGTGGCAATGAGGGATGCCCCTGCAGAACGCAGGAGGGAGCAAGCGAGGAGTCTCGCGATTTCTTCCAATCAGGGTTCCTCGATTTCAGCTGAATATAGATCGGCGCAGTTTTCACTTACAGATGTGAAAACTAAGGAACTTATTGTTGCGACGGTGAAGAATGCTGTGCCAGAGATCTATAAGGAAATTAAAGCTTTGGAGGAGAAGGAGAAGAGCAAAGGGAGAGGAAATGGTGAATCGGATGCTCCATATGACCCATTAGACTTCCAAAGGGGGCGTGGAACACTCAGGATCACTGTAGGTGGCGATGAAGAAGGTGGAGAAAAGGCTCTAGATATCTGGGTCAAAGGCTTGGTGCATAACCAGATTACAGAAGACAAGAAGGAAGCAGCAAAAAAGGCGCCTGCAAAGGCACCAAAGGCTGCAAAGGCCACGGGCAAGAAAGGCCAGAAGAGAAAGAAGGCTGAGTATGGAGGCAATGCGAAGGCCAAGGTCCAGAAGGTTGGCAAGGGCCAAGGGAAAGGAAAGAGCAAAGAACCGGAGTCAGATTCGGAGTCAGGACTGTCAGAACTGTCAGAAGTAACAAGTTTATCCGAGGGAGAGGAGGAGGAGGAGGAATATCACGATTAGTTGTCAATTACATATATTTTTCACTCGCCATGGATTCCTCCACCCACACTCCAGGCTTCATCAATCGTCTGATCAGTGAAATAGCTCAATATGAACCCTCAGTTGAGATTGATTCTCGCACTCAAATCGCGAATCAAACTCAAGCCTTCTCAGGCCTCTCGCCAACCCAGATCGCCACTCTCAAACCACTCATGTTAACACTGCATTGCCTCTTCCCCAACGACATGATCCCAGCTCTAGACATCCTGGACCGAAAACTCGTGCGTCGAGTTGTGCGCGCAAACCCACACACCGCGAACCAAGGGGAACGAACCTCAACTCAACGTGGACCCAAAGCAACAGAAGCCAAGGAGGACATGTTCATCGTAATCTCAGCCTCCGTGCCTCCTCGCCTGGATGCATCACCCCCAAGCTCCACGCACAACCATGAGAAAGGCTACGAGGTTCGGCTGCGTACCTGGAATTGCAGCTGTCCTACATTCACCATCTCGGCATACAGGGACCCCCATCAAACCTTAGCACCAGCTGCAGAGGACCAACCCGATGTTGAGACACTCCAGAACGAGTCTGTTGCCTATCCTTTCGGCGGGACGATGGCTCGTGGTACAGCTCGGCTGTCACCTCCTGTATGCAAACATATCCTAGCCTGTATCCTCAGTGTACGGTGCCCAGGGCTGTTTGGGGTTGGTCGGGATGGCAGATGTGCTATTTCCAAAGAGGAACTGGCAGGTTGGTGTGCTGGCTGGGGTGGTTGATCTGATTGAGCAGGAGATGGCCCCGGCATATAATATGAACCACCTTCATGTTTGACCTGTGGTACGACGGCCGCCAAACAGCGGCCTCACAGGGACCATGTCGAGAATACTCTGTTCACATTGGGCCATAGATACTGAATCTTGTCTATTGGAGAAGGACTGTCCAAACCGGGGATACAGTCGACAGTTGCTGTCAAACTGCAGCTGTGCTGGTCTCCGACGCCTGGAAGTTACTTGCAACTACGCATCAGGTCTACCATCGAGTTCGCGATATGGCAAACCAAAGCTGCATGACGGTTCACCACTAGGTATTTCCTAGAGAGGATCTTAGATCTAGAAATAGGAGCAAGTAGGACGGGTATTTGCAGTATTATCTACGGAATCTGGTAGAAGCTCTGTTCCATACTCCGTACTGGCACAAAGATTACCGGATGTAGGTTGTCAAGGTCTTGTCCTTAGCTATCCACACTAGAAATAGAACATTGAGTCTGAATGGTCGTATTCAATTGTATGAGAATTCGTTCTAAGAAAAATTAAGATTCCCTTAATTCTTCTTGCTCTTGTCGGAGCTATCCTGCTCCTCCTTCTGCTCGCCATTTGGCGAGCCGGCCTTCTTAGCGTCTTTGTCTCCCTTTGCCACATTCTCCTGCTCCCGCTTCGAGTCACTCTCCTCCTGTTGCTGTCGGTTCTGGATCTTGTTCTCGATTAAGTCGTGGAAAGCGGTAATGGCACGGATCAAGCTGCTGATGTAGATGGCCATCAATTGGTCATTGGTCTTGACACTCATAGCGCGGGCTAGTTCGCTGTTCTCGATCTGTGGCTCTTGGCCGCTGATCTTCTGCGTGGCAGGGGGAGTGGACAGGTTGGGAAGGAGGTTGAAGACATCCTGGAGGTTGCCCAGGATGGCGTGGTTGACGGGGAGTTCACGGTCGAGGACTTTCTGGAGATACTGGCCGATATCGCGTAGCCGCAGGTGCAATCCTTGCAGCGACTGCAGCTGCGACGTGATACGAGTGGAAAGTGTGCCCACTGCAACGTCCCTGATGTCTCGGAGAAGGTGCTCTACACCAATCTCCTCTGCTTCCTCGGCCTCGATTATCGATGGGGTGTGCACGAATGTCCGGGAGGTTGTTGTGCCATCCTGCGAATGTGAGAACCCCCGGTTAGCAATTCGGACACGACATAGCTTTCATATTGACGCAAACTCACATCCTTGATCTCATCCACAGCAAAGTAAGCATCCGTAGGCACGCCGACCTCCTTCGGTTGCACATCAACAATGACCAGCAGAGGGTTGGGCGTGTATTTCTTGAACAGTTCATTGATCTCCAAGTCCGAAGCGCGCAGTTTGGGACCCGAGTGGTACCAGCCGACTAGCTTCTCACGGGCGTTGATCTTCTTGAACATGTCTCTCATCGACTCAACGAAGTTGTGGTCCAAGAACCACACGGATGGATCCTTCTCATCTTCCTCGAAAGGCACTAGAAACAGAGACACAGATGTCAGCTCAACTGTAACGTGGGTTTAATCAATCGAAGCTTGCACCTACCGGCAAAACTGTTTGATACCCGGACATTGTCGCCCGTGTTTTCACCCAGCAGCACACCTACAACACGTTTCCGGGTACCCTTTGCTGTCCGCCCATAGTGATCTGCGACAGAGAGGAGGACTAACGGGGCAACCGTGACGGAGCGGTTGACGAGGGATAGCGTGTCCGCCGTAGTGGCAGGCATGGTGGAAAAGACAGAGTCGGTTGATAAAACGTATTCAGAAGCTTTGAGGTCGATTCAAGCTCAAAGATCAAAAAGAACCTAATGGAATAGCAAATCAACGCGAAACAGGAGAATGTGGATGGAAAGCGATGATGCGCAGGTGCTCTGAGAGCTCTCCGGCGCCACATGCCTGCGCCATGAGGCTAGTGTATTAGTCAGCCGTAGCCACTTACAAGGTTCCCTCAGGAACTGGCCAGTTTGCACTCTGTAAGAACAATAAATATATACTTCTGTAGAAAAAGATGTCCATATCTAGAAAACACCGGAGTCAATTCCATCTAAACATGTAATTCAGGTTATCATTGCGGATTGCTACGGATACTATGCCCGTGCTCCGAACCTCGGGCGCTTAGTGCGATTCTTCCCTTTCCCCATTTCTCCGGTTTCCCGTCTACTCAAGCCTTTCTCTTCCCTCCCATCACCTTCTCTCCCCTCTCCACATTCACAATGGCTCCCATCACTGAAGAGGTGATCTCTGGTCTGAAGGACACCATCAACAAGCTCGAGGCTAAGGTGTCCGATCTTGAGGACCGCCTCTCCAATGGCGGCAAGCCCAAGTCTGTCTCCGAGCAGATGCGCATCATCCTGATGGGTCCTCCTGGTGCTGGTACGCCATCCAATTCACCGGATAGAAAGACTATGCAATGGTTATTGACAGTTTCTGCCAGGCAAGGGTACTCAAGCCCCCAACCTTAAGGAAAAGTACTGCGCGTGCCACCTGGTAAGTAGAAGTTTGTCTGAGCACAGCGTAAGCTCTATCCACTAATATGCTCCTTGATTAGGCCACCGGAGATATGCTGCGGTCACAGGTCGCGAAGAAGACCGACCTTGGAAAGGAGGCTAAGAAGATCATGGACCAGGGTGGTCTCGTCAGCGACGAGATCATGGTCAACATGATCAAGAGCGAGCTTGACAACAACACTGAGTGCAAGAACGGGTGCGTACATCCCGTGTGATTCTTCAGGCTTGGCCAGAAAATACTAATGGATGGGACAGTTTCATTCTGGATGGTTTCCCCCGGACGGTCGCTCAGGCCGAGCGTCTTGACGACATGCTCTCGGACCGCAAACAGAAGCTCCAGCACGCTGTTGAGCTGCAGATTGACGACTCTCTGCTTGTGGCTCGTATCACTGGCCGTCTGATTCACCCTGCCTCCGGCCGTTCGTACCACAAGATCTTCAACCCGCCCAAGGATGACATGAAGGACGACATCTCCGGCGAACCGCTGATCCAGCGTTCCGATGACAACGCCGACACTCTGACCAAGCGTTTGGCCACCTACCACGCCCAGACCACCCCCGTTGTCGACTACTACAAGAAGACCGGTATCTGGCGCGGCATTGATGCCAGCCAGGAGCCCGGCCAGGTGTGGAAGAGCATCCTCGGTGTCTTCCGCCAGTAAACGATTTGGGATGTTCAATTGCATTTAAAAAGGATACTGGGGGGTAATTTAGGACAATTTGCCAGTCAAGCTGCCTACCGTTTTCTTATGTTGGTTTCTTTAATTGGGGGCACTTTGCTGGCTGGCGTTTTTGTCCACATATAGACCTGGACTTATCCCCCTTGACCGCCATGTATAGTAGTATGTGTGTACCTTTGAGTACCGAATACACTCAACCGGCATACATTCCAATGTTCTTTATTTCGTAGATACGTACCTTTGATTCAATAAGGTGATATCCTCTAGCCGTATTTACATGTCTCGTGTATATGTCAGCTCCTACAGCTGTACAGGGTATTCAGTCGACTCGATCTTCTGAGGGTAAGTCAAACCACCCTGCTTGCGCACCTCATCCATGACTTCCATGATCACAATACTCTCGTCCCATGGCAAGCCTTCACTCTCCTTCTTGCCGTCTCGGAGACAACGTGCAACCTCATCAGCCTCCCAGAACATGCCGTGGCCATTATTAGGGAACGGGCACTGGACCTCACGAACCTCGCCGCCGCCCTTCTTGGGAACAATACGATAAGACTCAGGGCGGAATGCCGGACCAGGCACCTGAATCTCACCCTTGGTGCCCTGAATCCGGATAGCAGGGCCAGCAGATCCCTTCTCGTCGGGATCAGTAGAAACACGGATGTTAGTCATGGCCACACCGTGCGATTGCTTCGGGTGTGGGCCATTGGAAGGAGTGCTTGTGGGGAAATTCAAGAGCATGGTGGTGGACTCATCAGCACCGGTGAGGTGGTAGGGAGTGACCAGTGCTGAGACAGTAGGCGCCTTCCTCTGGTCTCGAGGCAAAGTGTGGTAGAGAGTCTGGAAAACCCAGGTGAGAGAATAGATTCCCACTAAACCCTTCCAGTCAGCATAAGGGATTCTGCGCAAGTGTATATCATCATCTTGGGAACTTACAGTCCAAAAGAGCACCACCGGCCAGATCAGGGTTCACCATACGGTGCTTTGTACCCCATTTCGTCTCGACATCATCACCAAAGCTTGTATCAGCAATGACACGAAGCACCTCGCCAA
>ERZ1673737.3735-NODE-3735-length-11294-cov-4.560726_pt1 | contig 11294 bp, 12 predicted proteins | sample MGYA00580211_ERZ1673737 | MGnify/ENA primary metagenome ERZ1673737 (study PRJEB41218, sample SAMN15661789) | gut metagenome | host: Homo sapiens | place: Canada: London | collected 2015-08-20/2019-03-30 | study: EMG produced TPA metagenomics assembly of... | reverse complement strand
AATAAGCGAAGTTGGTCTTTGAAAAGCAATCCGTCAAATCTTAAACAGGGAGCGGTTGATGTGATTTGATGCCGAAATGAGGCCGACGATCCTGATTCCACCCCTGAATCCCCCGCATTCACGGAATCTCCAGGGAAAGAGGGTCCGAATCCTTCTCCATTCACCATGGCGTTTGGGGGACCAAGCGAGCTGAAGAGGGGGAAAATGTCGAGTGAAAGAGGCCCGATTCCGTGGCCAGAATTGACCATGAACTCTAGTGCTGGACTATTGTTGTTAATATTGCCAAATGCATGTAGCCCCGGCGAGCTCTGCAATCTTACTGCCTTACAGGAAATGGCTACACTGGGGATATGCAGACCCCACGTACTACAGGACAAAGACCGTTGTAACGGCCGCTATCCACTATGCAGCCAAGACGCCGCAGATAGATGATCTCAGAACATGGTATTAAAGAGCCAGTTGATACAGGAAACCAAGCCAACATGGTTGCACTGTGGACACAATGTGCATGTGCCTTCTACAGGCATCCATGGGAGCATAATAGTCGAGACATCCATGCTCGTCCTTGGGCGCATGATGTGCGCCGGAACGGAACGTATTGTTTCGGCTGATGGCGTTTGTTGTTGGTGTGCAGGTGATCAGGCATTGATTAGTCTCCATGTTAGAAACTGTGAGAGCTCTAGGTGAATTGAGAGCATTTTGAATGCCCATTGGCTGGACTTTCGTTCAAAATCTCAGAAGCCAGGGCAGCCGTTTTGGACAGCGTGAAACTGAAGTCAGTCACGGAATGCCCATTGGCTCAGTCGTTGCTCTAAGTCTCTTGCTTTCAGAGCGCTGCAAAAAGTGTGTTTCAATTGCTGCGTCCAAATTGCCACCGAGAGGCGGCAGAACGAATTGGTGTGATGTTCAGGGGTGGAATCCCCTTTGGTAGGGTAACGTTCAGGGCCCGCACCATTTCCACAATAAATCCACCAACTGCTGTCTGTGTAGTGGCTTGGCTATGTAGTCGGTCATTCCCCTAGCCAGATATGTTTCGGCATCTCCCTTCAAGGCATTGCCCGTGAGAGCGATGATAGGGACATCGACCTTCATCTGCCGAATGAGCTCTGTGGCCGTCAAGCCATCCATGACAGGCATGTTAATATCCATCAGGATCACGTTGTAGCTCAAAGGCTTTTGTTTAACCAGGCGCACCGCTTCTGCGCCATCCCAAGCCGCATCGACGCGCTCAAATCCGAGGCTACCGAGAAGTTTCAGCATGATAGTTTGATTGACCTTGTTATCCTCAACTAAGAGGATGTGATTATGCGGCGCGACTTCTTGAAGCGCGGCGGAGTGGTCAAGGGCCACCGGTGTCGCTGGAGCGAGCTTCTTCTTTGCGTGCGCGACTGGAAGAGCCACACGAGCCATTTTGGCTCTCATCCAGAAGACACTGCCGGGTCCATCTGGATTGGCATGGAATCCAACGGCTCCATCCATCAATTCAGCCAAACTCTTGCAAATCGAGAGTCCAAGACCGGTGCCTTGGTATCTTCTGGTGGCTGAGTCTGCAAACCGCGTAAATGGGGTGAAGAGGGTGCCCACGGCAGACTCGGGGACACCGATGCCAGAGTCCACCACTTCAGTGGAAACCACATACAGATTGGGGTCTTTGTCGTCCACGGCATATGTGACGTTGATCTGTACGTGGCCATTTTCGGTGAACTTGACTGCGTTGCTGACCAGATTCTGTAGAACTTGGCGAAATCGGAGCGTGTCGCCTTTGACGTTCAAAGGGAAGTCTGGTTCAATGGTCGTCTGAAGCTTAACTCCGGGCTTTAGGGTCGGTTGGCAATTACGCACGACTGCATTGATCACAGTTGGGACATCCAGTACATCGGCATTCAAGGGGAAAGATCCCGATGACAATTTGGAGTAGTCCAGCACGTCATTGATGACCTGGAGCAGAATAGAGGTGGAATCTTCCAGGATGGATGCATACTCCCGCTGCTCGTCATTCAACTCGGTCCTTATCAGCATGGTTAAAGCCAAAAACATGCCGTTCATTGGCGTTCGCAGTTCGTGCGACATGTTCGCCAGAAAGTCGGACTTGAGTCTCGCGGATTCTTCAAAGGCGTCAATCAAGCGCGCCTCGGCTGCCCGGCGCTCGGTCATATCGCGAGTCACCTTGACGAAGCCTATATGGCTGCCATTTTGATAGATGGGGGTGATCATCACATTGGCCCAGAATCGGGTGCCATCCTTGCGGTAGCGCCAGCCTTCATCCTCGACCTTTCCTTCTTGAAGACAGACCTCCAGCTCGCGGGCGGGTTTGTTGATCTCGCGATCTCCGCGACCGTAGAAAACGGAGAAATGCCGACCGATAATCTCCTTGGACGAGTATCCCTTGAGGATCGCAGCGCCTGAGTTCCAGGTCGCAATGTGGCCCCGTGTGTCCAGCATAAAAATAGCATAACCCTTCACCGTGTCAACCAGGATCTTGTAGGTTTCGTTCAGGTAGGTCTGTTCGCTCATCAGGTTGATCTGTTCGCGTTTCGTCCTCTGGGCTTCCAGCAGGACATAGAGGAGGGCGTCATTCCGAAAGATGGGTGTCACGCTTAGCGAGTAATGAGCGCCGTCCACCTGGACACCCTCGATCACCTGTACGTCCCGGGTGGATAGGGCAGTGCTGATGGCACCACTAAGGGAGGCGACGTTCGGGGAAGGAACAATGGACGGAGGGAGGTCGTAGACACTCATGGTGAGTAGTTGATCTCGTGACCAACTGAAGGCGGCCACATGACTGTTGGAGACTTGGACAATGTGCAGTGAGTGATCGAGGACGAGCGTGGGTTTCCTAGAGGGGGTCAGTGAGAGGACCAGGGAGAGAAGAGGGAGACACGTACGGTGTTAACCGGTAGATGTCACTCAACGACGTATCCTCGAGTTTGTTCTCATTCTCATCCGGAGGAGTGATCATGGCGACATTGTTAACCGGGCAGTCAATACGGAGGTGGAGCATCTGATCCACTGGAAGCATAACGGGGCCGGGATGATCATCGAGTGAAGATGAGTTGTGTCAAAGATCAAAGATCAAAGATCAAGATCAAAGATAAAGATAAAAGATAAAAGATCAAAGATCAAAAGATCGAGATGCAAGATCCATAAGTGTCAGGAATTGACTAGTTCTTGGTATGGCAGACGGACAAGGTTGAGTGGACGGGAATGACCCCCGGCGGGGAAAAGGGTGGAGTTGAAAAATGCGAGGGAAAAAGAACAAATGAAGAAGTGAACAGAGAGAAGGAATAGAATATAAACAGAGTATGGGAATATAGAAATATAGGAATACAGGTATAGGAATACAGGTATAGGAATATAGGTATAGGAATATAGGAATGGGGAATAAATGTGGAAAGACTAAAACACGCCTACGACGTAATGACTTTCCTTACTAGTAGGTACTTTTGTCACGCCTTATATATCTATAAGCTTATATCACATTGTCGCGCTCGGCCTTCTCCACCATCTTCACCACTGCATCTGCGATTCCATAAGAGAACGCATATCCGCCGCCACCAAACCCGTATGCCGATAGCACTACTCGGTGGTCTTTACGCTCCGAGTCCAGGCGGAAGCCTCCCCTTCGCGAGGGTCGGATGCCAATGATATGGCTCACGGCCTCTGGAGCAGGGTGTTTGGGGACGATCTCCGGTGCTAAGAGATGTGCGCGGGCAATTTCATCGCGAGCAACGTCCATATCGACCTCGGGAGAACTGGAATGGTGTTAGCTGGGAATCATAGATGGGCTGGGAGATGCATACAGGTCATCTTGCTGTTTCACACCACCTAGAACCACCCCTTTGGACAGTGGCCGGGGGATCACGTAGGTATATTCTTTGCCATTCCGGAAGTAGAGCGTATTGCACTGATCGGTGGCCAAAAACACATTTTGTCCTCGTTCTGGGAAACACTGGTCGTCTTGTACATCCGTCAGGGTTTTGCTCCCTAGGCCACTTGCATTGATAAAGACCCGAGACTCGGGGAACAACTCGTATAATTCTTGGAGAGACTCGACCCGTTTGCGAACAAATCGACCCCCTAGTGATGTGACCTGTCTCCCCAAGTAAGGCATGTGTCGGGTGGGATCTGTGACCAGGGTCTCATAGGACCAGGCACAGTGGAAGTGGGATGGGTATTCCCCAGGATTCATCTCACGAAACTAGACAAAGATTAGTGTAGTCCATCAATGATCCAAGTAGCATAGTACTTTGGAGACCACCGTCTTGCCCCATATCGCCGAGTCAGGGGCCGGTTGCTGTTCAAGATACTCGCGAGCACCAACAATGCTCACGCCGGAGTCGGGATCCTCTGCCATCTTCAAAAGTATACGATGGGTGACGGCTTGCAAGTACCGTTGATCAGGAGTGATGCCGCCAGCGGCATGCCACGCAGCACCAGCCCAGGCCGATGCATAGTAGATATTCTGATCTCCAGGGAGATATTCAGCCACCAGCACCACTGGAAAGCCATTCTGTAATAGTTGTCGAGCAGTTGCACAACCAATGATTCCGGCGCCAAGGATAATCACCGGCCGCTGAGAGAAGGGCAGATCATTCCCCATAGTGGAATGATATAGGAGAAGACTATAGTCCTCCCCAGATAAAAGTGTGAGGGGCAATACGGCATGCTCCGTACTATATAGCAGAGAGAGTCTTTTTTGAAAATCCTCTTGCTCGTTTTACCGGATGTGAAGCTAACTTATCTTACTCTGGCAATTATTAAGTGGGTCAACGGCCTCTGCCGACAGCACCGCGATTCTCCTCTCCTCTACATGTCTCTTGGCCCAATACCATCTCTCTCTCGTCTGGGGCTCGAACTAGAAAGACTTGGCTGATATCAATTTCGGCCTGGGATGTGTTTTACGTTGTAAATGCCTCCGCTTATTGGCTGTTCCCTGCCGTCAGAGTCTGCGCTTGTCACACATCCCTGCAACTGGGGACAATCCACGCAGCCCCAGAGTGCCTAAAACTGCCTAGAATTGCCTATCGCGATTCAACACTCGGCTCAAGCCGACTCATATCACTTAAAGGGTTCATTTTGAACATTCCGTGACCCGGGGAATTGGGTTGCCCGGGGTGGACCGGGTTCGCGATGGAGACTGAGAAATATCGGCGAAATTCCTCGGTGGGTGCTCAGCCCACTACGTCGAGACCGTTTGGCTGGAGGCGATTGGATTGAAATATCTGGGCTTGGAGTGGAGTTTCTGACTGGTTCACTAGCATTTACCGGATCATGTCTGCAATGACATCGCCATTCTGCACGATCGGGATGCCGAGAAGATCCTACCTTACGAGGCTGATGACTCGCCATTTCCAGAGGTGCGGGCTGTCATTCAGCCAGTCAATGACCTGACACTGCCTGTAAATACGGTCCGCATGTGGACCATTGGCCTCGTATTCACCATTGTATGTCTGAGCGACCGGAGAAGTGACAAGAAGCTAACGGCAGCAGATCGGCAGTGGACTGAATCAATTGTTCAGCTTGCGACAGCCTAGTGTGACTATCAGTGCTTTAGTTGCCCAACTGTTGGCCTTCCCTGTGGGATGCGCCTGGGCGAAATGCATACCCCTTGGAATGCTGAATCCTGATCGGCACTTCAACATCAAGGAACATGCCTTGATCACCATCATGGCCAATGTTTCTATTGGCTCTGCTGCTGCAACTCAGGTCATTGAAGCACTGGTTAAATTTTATAATATGCCGTCGCAGGGCGGCTTTGAAATCTTGCTGTGTATCACTACGCAATTGTTCGGCTTCGGCTTGGCCGGCATGGCCTCGCGCTGGCTTGTCGGACCAGCAGCAATGCTTTGGCCGCAGATCCTGTCAAATGCTGCGCTTCTGACGACTCTACACTCTCGTGTGAATGCCGTCGCAGATGGCTGGCGAATTACACGTCTCCGCTTCTTCCTTTATGTATTCGTCGCTGGCGGCATCTGGTATTTCGCGCCAGGCTATCTCTTCACGGGTCTCAGTACCTTCAACTTTGTTTGTTGGATTGTGCCCTCCAATGTGGTTGTCAATCAGCTCTTTGGACAAACGACAGGACTGGGCATGTCGATGTTAACCTTTGACTGGGCCCAAGTAGTCTACGCCAACCAAAGTCCTCTACTGGTTCCTTTCTGGGCTGGTCTTAATGTCATGGGATCATTTGCGCTCTTTTTCTGGCTTGTTTGCCCCCTTGTCTACTACTCTAACACGTGGTATTCCGCGTATCTGCCGCTCCTCAATTCCAACACTTTTGACAACACTGGAAGTACCTACAACACTAGCCGCATCATGAACGCGGCCGGCCAAGTCAACCAAACTGCCTATCGAGACTACTCGCCCATGTTCCTACCGGCTGGCTATGCAATCACTTTTGGTGTTGCCTTTGCTAATCTGACTGGGATCTTCTTTCACGTTGGACTGTACCATGGCAAGGACTTGTGGCAGCAATGGAAGGGTACGAGCAAGCAGGATGTCCACGGTCGACTGATGTCTGTCTATCGCCCTGTGCCCTGGTGGTGGTTTGTCGCAATTACAGTCCTAATGTTTGCGCTGAGCATTGTTACCAATGAGGTATGGCACACCGGGCTACCGGCCTGGGGTGTGTTGGTGGCTTTCATGATGCCCATGGTCTACATAATCCCAGTGGGTATTATTAAAGCCGTGACAAACATCAGCAGTAACCAGCTGAACTTACTCACCGAATTCATTGGTGGATATGCCTTTCTCGGGCGGCCAGTAGCCAACATGGCTTTCAAATTCTATGGCTATGTTGCTGTCCAGCAAGGACTTGAGTAAGTGATCTTCTCCGAAGCACAAGCACACAAATTAACATCGCAACTAGATTTGTTGCGGATATGAAACTGGCTCATTATATGCACATCGCGCCGCGGACCCTGTTTGTTGCTCAAGGCCTTGCCACGCTGGTTGGGGCTATCGTTCAGTGTGGAGTGACAGTGTTCATGATCACCCGAATCAAGGGCGTCTGCACGTCTGATGCAGAGGGAAATTTCACATGTCCCCATGGGAGAGTCACATACTCTTCCTCGCTTATTTGGGGTGAGTTCTATTCCTTTTATTGTCAACTCACCCTACAACTGGCCGCTAACCAATCTACAGGCGCCATTGGCCCAGGTCGACTGTTCTCTTCCGGGCAAATCTACAGCAACCTGCTTTGGTTTTTCCTTGTTGGTCCTGCCGCAGTGGTGATCACATATCTATTGGGTCGTCGGTGGAGTGCCGTCAACTATCTCTCCTGGCCCGTTGCGTTTGGCGCAATGAGCCAGGTTCCACCCGCTACTGGTATCAGCTTCTCCTCTTGGTGGGTTGTCAACATAATCTTTAACGGTCTACTGCGTCGCAGCAGACCCGCGTGGTGGTCAAAATATAGTGAGTATCCACAATCCCACATGGAGCTTCTGTTGCTGCTCTCTTACTAATTGTCTACAGATTATGTGTTGTCTGCCGCGCTAGACTGCGGTGTTGCAGTAGCGACAGTGATCATATTCTTTTGCATCACTCTCCCTGCTGGCTCGTTGAGCTGGTGGGGCAACAATGTGTCTGCGAACACAGCGGACGGTCAAGGCACTCCCTACAAGAACCTACCGGTGCAGGGCTACTTTGGGCCTCCGAGGGGGTCGTGGGAGTGACCTTACTTCTGTACTATATTTACTTTTTCCATATTAGCGTTTGCGTACACAATCATCGGTGACTTCGCTTTGAGCTTTGTATACATCTACAATATCTTGCACATATGGGTGTCGGGATGGTCTGGGATACTGTTTAAGAATTGGCTTTAATTGGGCGTCCATCTTCTTATCATCATATTTCGTCTTTGATGTCATGTGAATCATAATCTCATCAAGCCTTAACCGAGCGGCCACTCACATAGACCCTGGCAATATTCCGATCATCGCCAGTCATTAGGAACTTCTCAAAGATCACGTCAATAGTGTCCTCCTCTTCCACCAGACACATCACTCCCGGTCGGTCAAGATCTAGGGTGTGAATCTCCAGCGCATCAAACTCTTTTCCGACTGCGAAGTTTCCAATCCGATCATCGAGTCCACAAACCTGTGCACCACCTAGAGTGGCAAGGAAAAAGCATTCCGACAGAGACAATGCAGGGTCTCGGCCTTCAGTCTTCGTCTGCTGCGCATTTGACACAATAAAAGCCTGCTTCATGGCGTCTAGGATCGATGACGAGTAACCGCCGCCACTGTCCGTGCCCAGTCCCACCTTGATACCGCGACGCAAGTACTCCCTCACAGGTGCGATCATAAACTCTTGCATAGTAGTGTTTGCGATTGGGCAATGGGCAACACCACAGCCAAGCTCCTGGATGCGGCGCATTTCCTCTTCTTGCAGGAAAATGCAGTGCGCAAGGATGGATCGACCATTCAACAAATTAAATTTCTGATAGAGATCCGCTTCCGTCTGGAACTCGGGGAAAAGCTGATTTGTGAATTCGATTTCCTGCTTTGCCTCATTGAAATGTGTTTGGATTGGCAAATCGGGATGTTCACGAGCAATGGCACCCAGCCCATCCAATAACTCTGGCTCACAGGATATTGCAAAGCGTGGCGTAATAATCGGCTTCACCAGCTGGAATCCTGGGTCAAGTTGGTGGACATGCTGGATAAGCTCATGCGTTTCACGCAGCGACTCCGAGACGGAGGAATCCCTGTACCAGTCCGGAGCATTCCGATTCATGTTACACTTTCCCACCAAAGCGCGTTGGCCTTTTTCAAAGCAGATGTCCGCCAGGATCCGAGTTGCCTCGCCATGGTGGGAACCGTAGTAAGATGCTGTAGTGATGCCCTGCTGCAAGAACCCCGCAACGCAAGAGGCATACGTGCGTTTGGCATATTCGGGATCTTCAAACTTGGCCTCGTGGGCAAATGTGACCTTGTTTAACCAGTCAAGCAGCGAGATCCCTCTTCCAACACCGCGTTGTGCCCACTGAGGTGCATGGTTGTGGGTGTCAACGAAGCCAGGACACAGAAACTCCCCGCGCTTGAGATGTTTCACTGGGAAGACGTCGGGCGCATAGCCATTCTCTGAGACAAGGGAGTTGATCTGTTCAGGTTCTACACCTTCTTGGAAAGCCTGGATCTTGCCATCTTTGCCCACGAGAATGAAGCAATTCTCCAAGATCTGGAGTTCGTCTGGACTCTTGGCGTGAATGGCTGTGCCGTGAAAGGCGAGAGGTAAACCCGAAGCAGGGGTAGTCTTCTTGTCCAGTTCCTCCATTATAAAGAAAGTACAGAGAGAAATGCAAGTGAAGATGTCTTATCAACAGCGGAGGGGTTGACATTAATAATCAGACGTCAGGCCTATGTAGACATCAAGATATATCACATCTGCAGTGACTGAGATACATACATGTGCAGTGAAACTCGACATAACTGTTATTATGCACATTTGCAACATCATCCAACATCTAAACAAGCAGCTCAAAAGCAGAAAACACCCGATGCACTTTGACAACCAAGCCATCCATGAAGTCATAGAAAACATATTCGTAGAACTTGAACCGCTGTCCTGCAGGGACACCCATAAAATCCACATTGGGGGTCGAGATAAACTCAAGTCGACAAGCAACTTGGGAGGATTCCTCGTCGATCACCATGGTGACGGCGTCGAAGCCCAATCCGGGGAGCTTGTGGACTGCGTCGGCAACCAAAGTCTCAATCTCGTGGCGAGTCATGACTTTCTCGTTGTAAATCACTTTATCCGCCATAAAAGTCGCAAGATTGGGTCGCCAGCCTGTTCGGTCTGCGTGCGAGTTGAGCTCCTCGAGGTAGTTCAGATAGTGAGCTCTGAGACCCGCGGCAGGCATGGCCGCTTTGGTGGAAGGCATGGTGGCCTTGAGCGGGTGAATGTGTGTATCTGGAGTAGCCATTGAGCCCTGGAACTTTCGAGACAAACATGTTAGTTGTCTGAAGGCTCGGTTGGAGATGGGATGTGTATAGGGCTTGGGCCGGATACCTTCAGTAGAAAAAGGCCGGCAGGTCTTCGACTCTCGCCTAGGTAAGTCCAAGAGTTGAAGAAGGGAGAGTTAGAAATGGCATGAAGTTATCTGGCTCTCTTGAACCAAAAAGGTCTAGCTCATTGCGTAAATATTCATAACATATCCATCTAGAAGCAAAATACACAAACTCCAGAGCCAGAGTCGCGGCGCCTAGTTTTCGCCTAGTTTAACTTCTCTATTTGATGAGCACCGTCCTATCCAAGTGTGACGGACTCGTAAGCTATTAACAGGAAAAAAAAGCGTAGCCAAGATAGTAAACTCCGTCTATCTCCAACAGAGCTCTAAATACAGCAAAAAAGATTAGTTCAAAGGGTATAGTAAGATGCCATCTCCTCCTGGAACCAATTGTACGAGTAGAACAGTTGGTCCGCCATTTGCGGGTCGATCATTGGGATAGCCCCGCTGCCATCCACGAGCAGTACGTCGTCGAGAACAGGAGCCAGCGGAACCGGAGGGGGTGGTGGTGCAGCTAAAGACACAGAGGGCTGAGGCGGGATGAGTGCTGGTGGTGGTGGAGGTGGAGGTTGGAGGTGAGGGTGGTGTTGCTGCTGCTGTTCTAATTGCTGTTGCTGATAGGCCATTTGGCTGAAGATCGTCGTGCTCTGATGTCGGAATGTCTCTGCCAACTTGTCCACCCCGGGTCGACGTTTTCCAAATTCTTCCAAGAGGACAACAACCGCTTGAATTCCACGACGCATGGTCTGTTCGTCGGGGTTCCAAGGGGCCGGTTGCGACTCACGTAAGGAGCGCGCATTCTGCTCAAGGCACCACAGAATGGTGATGCCCGCAAAATAGACTTGACTTAACGTCAGCCAAATCCATTTGAGCTTGCCAACTGAATAGCTGTCCCAATAAGATCGAATGACCTGGACGCTGGAGTCACCGCAGCTGACAATGCTAAGGGCATCGGGTGTTGGATTCCGAGGACTGGGGCGATACATCAAAAGTAATGTTGTGTAGTAGAGGTAATCGTAATACGAGGTGGAATAGAGGAGAGCCGATGGATATACTGGAGCAGCCATGCGCCAATCGTCGACCTCCTGGCGGAATCGACCGAGTGTTACGGCGGCCTCTTGGGGCGAGGGACGCGGCAGGCTGCTGTATACTACGAACCGTTAGATAGAACCAGAATGAGGCACAGAGTCCACTTACGATATTGATAGATACGCGAAAAGATCCGCCTTAGGCGAATTACCTGCAACGGAATGGTCATCGCACTCGCGCCAGGCGCCTCAAT
>ERZ1673737.3734-NODE-3734-length-11304-cov-4.343497_pt1 | contig 11304 bp, 7 predicted proteins | sample MGYA00580211_ERZ1673737 | MGnify/ENA primary metagenome ERZ1673737 (study PRJEB41218, sample SAMN15661789) | gut metagenome | host: Homo sapiens | place: Canada: London | collected 2015-08-20/2019-03-30 | study: EMG produced TPA metagenomics assembly of... | reverse complement strand
AGGAGGAAGGGTTCGAGGAGATCTATGTCGTTGTTAGTTGGACGTATGCTATGCGACCGGTGAGAAATTCTTACATTCGAATCCGCCTTTCAAGGTATCGAAGTCCAGCTTTCCGGACTCGCATGCCCCGAGACTTTGATCGAAGAGTGTCGTGACAAGCATGTAGAGTTCATGGGGACTGCAAGTAGACATGGTCTCTTCACTAATGCCTTCGGCGATGAACAGAGCTCCAATCCATGCGCCGAGGTCTTTGTTCTGTTTCTCGCTCAGCTCATTCAGCTTCTGGGTACATGCACCCCGGTCCATAAGCTTCAACAAAAAGGAGTCATTGCTGGAGATTCCCATATCGGATGGGCTCAAGTCATAGCGGTACTTGAAGGCTAGAACTAGCAGCAAGATACTGCCGAATTCGTCATACACAGGCTGATTTTCGCCTTGGTCTTCGTCCCATTTCCAAGAATCAAGGATAGAACAGAGAGGTTGCAAGACCTGCTTTGCGGTTCGGAAAAGCAAGATGGCGTCCAAGGTCTGTGGGCGACGTGAGAGCGAGTTGCAGATGTTTTTTAGAGTCATTGTCTCTTTCTGATGGCATAAACTATGCATGACCTTGATGGTATCAACATGGATGATCCTAAATTAATATGTAGGACGACATACCTCGACCACTGCACCAACAATAGCACCCGCATTACCCTCCATCGACTCAATCTCGCCAATAAGCTGCTCGGCACGTTCATGATTGCTGCTGATCTGCGAAATGAGGTCATCCTTCACATAAGGACCACCACCAGGTAAAGTCTGCATGGGGTTCTCTCCGAGAAGCTGCTCAATGCTCGATTCTTGAATGAGCTTGTGTGATGCACAGGCAAAGAGGAACTCCTGGCGGGCATCTGATAAAACACTGCTACCTTGCATGGAGAACATTTGGGAGAAAGAAGGGAAAGCGTTGGGGTTGAGGCGGCTCAGGGCTTGACTGATGCACATTTCCATGGAGATTGGAACCATTGATGCTGCCGAGATGGCTGCGAAGAACACTGGTAGCTTGTTAACCAGAAAAGATCGGAAGAGGAACATTGTTCGGCTGGATTCGTTTCGGTATACGCCATTGGATAGGACGTCGAAGGCAGCCGTGATGATCTCCTCGATGAGGACTTCATTGTGGCCCTGTAAGTAGTTAGTCAATGTCCAACATGTACTCCAATATCTCCCAAAACTCACTTGATATCTGTTGGTAAGGTAATTGATCAAGATAGTATCATCCACCAAAGGACGCCCAACAACCTGCAACCAGTCAAGTTAGCCACCACCCCAAACCCAAAAGCAAAACACAGAAGCACCCACCATAGAGTTAATATAAACATAGAGACCAGCTCTAGTATTAACAACAGGCCCATCCATAACCCCGGCCTCAAACTGAAGCGCCCGAACATTCATCCCCTCAATACCAGAATGATCCAAAGCCTTAGCATTGGCATTGGCATTATTACCAGGCTGATCAGGAAACAAACCAAAACCCTTCTGCAACTCCTCAAGCCGATGCCTCAGCGGCAAAGAAACATCAACACAAAGCGGCAAATAAGCCGCAAGCGCCTGGCCCAGCTTATTCTTCAACCGGCGATCGAAATCACTAGAAAGAACCTCAAGACCCTTCCCAGTCCCCGAAAGCGCAGCTAGCAAAATGCCCAGCGATTCAAATAATGAAACAGCATCGGGTTCACCCATCAGTCCCCCGTTCTGCGTAGACACATCCAGGCTACGCTGGTGCCATGCGACTAAGGCGAGAATCCACTCAATTGTCGCATTGTAGATATCCGCAGCTTCGGAACTAGTCTTCGGGATTGAAGCCGTCGATATGAACATCATGACATCCTGCACGACCTTGATATCGGTCATAAGAGTCGATCGATCACCACCAACACTCTTAGCCGACACATCCCCTTCCCCTCCCTTCTGGTTGGAGTTGGAATTGGAGTTGGAACTACCATCCAAAATAGAAGAATGTCTCAACAACCCCCTCAACGCGGAGGAAACCTTTACCAGCCCAACCCTGCACAATCCATCGACATATAACGGCAGAAGGGGGTCCCAGGCGATGCGCGCATCAGCGCGAGACTGGAGCAAAAGATCGAGGAGGATATTTTCTTTTAGGGGGATGCGCGCTAGCATCAGCTTGGAGAGGGTTGTGAACTCGTCTATATCTATTCGGGTTGATAGACATTGGTGTAGGAATGTTTGCCATTGTTCGGGCGGGGTCTGCGCCTTTTCTTGTAGCATTGTTGTCTCTTGGACATGCGATTTTCTCCAGTTTAGTACGGTGTAGGCGGAAATGGGAGTTATTTTGGGGGCATTTTTATAAAAAATGTGGTTTGGTCTGGGTAATTGGTTTGGTCTGGGGATAGCTTGGGGAGCTAAAGAGTTGATTGTTAAAGGTCACGTGGAGATAGTTACATAATATGCCGCACGTGATCGGTGGATTTGGTTGGTGGCCTGAGGCGGTGAGATTGGAGGAATTCCGCTGTTGCGTTTCATAGGCGCATGAGGATAATTGTGGTACAATCTGTCAGGCCTAAATGTCAGGTTTTAAGGCATTCCACTAATGATGGAGTGATTGCTTTATATAGACATTCAAATTCAATCTTAAAATGCAAGGCTTTACTGATGTCTACGATTTACTATGCAAATATTTTGAAATGATCGTTCAATTTCATTATTGTCATGACGATCCCAACTGCAGACCCAAAAAAACGGCGATGCTCAAGTGGGGATATCAATCAAATGCAGCAGAAGGGGAAAAACCAGCGCCTCTATCCGTAACCCGCTCGAAGGTAAAGAAAAGCTATAAACAAAGAAAATGCATCAAAGCCGCCTCTCATCAAGAGAAGACAGAAATCATCACACCAGGGGGTGAACTGATTTACCACCAGTCACCGTGGTCCTTCATGGCCTCAGCGACCTTGGTGAAGCCAGCAATGTTGGAGCCAGCAACCAGGGAAGGAAGAACACCCTCGGCGGGGGTGACGTACTCCTTGGCGGTAGCGAGACCGTTGTTGAAGCAGTCCTCCATGATGTTCTTGAGACGGGAGTCGACCTCCTCGCGGGTCCAGTTGACACGGGCGGAGTTCTGGGCCATCTCGAGTCCGGAGACGGCGACACCACCGGCGTTGGCGGCCTTACCGGGGGCGTACCAGATGGCAGCGGCGCCGGGGTTGGCGTCACGGTGAGCCTCGAAGATGTCGATGGCCTCCTGGGTGGAACCCATGTTGGAGCCCTCGGCGATGAACTTGCAGCCGGCGGCGATCAGGGCCTTGGCCTCGTCGCCGGAGACCTCGTTCTGGGTGGCAGAGGGGAGGGCGACATCGATACGGCCGGCGATGTTGGTCCAGGGACGGGCACCAGGGATGTACTTGAACTTGGAGGCGAAGGCGGCCTGGGTGGCGAGCTCGGAGATCTGCTTGCGCTCGACCTTGATGGCGGCGATGGTGTTGATCTCCTCGGGAGTGAAAGAACCGTCCTCACCCTTGAGCACGAGGGCACCCTGGGAATCGGAGAGGGAGACGACGGAACCGCCGAGCTCGATGACCTTCAGGGCAGCGTACTGGGCGACGTTGCCGGATCCGGAGATGGCGACGCGCTTGCCGGCGAAGGACTCCTTGCCGCCGCTGGCGTGCTTGATCATGTGCTCGGTGTAGTAGACGACACCGTAGCCGGTGGCCTCGGGGCGGATGAGAGAACCACCCCAGCTGCCGCCCTTACCGGTGAGGACACCTTCCCACTGGTTGCGGATCTTCTTGTACTGGCCGAACATGAAGCCGACCTCGCGGCCGGTGACACCGATGTCACCGGCGGGGACGTCAGTGTCGGCACCGATGTGCTTGCAGAGCTCGGACATGAAGGAGACACAGAAGCGGCGGATCTCATTGTCGGACTTGCCCTTGGGGTCAAAGTCGGAACCACCCTTACCACCACCCATGTTGAGGCCGGTCAGGGCATTCTTGAAAATCTGCTCGAAGCCGAGGAACTTGAGGATGGACAGGTTCACCGAAGGGTGGAACCGGAGGCCACCCTTGTAGGGACCAAGGGCAGAGTTGAACTGGACACGGTAACCGCGGTTGATTTGGACCTGACGAGGTTAGAAGGGTCATAGACAACTCAATGGATTTGGTCTTACCTGACCCTTGTCATCCTCCCAGACAACACGGAACTGGATGACACGCTCGGGGACGGAGACAACCTGGAGGGCCTTGCGGTACTCGGGCTTCTTCTGGAAGAGAGTGGAGTTCTCAAGAGTGGAGGCAAGCTCTGTCGGGATTGTTAGCTGAGTCACCCCGAAATACGGGACCACAACCCGAAGTTGCCGATGGAAAAGCGATTAAAAGCCGATAGAGGGGCAGAGAGGGTAGAGGGGCATTGGGAGGGGTGACAAAATTGTGAAAGGCACATACCCTTGTAGGCCTGCTCGAATTCGGGCTCGAAGGGAAGGTTCGACATCATTGCGTTTGGAATAATACGACTCTTTTTATAATTAAATATAGGAGGATGGAGAGAGATGGCAAGGCTGAGTCCCAAAGCAGAGTGAGTGAAGAAACAAGAGAAGAGAAGGAGGAATCTACAATTATATACCGGAGCTGGAGGGTGGAGAAGGGCTACCGGAGTCGGACGAGAGATTCCGGACACAGGGAAACAGGAACGGGAGATGAGGAGTCACTATGGGCAGAGTGTATAGTAGACAGAGTACGGAGTAGAGTGGTACGGAAGAACAGTATAGAGAGTCCAATGATTTCCGTGGAAGAGATGGTCCGATGGTCGGGGGACAATTAGCTTATGGTTTAAGGTCACAGAATTGGGCTTATCTATGGGGGGGCAAATCCACATCCCTGCCACTAATAAGTCAATTCTTATTACTCGACTGCCATTACCACTCCAATCACAGTGGTATCTGGCTTCCTATTTCTTCCTTACTCAATTTGCCTCTTCCGTGTTCACCTCGTACGGCATCGGTCGTCTCCGACATGGGCCAAAAATTTCTACGGAGTAGACATTTTAGAGACATAGTTTTACCAATGGCACATTCAAGCACATCCCTACATAATAAAAAATTAGTCGAATTGAAATGCATGATGCGTCGAGGACAGATCTCCCAATGTACCAGTAACATCCCGCCACCAGCTGCCCACTTCGGCAGTAGCTCGGCAATGGTCACGTGCCATAAACTATACCGCAAACGGTCAAGTGGCCCACCGAACTTATCTGATCGACCTTTTTATGTGCAAACACATTTGACTCACACTTTAATAGATCTATATACCACTGGTCAATGCTTTATCTCTATAGATGACTGCATACTCCAATCCCTTCCCCCATATAAGCTCACCCCACCGAAATAACGGAAACCAATTGAGGGGTAACTCAAATCTGATCTGTGCTCTCGTGCTACAATTCTATGTCTGTCGACCGTTGGACAGCATACATGTATTAAAGAAGGATCCAGTAAGTGCCCAGCTAAAGGTCATCACCGTCCCTGAGCCCTGGGTCCCAACTCCAGGGTAAGCTCACAGGCGTGGGGGTGCTAGGGTCAGGCACACAAGGGCCCGAGGGCCCGCATTTGACTTTCAGAGGGGCCCCGATACTCGGCCGGAAGCAATCCATGTCAGATTTACTGTACAGTAGCATCAACGTGGCGCCCTCATGATCCCTGATCCTATGACTGGAAAATAAGCTAACCTGTAAGTTAATTGGCGGCTGCCGCGTCCAAGCTATTCGTATACATGCTCCGTATATGGAGTGAGGATCATCCAATGCACTGCACATCCCCGTACCCAAGTGCAACTTCGCCACTGTGCATCCTGCCTGCATGCCTGTACTGTACATATGTAAAGTAATTGATCGCCCGGCTCCTGCAGCACTCCAACCAATCCGGGGAATGCCCGCTCCATCACTCCAGCAAAAGGACCAAAAAATGGGCGGGGATTTCCCCACCGCTAGTTTTTGAGAGTTTACACGTACCCGTTGCGGGTGTGAGTTGCTCACCGGAAAGCCATATGGAGACGGGTCTTTTATCACACACGGACCAACCTCCCGTCTTACTCGTTTTGCCGGATGAAATTGGTCTTCGGTGTGCTTGTGTTTGCATATGGGATTTTGGGGAACATGTGACACGTGAAACGGAGAGAGGATGAGGACCCCCTAGCACCCTAGCACAGGTGGGATTCCTTTTGCAGATCTGGAAGCTTATTTTGTTCTAGGGCTTCTAGGGTTCTGGTTTGAGTTAGTCCCGATCCCTGGTTCCCCCCCGGCAAGGAACTGCATGTGCATTGTTCTTATCAATCTCGGGGGTTTGCGGGGGTTTTTTTAATTTGAATTTGCACTACCACGTAGTTGCAGCTGGGATTGTATATATGCAATGTTAACTAGACTTGATCTTCCTGCTTGTGTTAGGGTTTTGTTCCTCGTGAACTAACTTTCCGATGCGCATAATAGGGCTGAGCCGGTTATGTATATGAAGATATGCTGATGTTGTTGCTAGCCGTGCTATGTAGTTCTTTTTGAATAAAGAATAAGCTTTTCTCTAGCGCCACCGTCGCCGCCTTTGGGTTTGATGCGATCAACGAAAGCCTATAATATATACCAAGACTTCGAACCCGTTTCAAAACTAAGCAATGTGAGAGCTGTCCCTCACGCCGGATAGCTTGGTAAATCTGAATATACTTTCCAGAACTTATCATCTTGAAAGAGGTAGACACGCACAAACAGTTTCCACCTTGAAGCACTAACCACCCAGTATCAGCTCACAAATAAGTCCATAGAAACAAGTGTAAACAGAGATAAGTAACTACAAGTACACCTCACGTGTCAATTATCAGACAATACACTATTTTAGATAACAGTCCCTGCATAAAACGATCCCAGCAAATGCACCTGCGTCACATCATCACGTCACCAGACCTAAAATCACAACAGCCTTATATCAGCCATCTGGGCACCCATGGGTCTGCCTTACCTACGTAGATACCTGTTAGATCGCAAGCCAGACTCCATATCCATAGATCTAGATCCCATTCTTCACGATCCACATGGATCAAACCTACCATAGATCCTCAACCCCACACAGACACAGACCACCCAGCCAACCTTGGAACACATCAAGCCACATCAAACCATAACAACAATCAAACCCATTTCTAATTACTAAATACTTTACTACTGTACATACACGGTAAAAGCCATAACCCCCTAAACGCCAAGCCGGGAAGCTAAAACGGGTGGATAGGCCAAACCCGATGGCATCGGCGGACTCCGCAACGGGCATCTCCCGCAACCAGGAATGATAATCGGATGGCTATTGTCGGCCGTTGTTTCCCTATCATTGATACCCCGCGTTTGAGTGTCATTGCCTTACTTGAGATCTACGTTTTGTTTACTGTTTGAGGTGGGTTGGGGATGGAGTGGTTGTGGTCTGATCGTTTTGCTTGCTCCGGTTTATTTGCGTTGTGGCGGGGATTTCGAATGCCTACAGGGGTGGTAGGGGGATATAGGATGATTTGTATGTCATTTGGGTTTCTCTTTCTGGGTTGTGTTTGTGATTGCCCGATATGGTAGGTGGTCACGTTGGTGGTGCGGGACTCGGGTTTGGTGTTTAGAGATGGGGGTCGTTTGTGTTTGGAACCCATCGACTAACTCTTTTAAAGCGTAACGTATTTGTGTATAGATGTACAGGAGTTCGGCAGTCTGGGTTCTCTCCCCGTCGTTATCTTTGAACACATGCTTTTCACCACATTGTTAGTATTATCAGGTTAGTAAATTGCATCGACTGGGAGGTTCTGAAGTTCTCTATCAAGATTATTGACACTATGAGTCTCTGTGTTTCCATAACCCAATCAACAAGCATTGAACAAGGTCGACATGGCATTCTAGCGCCAGTGGGACACGACATATAGCGGTCAGAACGAACCCTATGCTTTCTGCATACTCTTCGTCTGTGGCCAATTCGTCGACCATGAGAGCCAGAGGTGTACCTGCACGATTCTATCAGGATTCGATCGCGGGTTCTTCATCTCAACACCGACCAAGTGCAGTGCCTCGCTTCTGATCAGCCGACTATGCATACTGATTTGAAATACCATAAGACCAAGAGCGACCGGTTGAATCGTTTTGTTTCAGGAACCGGTGTGCGGTTATCCGACCGATTGGTTCATTGGGCAGCAGCGCAGAGACTTGTCATGCGCGTTGTTCATCGTTCACCTCCTGTTTAAGGGAACCGAAGACATTGTCGCCAAGTGGAATGAGGGGTTGGGTTGTGGCTATGCTGTCTGCCAAGTATGGACGCGTCCGTAGGTCGGACAGATTGGATTCTTGAACCGTGATCTCCCAAGAATCGAAACGAATATTCCGGCCATGGCGTCAGTTCCGCTCTGACTCGGCGACGGGACCGGTTTCTGTGCGCGACTGCAAAACGGGGTGGTGCGCTCGGCGTTAGCAGAACGAACTTGAGCTCTTCGCTGGTTCCTGTTGTGAACCCTGGACATTGACCCCCCTGAATTGTGCATGCTGAAATTCGAGTCGACGTCGCATCGCAGTACCTCGGTATAGCATCCGTGGCCAAAACACATCACTATCAGGGGCACCTCCGAACCTTTAGAACACTTGGTCGATATGGCTGGCTGATTCGACTGGAGGTTCCATATGCACAGCAGCACAGGTCATATCTGGAGAATCGCCGACATCTGTCATATTAAAGGAGTGGATCTGGTGAACTCCATAGGTGGCGAACGGATATGGCGGAGAACAGAAAGCAGAGATAGGATCGGATGTCTCGGATTGAGCATTTAAACGGATCACGATGAATTATGCACGCAACATGAAGAAAAACAAAGTACCAAATTGCCTCTCTAACCCCTGGCCCTAGCGCCACTATGGCGTGCAGATGACCCAGAACCCCAGAAAAGGAGAGCCGAATGAAAGCAGGACATGTGCTGGAATGGAGACCTCCCTAAAGATCAGCTCTGTCATTTCTGATCTGGGATCTGGGGCGATCGGAAACTGGTCCCCGCTATAGGGGGCTCTAGCTGGTCCCTGCGTTGGGAGACTGGGATGGATTGGGATGGGAGGATGGGATTAGTGCTTTGTCTTATTGTTCGCCCCTGACAGAGCTGAAGACAAATCGGCTTACTGACAGCCGAAGTGGGTTCGGGGTTTCTCGGTCTCCTGCACGCGATATTCAAGACCCGTTTCTGTCGGAGTATACAGCTCACTTTTTGTCCATCATAACACTAACTTAAGACGCCACTCCGGAGATGATCTATTGTTAACTTGGGACTGGCCGGATTCAATGCAAACTGCACACTGCAGGACACATGGTTAGTATAATCGGCGACCATCGGGACCAGTTATCCTCTCTCAGTTCGTGGTACAATGAAAGGATGTTGTCCTCGTGGGCTGCGATTCCAATCATGACTAGGCGCCTTGCAGCCAGTCCGGGTTAGATTGAATAACTCGGCGCCAGTTGAAGAACCCCTTTTCCCTCCTAAAGACACAGTGAAGTAAGTCTGGTCATATGTAAAAGATACCGAAAAGGAGAAAGGTAAGAAATTAGAATCGACGCCATCTCGATTGAGGTAGCCAATCAGAGGCGGAAAGTGAGATCTGTATAAGAAGTACCAGGGATGTAACAGCATATCACTCCCCAGTAGGAATAAATAATATTTTAGCGGGCCTTTTGCCTAGATCGATCATGTCTCCACCATTGACCCGTGGACAAGCAGATCTCAGGATTGGCCTGACCGGATAGACCCGTCGTGATGGATCTGATTCAAAAAATACTCCGGTATACTGTACTCTCTCTTTCTCTCTTATTACACCCCCATTTCTCTTCTATGAATGTTCCAGAATATTTCTTACTCTTCCCTCCCTTTTGACCGACTTCTTTCCCTTCGCGGGATTCAAAATGTACGTTCTTTTAGTACTGCATTGAACATCCCTCCTCCCCCCATGGTCCCCTAATGTCCAACAAGCAACCTCGACGGGCCATCAGGGACCTGTTCCGTTCTACCCCTATCTCTTCTCGCCTCCTTCGTCGAGGTAGGGATTATTTTTCCAAGTAACCACTTCCCTTCTCCACTACCCCTCGTGTTCACAGACCTCATTGCAAGTGCAGCTCGGGGCACCGCAGTTGACCCCACTGGATTCCCGGATCGAGGCGCAGTTCCGAACAGAGAGAGGAAATACCAAAGCTAAGCAACTATCCAGACACGTAGATCCTCCATCCATGAACCCCCATCAATTCGACCCGGCCACCATGATCGGTCTGGCCGGCGCCTCCCCAGGAACGGACGACAACTTCGATATCTTCGAATGGTACCCAGGCTACCAGAGCTGCCAACGATACTTTCTAGACCACGCCCAACACAGCGTCCCCGTCCAGGCCCTCTCCGCATTCTTGAACATCCGACTCCCCTTCCAGCGCCAACCGAACCCCGTCTTTAACTCGACCTCGCCATCCTCGTCTTCCTCCGCCGCCCACATCCCTCCAGCCGGCTCACAACCCCCCGGCCCGCCCTCTGTCTCTCTGATCCCCTTCATCCGCCGCCTAGTTGCAACCGGAATGGACTTCCCAGGCGTGCTGCACGGCTTCTTCGGCGACGACTGGGGCAGCGGCGTGGGCCCATTGCACGAGCAGGAACGGCGCAATTATCTTTTCGCCGCGAAGAGCGGGGGTTGGGCTTCCGTCAAGAAAGACTACGATATCCCGCCTCTGGAGACCATTCCCTTTTTGCGCCCTTTACAGAGCCCCTCGGACGCAGAGATCGAAGCAGCTGAACGCTCTTGGAGTGAATGGCTCGCTATGGAGGACTGGATGGTTGGACCCCGGGCGCCTGATATTCTCCATGACTCGTCCTCGCAGAATTCACGGCCGCGCAGTGCACGCGGGTGATATTTCCGCCTTGTTTCTTTTTTCTTTTTCCTTGTTGTCTCTCTTTCGAATCCGACTGTCTTCACATTGGGTCGGCGACTTGGCGTCCTCTGTGCCCCATTTGGTCTTCACATCTAGCGATTCTGTCTTTCTTCATTGTCCAGCGGCTTTATTCTTTCCAGCATTATACGGAGATCCTGGGATTGCCATTTGCCCTTCATTTTTTTAATTACTCGCAGGGGATTTCCCGGAATATACTAGATCTGGATGTATGCTATATACCTATACCTGTTTTCAAAATCGCATCCAAGCCATATCCTCAACGCGAGCCACAGCGGCATCTCTAACCGGTACTATCGGATTCGATATCCATTACGAACACGAGACCAGACCAGACC
>ERZ1673737.3733-NODE-3733-length-11305-cov-14.100889_pt1 | contig 11305 bp, 9 predicted proteins | sample MGYA00580211_ERZ1673737 | MGnify/ENA primary metagenome ERZ1673737 (study PRJEB41218, sample SAMN15661789) | gut metagenome | host: Homo sapiens | place: Canada: London | collected 2015-08-20/2019-03-30 | study: EMG produced TPA metagenomics assembly of... | reverse complement strand
ATTCGATGCTGTTGTATCGATTTTTTAAGAAGCTGCTTCCTCCGGAGGAGGATATCCTATGAACCATCCACATAAAGATCTAAACCCACAGCATACACTCTCTGTCTACTTCTGTGGCCAAGAAGACTGTGCCCCTGCCCATTCTTTCGGGCCGGCTATGCGCCCCCATTATCTGCTTCATGTGATCTTCCGCGGCAGGGGCATCTACCAGCGGGGCAGCCACACCTACCATCTGAAAGCAGGCGATGCTTTCCTCATCCGCCCCATGGACTCCATCTACTACCGTGCTGACGACAACGATCCCTGGAGCTATGCCTGGGCTGGTTTTGACGGCTCAGCCTGCCGCGAGATCCTGTCCCAGACTGTTTTTTCCAGTGCTCTTGTTTTCTCACCAGAAACGTCTTCTCAGGGAGAAAAACTCCTGGAACACATGAGCAGTCTTATCAGCACCTTTTCAGAATCCAACGGAAATGATCTGGCAGCCGCCGGTAATCTTCTGCTGGTTCTTTCTGCCATGCAGAAAAAGCCCTCTGAAAGCAGAAACGATATCGCAACGCTCTACTTTCAAAAGGCTTCCGAATATATCAAAAACAACTACGCCTATCCCATCCAGATCACAGATGTGGCACGCTATGTAGGGATCGACCGTTCCTATCTCTACCGCATCTTTATGGAACACGAAAATATTTCCCCAAAACAATATCTACTGAAACACAGATTACAGATGGCAGCCCAGCTTCTGTACTCGTCTTCCTGCACGATCACTGAGGCAGCTCTCTCCTGTGGTTTCCGGGATGCCCCATCTTTCTGCAACTATTTCCGGCAGGGAACCGGCTACACACCGAAACAATTCCGCAAACTATACGCCGGCACTGTAGAAACATGACAACTGTATAAAATAAGACGGCGAAGATCCACCTGAAGATCTCCGCCGTCTTATTTCCTTGAAAAAAAGTGTTTAAGAAACACATATAAAACAATAATAAACGCAAATATATATCCAAAAGCCCCCAACGCAGGAATCCCCCACAATTTAGGCTTCATATCCGTCGTGCAGATAATACTGGAACTGATCAAAAGTGCCATTACCCACAGTCCCATCACAATATTGCGCACCAGACGCCTTAAAAGCCATGCCAGGTCATCCGAAGCATGCAGATCCAGATTGATCTTTGTCTGCCCCTTCATGCACCCCTGGAGAAAATCTGCTGCCAGTGAAGGAATATCCACAGCCCGCTTCAAGGACCAGACGAAATTCTTTCCACCTTTTTTCAGCTCATGCTTCCAGTTTCCATTACTAAAAAGCTGTTCTTTGATCCTGGCTGCTGCGATCTGTGTCATATTGATCTCCGGACAGATTTCTGCCAGAACACCCTCAACATGAGTCAGTCCTCTGGCCAGCATGGTAAGCCCGTGAGGCATCATGATCTTGTTCTCTTTCATGACCTCCATCAGATCTACCATCACTTCTGCCACATCAATATTTCCCATATCTGCAGTTCCGTACTTCTCCATCAGCCCACGGATATCCTCATAAAGTCTGCTGGAATCCGGTTTTCCCTTGAACTCACCAAGAGCCAGAACTGCATCCTGGATCTTGCCGATATTATTCATGGCAACGCCTTCGATGGCTTCCCCGATCAGCTGCCGGTCATGTTCCGTAAGACGGCCCATCATTCCCATGTCGATCCATACGATCTTGCCGCCCTGTATCCGCACATTTCCCGGATGAGGATCTGCATGGAAAAATCCGTCTTCCATCACCTGCTTGATAAAATTATCCACATACTTTGTTCCGATCTCATTAAGATCGTAACCGTTTGCAAGCAGATTCGCCCTGTCATTGATGGCAAATCCGTCAATATATTCCATCACCAGAATATGTGGTGAAATATATTCGCGGTAAAGAATCGGCACTTTCACAAAAGCCACGTCTTTATTCTTCTTGGCAAACTCCGCCATATTGGCTGCTTCCGTAAGAAAATTCATTTCCTCCTGTGTGACCGTCCACAGCTCACTTAAAACCATGTTCAGATCCACCATGCCCTTGATGCTTACCGGCGGCATAAGACGTACAGCCTTGTGCATCAGGCCGATATCCCTGGCCATGGTCTCATAGATTCCTTTTCGCTGGACTTTGATCACAACTTCTTCCCCTGTTTTCAGGGTTGCACGATGTACCTGGGCAATAGACGCAGCACCCAGAGGCTTCTCTTCAATACGCTGAAATTCCGCCTGCCACGGACATCCCATAGACTCCTCCAGCACCTCGATCACCTGGGAAAAAGGCATCGGCGGCACATCAGAGCAAAGTTTCATCAACTCATCGCAGTATCTTTTGGGAAGAATATCAGAACGCAGGGACATAATCTGACCCAACTTAATATAAGTTGGGCCAAGATCTTCCAGTATGAGCCGGAGCTTCTCAGGAGAAACGCCCCGGGTGATGGCATGTTTTTTCAGAACGGCTGTGATCTCTCTCAGCCGTTCTCCATATCCGTTATTTTCTTTCTTCTCCTGTTCTTCTCTGCCCATATAATTCTCCGTTCAGTTTCCGTTACTCCGCTGTCTCTTCGCTCCCAGCTGCTTCGGCTGCAGCCTCTGCAGGTGCTTCCTCAGCCTTTGGCTCCTCTGCTGGTGCCTCTTCTGCTGCTGGTGCTTCTTCTGCCGGAGCTTCCTCAGCTGCTTTTTTCTCAGCTGCCTCAGCCTGCATACTCTCGATCTGTGCCTTCACTGCTGCCAGCTGCTCTGGTGTCAGTTTGGAAATCGTAGCTTTCAGCTCTTCCTGGTCATTCTTTCTGGCTGCGGATTCCTTTACAGAATCAGCTGCTGACTTAACTGTTGACTTAATGTTGTGCTTCAGTTCCTGATTAAGAACCTTGCCCTGCTCAACAGTAAGCTCGCCTTTTTTAACCAGATCATCAAGGATCTCCTTGGATTTCTCAGCTGTCACTGCAGCTGTACCAATTCCTGCCAGTAAAATTTTCTTCAGTCCTTCTCCTAATTCCATAGTATATTCTCCTTTCCTGAAAACATATTCTATCTGATACTGCATCCAGCGATCAGACCGAACATTCTCGTTATCTCTGTCAACTTTCCTACAATACTCCCAGAAAAGCAAGTCCTTTGGGGACAAAAATGATCAGACCTACGATGGCCGCCATGATCGCTGCGATCAGTACTGCACCGGCTGCTGTATCCTTAGCGATCTTTGCCAGTGGCTTGCGCTCCTGGGTTACAAGATCTACTACAGATTCCACAGCTGTATTCACCAGTTCCAGCGACATCACCAGTCCGAAAAGTCCCAGACAGATGCACCACTCTGTTAACGACAGCCCCAGGATCATTCCTGCAATCACAACAAGAACTGCCACACTGCAGTGGATCTTCATATTCCGCTCATTGCGGATACAGGTAAAAATCCCCTGGAAAGCATATCCGAAACTCTTATACAGCGGGTCCTTCTTTCTGCCTGTCATTTCCCTCACCTGATTTCCTGTGTGTATTCTTCCCGCACGGCCCAGTCTCCTGCGCCCTGTTTACAAGCTTCCATTTCTCATGGATCTTATCATCTGTGTCCGGGAATGTTAGGTTTATTATAGCAAGTTTGTAGTAATATTTCCAGTATTTCAGAAAATTTATGAATATTTAAGGACTATATGCAGTTATTCACAGATAACTTCTATTCCACATTTTTCAACGCCTCATCCATCGGCACATGACGAATCCTGCGGAACTCCAGGATTGCAACAACTGCATAAGATGCAATGCCAATAGCCATCATTTTTACATAGATCATAGGATCTACCCACATGGTGATCCAGCCGGAAATACTGGACAGCATCATCTCGCGGAACAGAACTTCCATTACCTGCCGCTCGATCGGAAGGCTTAAAAGCAGGCAAAGCACAACCACAAGGGAAGTAGATAAAATATAAAGCCTGCTGATCTCACCATCTGTATAGCCAAGGATCTTGGTCATGGAAATCGCCTGGGCATTTTTTTCGATGATGACTTTTGAAAGAAGATAGATCACAACCAGGAAAATAATCACAGAAAACGCGTACATCAGTCCCATCATATCTCCCATGGAAACATCCAGCTGCCTGGATATCTTGGTAAGAGATTCCAGATCGACCACAGACCCGATATATTTTTCCTTGATATCCTTGATCTCCGTATTGGAAAAATATCCGCCAAAGTAATCATCTCCCAGGTCAAAGATCTCATTCAGGTTGTTGCGTTCCATAAACACGCACAATCCTGCTGTATATTCATAGATCCCATCAACCTTGAAAGAATATTCATCACTTTCGTACTTTTCCTTAAGTGTGATGGTGTCGCCCTCTTTGATCCGGAATTTATCCGCATAGGCGCTGGAAATATAAACGCCGTCTCCGGAAAAATCCGCATGGATATATTTGCTGTCCGGCTCCACACCGTACAGAAGGATCTCCTCGCTCTTATATTTTCCAGGCAGAGTATTCAGGGAATATGCAGAAAATTTTTCCGCATCTTCATTGTCCGTCCTGGTATCCATATAATATTCCAGAAGCGATATCATGCCGTCCAGCTTGTTTCCAGATGTCACACTTGCCGGAACGCTCAGCATGTACTGATATTTTGCCAGCATATTATTCTGGATCTCCAGCTGATAATGATCCAGTGCAGAAGGCAGAAGCATTCCAAAAAACAACAAAAGGTTTGCAAAAATAACTCCAATAAACAGTACAATATAATTGCTGGTATTCTGGAAGATCACACGCAGGCGGAACCTGGAAAAGATTCCGATCTTCGGGCTCAGATATACCGCACGATTCTGTTTTTTTCCGGAAAAATCCCTTCTAAGGAATTTAAGCGGAGAAAGCTGCAGCCTGTAGCGGAGCACTGCATAATTGATCAGCACCATGATCACAACCGGCACAACGGTTGTCAGAAGAAACGCTTCTGCATTCCAGACCGTCACATAAGTCGGCAGGCTGTAGCTGCCGTAATACATGCCAACACATACCCCCTTAAACACTGTGTATCCAAGAATATTTCCGATCACTGCGCCAACCAGCGTAACAAGGACCGGCAGCGTCATGTAATGCCGGATCAGCTCCTGGCGTGTATAGCCAGATGCACGCAAAGTACCGATAACGCCCGCTTCTTTTCGGATCGTGTTGCTGATGGTGATCCCGAACACAAACGCCATGATCACAATAACAATATAGAGAAGCATGATCATCATGGCCTTGTCTCCGCCCATATCATCACCTGTAAATATAATGGCCTGGTTCACATATCTTGGGACAAAAGTTTCCAGCGTCACTACTTTCCCAATGTCTTCCATCAGATCCTCGGATACTTCTTTCTCCTGTTTTTCGTCTTTCGGCTGCTTATTGTATATCCAGGAATAGTTGTACTGAAGCTTATCCTGGTTCAGTGCCTCAAACCCTTCCGACGTTACGATTCCAACTCCGAATTTTACAGAATCAAACATGGAGTCATTGTTATCCTGGAACAGGGCACTATAGTCGGAAAGAGCAACCAGGCCCGTAACCTTCCAGGATTTTTTTCCACGGGTGATGGTATCCCCTACTTTCAGGCTGTTGTTGTCTGCATACATACGGTCAATGGCGATCTCATCCTCGCCTGCCGGCATCTCGCCTTTCATCAGGCAGACTCTGTTCACCTGCTCGCGGTTCTTGAAGAAACGCATGGTGCTTCCGTTATCCAGATCTTCCTCTATGTAATAATTCTCATAAAGATTCACACCACAGGCTTCGATATCTTTCCACTGGGATTTGTAAATTTTCTCTGCTGTGCGAAAATTTCCGTTTTCAATATTATACTTGTCAAAACTGTCATCATAGGCTTTCAGCATGCTTCCGTCTGCAACCAGAAAGCCGGATACAAATCCGATGGTCAGCACCATCAGGAGAAAAACCACTAGATATTTTCCAAATTCCCCTTTCAGCTCTCTGGGGATACGCTTGCGCAAAGGACTCTTCATAACGGCCCCCTTACCATTCCAGCTCAGCTGCCGGAATCTTGTTCTCGTTCTGGTAATTCCTGCGGATCATGCCGTCGCGGAGTTTTACCACACGGTCTGCCATATCCTTGATGGCATCGTTGTGCGTTACCATAACAATGGTGTTTCCGTACTTGTGATTAACAGTCTCAATAAGCTTGAGGATCTCCTTGGATGTGTTATAATCCAGTGCTCCCGTAGGTTCATCGCAGAGCAGGATATCCGGATTTTTCACAATGGCACGTCCAATAGCTGTACGCTGCTGCTGGCCTCCGGAAAGCTGGTTCGGGAGTTTCCTCTGATGCTCGTAAAGCCCCAGTGTCGTAAGAAGCTCATCGACTTCCAGCGGCTTGTCACTTAAATAGGCACCTACTTCAATATTCTCACGTACTGTCAGGTTCGGGATCAGATTGTACATCTGAAAAATATATCCCAGATGCTTTCTACGGTAGAGAGAAAGCTTCTTTTCTTTCATATCCTCCAGACGTTCACCCTGAATGGTAATGCTTCCCGAATCTGCACCATCGATGCCTCCGATAATGTTCAGAAGCGTGGATTTTCCGGAACCGGACGGTCCCAGAAGAACACAGAATTCTCCTTTTTCTATATCAAGATCAATTCCTTTCAGAACGTCTACACGGCTCTCTCCTGCACCGAAAGACTTCTTGATTCCTTTTATTTCCAGAAACATAAATTTTCTCCTTCCATTCCTTGGAATTTCTCCTCTATTATAGTGGATACTTTTGTATACATGTTAGTTCAGACTTACTATTTTGTCAAGATATTGCATGATTTTCGTAGATTTTTCGCAGTACGGTACAACCTGCATTACTGTTCACTGGTAACGTTCCGCGAGGTGTTTTTTGTGAACAAAGTTCACAGAAAACCCGAGAATTGCGGCGCGAAATCATGCGAATGCATGATTTCTGTGCATCGCGAAGCGCGTTACTGTGAACGGAGTGAACAGTAACAACCTGCATAATGGCGCGGTTCTGCCCATTGTTCCACCCTTGCCAAAACCTGTAAAAAAGTATATAATGAATAAGTATCTGTACACTTTCAGCAAAAATAATTTTATCATTATAAAGGAGTGAATATTTAAAGTGGACCCCAGCGACACTTACCAGATAATCATATTACTTATTCTGCTGGCATTGTCAGCCTTTTTCTCATCTAACGAAACCGCGCTGATGTCGGTAAACAGGATTCGGCTCCGCTCCCTGGCAGATGAAGGGAATAAGCGTGCAGCCATGGCTCTTGATATTCTGGAGAACCAGACGCCCAAGCTTCTCAGTGCGATTCTCATCGGCAACAATATTGTGAACATTTCGGCATCTTCCCTTGCAACAACCCTTGCATACAGTTTTGGCGGATATATGGTCAGCATCGTTACCCTGATCCTTACAGTACTGATCCTGATTTTCGGCGAGATCACACCGAAGAATTATGCGACCATCAATTCCGAGAAGCTTACCCTGCGCTATATCCCGTTTTTTAAATTTCTCATGACCATCATGACGCCGGTTATTTTTATCATCAATCTGTTTTCCAGAGGTGTGATGCGTCTTATGCGTGTGGACCCGGATGCAGCTACCAAGGCCATGACAGAAGAAGAACTTCGTACTATCGTGGATGTAAGCCATGAGGACGGAGTCATTGAATCTGATGAAAAAGAAATGATCTACAATGTGTTTGACCTGGGCGATGCCACAGCCAAAGATATCATGGTGCCGAGAGTTCATGTAACTTTTGCAGATGTGGATTCCACCTATGATGAGCTGATCGATATTTTCCGCGAAGATAAATTCACACGTCTCCCTGTTTATAAAGACAGCCAGAATAACATCGTGGGAATCATCAATATGAAAGATCTTCTTCTCTACGACAAGGACACAGAATTCGTAATAGACAATTTTCTCCGGAAACCGCACTTCACTTACGAGCGCAAGAGCATTTCCGATCTGCTTGTTGAGATGAAGGATTCCACCTTTAACATTGCCATTGTTCTGGATGAATACGGCGACATGGCCGGTCTTATCACACTGGAAGATATCCTGGAGGAGATCGTCGGCGAGATCCATGACGAGTACGATGAAAAAGAAGATGAACTCGTCCAGAAGATCAGTGACCGCGAATATATCATCGAAGGTTCCATGCACCTGGACGATGTGAACGATCATCTTCACACAGAGCTGGATTCTGAGGATTATGATTCTCTTGGCGGATTTATCATCGAACATCTGGACCGCCTGCCTGTTGCAGGTGATGAGGTGATCACAGAGGAAGGCATCCGTCTTATTGTGGAAAAGCTGGATAAGAACCGTATCGAACAGGTTCATGTTTACCTTCCGGAAAAAACTCCTGAGACAGAGGACGAGCCGGAAGTATAAAGTATCAGTGATTAATATCGGAACTTTCTTTCATATAATAACTGCTGCTTTTACGTAGTAGTTCGCATGTAATTCTGAGAAAACCCATATTCTCAGTACACCGGAATAACACCGGAAGCGTGCGATTTCCATGATTGACAGTTCCGATATTTTATATTATAATAGTATAAAATTTTTATTCATATTTACTAAATGCAATGACAGGGAGTAGTACATAGTCTCCAGATGCCCAGAGAGAAGATGGCCGGTGAGAATCTTCGTGACAGAACTATGGAAGTAGCCCTCGAGCAGTGGACTGAACCATGAGTTTTCATGCAGTAGGCTTCAACGTTGTTCCTACGTTACAGGGAAGCAGTATATTTGTACTGACAGAGAGCAGAGTTTTACCTCTGAAAACAGGTGGTACCGCGGAATCATCCGTCCTGAGCATATTTTATCCGATATGCCGGGACTTTTTTATTGGAAAAATTTCTCGCGGCAGCCCTTATCTGCTTAACTTTTCACATCATCAAAGGAGGGAACCAATTCATGAAACAGATTTCCGGAAACAAATTGCTTGTAAAAGCCTTAAAAGAAGAAGGCGTTGATGTTCTGTTCGGCTATCCTGGTGCCTGCACCATCGATATCAGCGATGAATTATATAAACAGAGCGGCATTGACATCATCCTGCCACGTCACGAGCAGGCCCTTGTACACGAAGCAGATGCCTATGCCAGAACTACCGGAAAGGTTGGCGTATGTCTCGTTACCAGCGGTCCCGGAGCTACCAACCTTGTTACAGGTCTTGCAACTGCCAACTATGACAGCGTTCCGCTTGTATGCTTTACCGGACAGGTTGCCCGTCACCTCATCGGAAACGATGCGTTCCAGGAGGTTGATATTGTCGGGATCACCAGAAGCATCACAAAATACGGTGTTACCGTCCGCAACCGTGAGGATCTTGGACGTATCATCAAGGAAGCCTTCTATATCGCACGCACCGGACGCCCAGGCCCGGTTCTCATCGACCTTCCAAAGGATGTAATGGCCGAGCTGGGAAGTGCTGAGTATCCGAAGACCGTCAATATCCGTGGCTACAAGCCTAACACCAGCGTGCATATCGGACAGCTTAAGCGTGCCCTCAAAATGCTGCAGAAGGCCAAAAAACCTCTGTTTCTTGCTGGCGGCGGTGTGATCATTTCCCGCGCGCAGGCGATTTTTACCCAGGTTGTTGAGAAAACTCAGATCCCGGTTGTCACAACCGTCATGGGACGTGGCGCCATTTCCACAAAGAACCCTCTGTTTATCGGAAATCTCGGTATGCACGGCGCTTATGCCGCAAATATGGCAGTGAATGAATGCGATCTTCTGTTTTCCATTGGAACCCGTTTTAACGACCGTATCACAGGCAAGCTCCATGAATTTGCCCCACATGCACAGATCGTCCACATCGATATTGACACCGCTTCCATTTCCAGAAATATCCATGTAGACATCCCCATCGTTGCCGATGCAAAAGAGGCAATAACAAAAATGAATGAATATGTACAGGACTGTAATACCGGCAAATGGCTGAAGCAGATCCAGGAATGGAAGGAAGAGCATCCTCTTACCATGAAAGACCGTGGTATTATGGGACCGCTGGATATCATCGGCGAGATCAACCACCAGTTTGACAAGGCCATTCTTGTTACCGATGTAGGTCAGCATCAGATGCTGGTGAGCCAGTATGCAGACATCACCGAGAACCGTCAGCTGATCATGTCCGGCGGACTTGGAACCATGGGTTACGGCCTTCCAGGTGCTATCGGTGCCAAGATCGGTAATCCAGACACACCGGTCATCTCCGTTTCCGGTGACGGCGGCATGCAGATGAACATTCAGGAGCTGGCTACCGCAGTTCTGGAGGAGCTTCCGATCATCTGCTGTATCTTTAATAATGAATATCTCGGAATGGTCCGCCAGTGGCAGAAGCTTTTCTACGGAAAACGTTACGCCATGACAAATCTGAAGGCCGGTGCACTCTCCCGCCGCACAGACGGTCAGGAATATCCGGAATACACACCGGATTTCATCCGTCTCGCAGAGAGCTATGGGGCAAAGGGTATCCGCGTAACTGAGAAGGATCAGATTGCGGCTGCTTTCGAAGAGGCTAAGAAGAATACAAAAACTCCTACGATCATCGAATTTATCATTGATCCGGAGGAAATGGTTTACCCGATGGTCAAGCCGGGCGGCACCCTGGCTGATCTGATCATGGATTGTTAGGAGGAATGAATGATGGATAAAGGAATGAAAAAAAGATGGATCTCTCTCTACGTTGAAAACCAGGTCGGTGTTCTTTCCAAGATTTCCGGTCTTTTCTCCGGAAAGTCCTATAACCTGGACAGTCTTACTGTTGGAACCACCGAGGACCCCACAGTTTCCAGAATGACCATCGCCACAGTCAGCGATGATGAGACTTTTGAGCAGATCAAAAAACAGCTGAACCGTATGATCGAGGTGATCAAGGTTATTGATTTTACAGACGTGTTCGTTCGAATGAAGGAGATCCTTTACATCAAGGTAAAGGGCTGCTCCCCGGAAGATAAAGTAGAACTTTTCCAGATTGCTGAGACTTTCAAGGCACGTGTCATCGACTATGGAAAAGACAGCCTCCTTCTGGAATTCGTCCAGACCGCAACCAAAAATGACGCGGTCATCAAGCTTATTAAAGAAGAGTTCAAGCATATCGAAGTTGTCCGCGGCGGAAGTGTCGGAATTGAGTCTATCAGTATGATGGAGAGATAAAAGCTGAATAATACTCCGACAGAAAAACACGGGGCTGATGCTTTAACGATTAATAAATCGTGAGAGAGTATGAAATTTTTCTGTAAAATAATGTTTAGAAGGTTCTTCTATGATACAATAAATATCATTA
>ERZ1673737.3731-NODE-3731-length-11318-cov-7.898340_pt1 | contig 11318 bp, 8 predicted proteins | sample MGYA00580211_ERZ1673737 | MGnify/ENA primary metagenome ERZ1673737 (study PRJEB41218, sample SAMN15661789) | gut metagenome | host: Homo sapiens | place: Canada: London | collected 2015-08-20/2019-03-30 | study: EMG produced TPA metagenomics assembly of... | reverse complement strand
ATAATCCAGGATTTCCACATGACCGGTCTCTTTGTCGAGTTCGATCTCTACTGCCCCTGCCATGAATGGCGGCGGTGATGTCGGAGACGTATTACTTTCTGTCACCTCAAGCGCACAGCCATTACCGCACATGGATTTCGTACCGATATCTTCCAATGATACACTCTTCTGTTCTTTCGGCCATTCTACATGATCACTTGCAAATACCAGTTCTTCCACAGGTGCCTCCAGCATTCCTGATGCAATCTCAAGGATTCTGGCAATCAGCTTCTGGCATGCTTTTTCTACTGCCTTACCTGTTATATACGTAGTACTTGACGCATAAGATCCGGAATCATATGGCGACGCATCTGTATCGGCACCGAGTACTTCAATTCTTTCCATCGGACAGTCCAGACACTCTGCTGCCATCTGTGCCAGGATCGTATCGCATCCGGTTCCCATATCTGCTGCCGCGATCATCAGTGTATAGAATCCGTCATCATTCATCTTGATTGTCGCGGAGCCGACGTCTACGCCCGAGATTCCGGACCCCTGCATTGCCATTGCAATACCGACGCTTCGAACTTTACCATTTCCCATGTCTTTACACGGATACTTGTCCTTCCAGCCGATTAGTTCCGCAGTCCGCTCCAGGCAGCGGTCAAGTGCACAGCTCTGTGCCGTCTCACCGTAATATGCAGGCATCACATCGCCTTCTCTTACCATATTTTTTAGACGGAATTCTACCGGATCGATATGTAATCGTTCTGCCATTTCATTTACTGCAGATTCCACTGCAAAGATTCCCTGTGTCGCGCCATATCCTCTGTATGCTCCGGCAGCCATATGATTGGTATACACAACATCGTATGTAAAACGGTGTGCTTCTGCCGAACTATACAACGGGATCGATTTATGACCAGACAATCCAACAGTCGTCGGTCCGTGATCTCCGTAAGCGCCTGTATTCGACAATGTATATACATCGATCGCACGGATCTTTCCTTCCTTCGATGCACCCAGACGGACATGTACTTCCATCTCATGTCTCGGAGACGATGCGATCTGCGATTCCTCTCTTGTAAAGATCATCTTCGAAGCTTTTCCCGTCTTCCATGTGACAAATGCCGGGAATAATTCCGCCACGACCGACTGCTTTGCACCAAATCCGCCTCCGATTCTCGGTTTGCTGACACGGATCCTGGATTTCGGAATTCCAAGTGCATTGGAAATGATACGTCTTACATGATATACAATCTGTGTAGAGCTTAAGATATTCAGTCTTCCATAAGCATCCATAAAGCATGTCGTACGGAATGTCTCCATCATGGCCTGCTGCGCTGCTCTTACATGATAGGTGCCTTCCACAACTTCATCACAGTCAGCCAGCACTGCCTCTACATTCCCGTCTTCAGTGCTGTCACATGCACATAAGTTCCGCTTATTATCTGCGCCGACCTGGCAAAGTGCCTTCCAGTTGTCTTCCGGATGTACCAGTACTTCGTTATCTTTTGCCGTATGGAAATCCAGTACTGCCGGAAGTACTTCATACTCTACTTTCAACATCTTAAGTGCCTTATCCACGCACGCTTCATTCTCTCCTGCCACGATTGCCACAGGATCTCCCACATATCTGACATGCTGGTCAAGGATCAGACGGTCATACGGACTGAGTTCGGGATATGTCTGTCCCGCTGTGGTGAATCTTTCATGTGGTACATCTTCCCACGTGTAGATATCTTCGATCCCCGGCACTCTTTTTGCCACATCTGTCTTTACTGATTTTACGATCGCATTGGCATGCGGGCTTCGGAGTACCTTTACGATCAGGCAGTCCTTTGGAGCAAGATCATCCATGAATACCGGTTTTCCTGTCACCAGTGCCATTGCGTCTTTTTTTCTTATCGGTTGTCCGACTGCTTTCATGATCTTTCTCCTTTCTTTCTGTATTCGATAAATGCTTCCATTGCACGAAGCTGTCCTTCATATCCGGAACATCTGCAAAGATTTCCCGCAAGATATGCCTTGATCTCTTCTCTTGTCGGCTCCGGATTCTCGCGGAACATGGCAATTGCATTCATGATCATTCCCGGATTGCAGAAACCGCACTGTTCTGCACCCTGATCTGCAACAAATGCACCGAATTCTTTTGCTTCTTCCTGAAGTCCTTCTAACGTATCTACCTTGCATCCGTCGACTCTGGCTGTCAGCATCGAACAGGATAATACTGGTTTATCATCTACAAACACTGTACACAGACCGCAGTTCGACGTCTCACATCCACGTTTTACACTATAGCATCCATGATCTCTGACAAAATCGATCAGAAGCTGATCGCTGGATATTTCCGCTTCTCTCATTGTCCCATTTAAAAGAATCTTTACTTTCATATCCTACTGATCTCCTCCTTTTGTATTCAGTGCTTCCAATGTCCTGCGGATCAGAACATATGCCAGACGGTTTCTGTATTCTTTGCCGGCGCGCATATTACTGTCCGTCTTTACCTGTGAAGCAATGCATTCTGCCTCTTTCTTCATCTCTTCTTCAGTACAGACACCGCTCCATACTTTTTCTCTGACTGCTTCTGTCAGTTCCAGTCGGACCGCCTTCTGCGGTCTTGCACCGATACATACGCATCCATTTTCAGCATTTACTGAAACCGCACATGTCAATACCGGAAAATCTGTCTTGGAATTTCTATGTGCCAGATAGATCATATTTCTCTGATCCTTTTTTACAATGACTCTGACTAAAATGTCATTGTCTCTTTTCATCTGCGCAAATTCCTGTAATGGAACAATCCCTCCTTTATACAGTTCTACGTAACTGTCCATTGCAAGAAACACCGTCAGTACATCCGAAAATCCATAGCGTCCGAATATACTTCCACCAATCGTTGCAAGGTTCCGGAACTGTACGCCGACAATATCACTGACCGCATCTTTTACTGCGCCTTCACACCACTGGTTCAATCTTTCATGACATTCCAGTTCACGGAGTGTCGTCATACATCCGATCCGGAATTCTTCTTCTGTCTCTTCGATCTGATTCAGACCAAGTCCGGACAGATCAATCGCTTTCTGTACATTCCGGTTCGACATCTTAAGCCACAACATGCCGCCCAGAATGCAGTTCGTCCTCTTCTGGTTCAGTTCATATGCCTGTTCCAGACTTTCTGCCTTCACATATTCCTTGATTTTTAACATACGCCTTTATCCTTATCTCTCTTTACTTAGCTTTATCCAGTTTCATCTATTCTTACTTTTATCAGTCTCACCTTTTTATCTATTCGTCTTTATTCCAGTGTGATCGCACCGGGAAAACAGACTCTGACGCAGGCAGGTTCCCGCCCTTCCCTGATTCTTTCAATACACCCGTCACACTTTTCCATTTTTCCGTCCTTGTCAAAATGGATCACGTCTTTCGGGCAGACCTTTTCGCAGGCATGACATCCAATACATTTTTCTTTGTCTGTCAGTACAAATCCAGTCTTCGGATCTTTGTAAATTGCCTGCACCGGACAGGCTTTGATACAGATACCGCAGTGAGCACAGCCCGGACAGATATTCTTTTCAAACTGATTTTTCACTACCTTTTTGACCGTCCGATGGCTCTTTGCATCTACATCTTCCACATCATGGTGTGCATCCAGACAGGCTATATGACAGGCATAACAGCCGACACATTTATCCGGATCAAATTTTAATCGGTAACTCATGCCTTCACCTCACCTTTTTCTTTCTCGATTTTACAGAAATAACTTTTATATCCCGGGAATCCTGAAATTGGATCCAGATAATTTCTGTCTATCAGATCATTTGCCTCACCCTTTGCATTGCCATGATAGACGTGTACAATTCCCGGCTGGCTGTTCAGGTAAACCGCCGCAATTCCGCAGATACTTCCCACCGGGGAAGATACCCTCACCATGTCACCATCTGCAATACCATACTTTTTCGCATCTTTCGGATGGATTTCTACCAGTGTTGCCTCTTCAAGTCCTGCAAGCCACGGTACCCGGTATGTTCTTGCATGGAAAAGCTGTGGTTTTCTGGAACCGGTATTCAGAATCAGTGGATATGCTTCCCTGTCCATGCCTGACACCTCACGGAAATCTCTGTATTCCGGAAGTCCGGAATATCCGTGGCTGTCTTTGTAACGTTCGAGTATCTGTGATACAAATTCCACCTTACCGGATGGTGTATGAAAGCCTTCTTTTTCATATCTCTTAAATGCAGGCGGAGTGATCACACGTCCTTTTACCCCTTCCGGATGCGCCCGCAATTCCTCCAGTGTGACACCGGATGGCTCCAGAATATATTCCATATATTTCTCATAGCCATGTTCCAATGCTTCATCATGTAACTGCATGGCACGAAGCATGCCGATCATGATCTCAATATCATTCTTCGCCTCTCCGACCGGTTCGATTGCTTTTTCTGACAGGAAGAACATTCCTCCCCGTCCATTCAGCACAACATCTCGTTCAAAGGAAGACGCTGCCGGAAGAACCAGGTCTGCCATCTTGCTTGAATCTGAGAAAAACAGATCTACATTCACATAAAAGTCCAGCGCTTTTAATGCTTTCTGAAAATGCTCCGGCTCCGGCCACATTCTGTGGTTCAGGCCGAATCCCACCACAGCTTTCAACGGATATGGTTCTTCCTTCAGAATATAATCTGCAATTCTTGTACACTGCGCTTCCTCACACGGTAGATCAAACCATGCCGGAAAATCTTTCTCACCGATGGCTTCTATCGTATCCAGCCGTTTTACTTTTCCATATTCATTGCAAGGAGACACCGGACCCGGTCTTGACGGATTGCCACCCGGGATATCATAGTTGCCGGTAAGTGCGATCAGACACATCACTGCCCGGTAATTCTGCATTCCATTAATATTATGTACAACTGGAGACGCTGAAAACATCACCCCGGCAGGCCCGTTAGATGCATACATTCTGGCAGCTTCACGGATCAGTTTCTTATCTACACCGGTGATCTTCTCTGCTTTTTCCGGTGGAAATTGATTCACATACGCTTTGTATTCTTCAAAACCATATACATATTTTTCTACAAATTCTTTATCATACAGCCCTTCTTCTATGATCACCTGTGCCATAGACAGCGCAAGTGCTCCGTCCGTTCCCGGCAGAAGTTTCAAGTGGATATCCGCTGCCTGTGTCGTTACGGTCTCTCTTGGATCTACGGCTATGATCTTCGCCCCACGTGCTTTTAACGACTGATAAGATCTTGCCATTCCCACATTGGAATGATACAGATTGTTACTCCATACGAGAACCGTCTGTGCATGCATCAGATCCGGAAAGCAGATGTCATTTCCATAAATAGATTTCCATGCCATTGCCGCCGACTGAAAACAGGTACTGGATTCCGTACAGTAATTCGGAGACCCGTAAGCATTGGCAAGCCGCAGAAGTGCCGGTCTGTACCATTTCGGATATCCCGCATAAAATGCTGCCGCCTGCGGACCATATTCTTTTTTGATCCTGAGAAGATTCTCTGCAATCATCCGATACGCTTCATCCCAGGATATGCGTTCAAATTCCCCGCTTCCTTTTTTTCCGATCCGTTTCATCGGATACAGAATCCTGTCTTTGTTATAAACATACTGCCTGGAAGCAGCTCCTTTAGAACATAATCCTCCACTCTGCCCCGGAAGATCCCGGCTGCCTTCTACCGACACAAGCGTTCCTTCTTCTACATAAGCATCGATCGGACATCCCGCTGAACAGATATTACAGCGGACTTTTTTTATTACTCTTTGATTCATGCTGTTTCACCCATCAATGTTTCTATGTTCATTCGTACATTTTATTATAACAAGTTGCTTTTCAGTTTTCTATCTATTTTTCAAATTTCTGTCTTTCTTTCCTTTCATGATCTCAAAGTACATAATAAGAAGAAGTGTTCCCGCCAGCACCCATGCCGCTGGAGATGCCAGACAGATTCCCATATAGCTGCCAAAATGTGATGCAATCAGCGATGCACCGCTCCGTCCGACAAGTTCTGCAATCCCCGCTGTCATCGGAAGCAGTCCATATCCCATTCCCTGAATTCCGTTTCTATACAAATTAACAATAACAAGAGGCAGGAATGACACGCTTACACACCTCAAATAAATATCCACATATTCCATGATCTGATTTACATTCTCTGATACAAAGAATATCGTCATATATTTTCCGACAAAGAAAATAATCGCACCTGTCACAACCGCATAAATAAATCCAATCAATGTTGCACTCTTAAATCCTTTACGGATTCTCGTATATTTCCCTGCCCCCATATTCTGTGCACAGTAAGTCGCCATCGTTGTACCAAGCGCAACGTAGGCCTGCGTAAACACCTGCTCGATCTTGCTTGCTGCCGCAAATCCGGCTGCAGCTGTAGAACCGAGGATATTCAGGCAAGACTGTACAACAATCGTTCCTATCGCCGTGATGGAATATTGGAATGCCATCGGAAGTCCGATCTTCAGCTGCCATCCGGCCAGATTCTTATCTATTTCCCAGTCTTCTCTATGAAGATACAGTGCGGGAACCTTCTTTGCAATATATAGCAGACACAGGATTCCCGAAATTCCCTGTGCGATCACTGTCGCATAGGCTGCCCCTGCCGCTCCCATTCTAAAGACAATGATAAACACCAGATCCAGCACAATATTCAAAAGTGCTGCAATCACAAGAAAATAAAGCGGACGCTTACTATCGCCCAGTGCCCTTAATACACTTGCAAGATAATTGTAAAGTGCCTGTGCCACAATCCCGCCGCAAATGACCATAATATATCCGTAAGCTTCTCCATACATGTCTGACGGTGTATTCATCAGATGCAGCACCTTCGCCATACTGATCATGCTCAGCAATGTAAGAATAACGGTTACGATCCCTGTAAGTACCGCACCGGATGCCACAGACTTCTTCATCGCCTTCATGTTTCCGGCTCCGAAGTGCTGTGCTGTAACAACCGTAAATCCCGCCGTAACTCCCTGCAGGAAGCCAATGATCAGAAATACCAGTGTTCCACATGCTCCTACCGCCGCCAGTGCCGCATTACCGACAAATTTCCCGACGATCACCGTATCTGCCATATTATAAAACTGCTGAAAAATATTACCGATAAAGATCGGCATTGTAAAATTGAAAATGATCTTCCCGGGAGTGCCGGCCGTCATATCTTTTTCCATCCTGTTTTCCTCCTTTTCCGTCATCTGTGTATATCGCTATCTTTCATCTTCATTCTATGTGTTTACGTTAAGAAAAGACCCTGATATCGCTTCAGAGCCTTTTCTCGCAAAACTTTATTCATTATATAAAACACAGAAAACAATTGCAACTATTTTTCTGCAGATTTATTTACAAATCCAACTTTATTAAGCGGCCAGTACCGGAATCCTGCTTTGGCCAGAATTGCCTCTTTCTTTACATACGTGTTATCCCAGTATCTGGAATCCAGACTATTGTTCCGGTTATCCCCCATTACAAAATAACTATCTTCCGGAACTTCATAAGGTCCGAAGCTTCCTGCCATCTCTTCCGGGCAGAAGCTTACCGCCTGTGTCTGCTCTTTTCCATCAATGTAAATCTTCCCGTCTTTCACGGTAACTGTCTCTCCTGGCAGTCCGATCACGCGCTTGATAAAAATCTTGGACGGATCATCTGGATATTTGAAGATTACAATGTCATATCTCTCTGGATCATCTTTGATATATGCCAGACGGTTTCCCAGCACCCGGTCTCCTTTCATAATCGTATTCTGCATAGATTCCGACGGAATCACGGCATTGATATACACCAGTTTGTTCATTGCAAATACAACACAGAATATGATCAGAAATGTTTTCAGATAATCCCATACAGCCGCCATACCGGTCAGCTCTTCCTCTTCCTGCTTCTTTTCCTTTTTATTTTTCATATTTTTACACTCTCCCCTTTCATGTAGCACATACGCGATCTTTTTCACACATTTTTACGTTCTCCCCACGCTTCACACATATAGCTTCATATAGTTTATGAAAGTTTTAATATAACCCCATCCGGACTGAATGCCACTTCATTGCCCTCATTAATCTCCTTCTGATAAAGTTCCGCATCCGGAATCTCTAACTGAATCTCTTCTTCACTTTTCAGCTTCAGAAGGGTTACTTTAGCCATTGGTTCTACCCCGTCCGGTCTTCCTTCACATCCAAAATCCGGTTCATCAATTCTCATCACCAGATATCTCATATCCAGGATATCTACTGTCTGCGCATCTAATTTTCCATCAAAGAACTTATCCAGTACTCTCCGAAAGACTTCATTCTCTTTTGCCGCCAGCGCAAACAACGTCATTGACGAACGCAGTTTCAGATCATCAGGCCATCCCATGACTCTGGTTGCATCATCTGATTCCAGTTGCAAAAGTGCCTCTGAGCTCTCTCTTAAATGTGCATTTGTCACTGCGTTTTCTATATATGCTTTAGCTTCTTCATAGTCTTCAATAGCGTAGTACATTGCAGTACCGCTACTCCCCAGCCCCTGAATCTGCGGAAAAATGTACCACATCCAGCAACTTCTCTTATGTCCACTCTTAATCTCTGCAAGAGCTGTCTTAAATTCTGACTCCTGCGCTTTGATAAACCTCTCTAGATTATTCTCTCTCATTCTTTTTTTGAACCTCCAGTCCATACATCTGTCTGTACGCTGCTTCTTTTCCAGTACAGTTTTTATAACAACATCTTTTTCTATTTTAGCATACCTTTCTATGTCATGTATACATCAAATCATCCGACATCTATAGAATAACCGGAACACAAAAAGCAGAAACTATTTTTTACACCAGCTTCCGCTTTTATTACTTAATCTGTAGGATGTGAAGATTCCTTATATTTTCCAGACTTTTTAAACAGCATATGAAATCCCCCCTTCTTCTTACCGGCAGAAAAATTTTCTTGCATTTTCCGATATGCCAGACTATAATAACGATTGAACAAAGTTTTTTATAAACAGGGGGAGCTGGAGAAAACCGGCTGAGAGGAAGCGTAATTCCGTTTCGACCCTTTACCTGATTTGGATAATGCCAACGGAGGGATTCATACCATGTATTGATTTGACAGAGATGCCCCCGCATCTCTTCTTTTTTACTTTTTGTACCCTCCATCCGCTTTATGAATGAAGGGTATTTTTTTATGAAAGGAATGTTTATTTATGACACACACAACTTTATCATCAGACTCTTCACGGACAAGACGACTGGCTCTTGCCGGTGTATTTACGGCTCTTGCCATCGTCGGAAGTTTCTTAAGCTTTCCGGTTGCAGGCAGTAAATGTGCACCTGTACAGCATATTATTAATATCCTGGCAGCAGTCACGTTAGGACCCTGGTACAGTGTAGGAATTGCATTTTGTGCCAGCCTGTTACGAAATCTGCTTGGTCTTGGCAGCATGATGGCTTTTCCCGGAAGTATGGTTGGAGCACTTTGCTGTGGACTTGTATACTCCATTTGCCACAAGCTCAGCCTGACTTGTCTTGCAGAGGCACTCGGCACAGGAATTCTTGGCGGCCTGGCTGCTTATCCTGTTGCAGTATATATTATGGGAATCACTCCTGCCGGGATCTTCGTCTATGTAGTTCCATTTCTGATTTCTACTATTGCAGGAAGCATTCTTGCATTTCTGCTGATTACAGCGCTGAACAAAAGCGGCGTAATGGCTATGATAAAAACGACTCGTTAAGAGTTGTTTAGAAACGGTACATTGGGGACACCACCTTGTACCGCATACACAAGTATCAGATTTTCCATCTGATATAGGCGTCAGTAATTTCATAGTTCTTTTATGAACCTCAGATCTGTGTAGAGAAATGTTTCCCTGCATCGAAATCTGTGTGTTTTTGCTGACGCATTATAACCTTATATTTAATTTTTTAACGGAGGCAAACACATGAGAAATTACACAACACAGATGGATGCTGCAAGAAAAGGAATTGTCACTCCTGAAATTGAGATTGTAGCAAAAAAAGAAAACATGACAACAGAAGCACTTATGAAACTTGTTGCAGAAGGCAAGGTTGCAATCTGTGCCAACAAGAATCACACCAGCCTTGATCCGGAGGGTGTCGGAAGCATGCTCCGTACCAAGATCAATGTAAACCTTGGTGTATCCCGCGACTGTAAGGATTACAATATTGAAATGGAAAAAGTTATGAGCGCTGTAAATCTTGGTGCTGAAGCCATCATGGATTTATCGAGCCACGGTAACACACAGCCATTCCGCCAGAAACTGACACATGAATGTCCTGCTATGATCGGTACTGTTCCTGTATACGACAGTGTCATCCACTATCAGAGAGATCTTGCAACTCTGACTGCGCAGGACTTCATCGACGTTGTCCGTCTTCACGCAGAAGATGGTGTGGACTTTGTCACACTTCACTGCGGAATTACACGTAAAACGATTGAACAGATAAAAAAACACAAACGTAAAATGAATATTGTAAGCCGTGGCGGAAGTCTTGTATTTGCATGGATGTGTATGACCGGAGAAGAAAATCCTTTCTACGAACACTATGATGAGATTCTTGATATCTGCGAAGAATATGATGTTACTATCTCCCTTGGTGATGCATGCCGCCCTGGATGTCTGGCCGATGCTACCGATGTATGCCAGATTGAAGAACTTGTGCGTCTTGGAGAACTTACAAAACGTGCATGGGACCACAATGTACAGGTAATGGTAGAAGGACCGGGACATGTACCGCTTGATCAGGTTGCTGCCAACATGAAAGTACAGCAGAGTATCTGCATGGGTGCTCCGTTCTATGTACTTGGCCCTCTTGTTACGGATATTGCTCCAGGTTACGATCACATCACATCCGCTATCGGTGGTGCAGTTGCTGCTATGAATGGTGCTGCATTCTTATGTTATGTAACACCTGCAGAACATCTGGCGCTTCCTAATGTAGATGACGTAAAACAGGGGATCATTGCTTCCAAGATTGCTGCCCATGCTGCCGACATCGCCAAAGGTGTTCCCGGAGCACGTGATATTGATGATAAAATGGCTGAAGCACGTCAGAAACTTGACTGGGACGCACAGTATGCCTGTGCATTAGACCCTGAAACAGCCAAAGCCATCCGTGACAGCCGAAGCCCGGAAGATGATCATAGTGATACCTGCAGTATGTGCGGAAAATTCTGTGCAGTCAGAAGTATGAATAAAGCTTTGGCCGGAGAATATATTGATATTCTGTAATTCTTGGGATTTAATTTATTAACTGGAGAAGCGGCCTCTCAGTCCTTGAAGGAAACAATAGATAAGGCTTCTTGTTCAGGTT
>ERZ1673737.3723-NODE-3723-length-11338-cov-7.363822_pt1 | contig 11338 bp, 7 predicted proteins | sample MGYA00580211_ERZ1673737 | MGnify/ENA primary metagenome ERZ1673737 (study PRJEB41218, sample SAMN15661789) | gut metagenome | host: Homo sapiens | place: Canada: London | collected 2015-08-20/2019-03-30 | study: EMG produced TPA metagenomics assembly of... | reverse complement strand
CTATATTTGTTGGAGTTTTATTATTGAAAAAATTAACTAGCACAACGAGTTAAATTAAATCTAAAATAACAACAAGGCTTTATACATTCAATAGTAGTATTAGCTTATTCTTTATGCTTTAGAACCAAGAAAGAAGTCTAAATATAAAAATCGTCAAGAGGGGTCATATTTTATTGTAAAAATGTGACCCCTTTATATTTTTTGCATACTATAAAGAGTATTAACTATAATTTTAAACATTCAAAAAATAGGAGACTTATTATGTTTAAAGATATTGACATAAATTCAAAATCAGAATTAGAGCCATATTTTAAATTAGTAGATTATGAAGCTAGCGAGTATTGCTTTAGTACTATATATATGTGGAGGCATTTATTTAACACAAAATGTTATATAGAAAATGATTTTGCAATAATACTTTTAGAATACGAAAAGAATGTATTTTCAATAATACCTTTATGTACAAAGGATAAATTATTATATGTTATAGACTTTGTACTAAATTATATAAAAAATGAGTATAAAAGAATACAATTAAAAGGTATAAATCAAGAAATAGCAGATATAATTAAAATCAATTATAAAGAAAAATTTATATATGAAAAAGAAAGAGATTTGTTTGAATATATATATGATGCAGAAAGTTTGAGAACTTTAAGTGGAAGAAAAAATAAGAAAAAAAGAAATCATGTAAACACATTCTTAAATTTATATAAAAATAGGTATGAATACAAACTATTAGAGAAAGAAAACTTTGAAGAATGCCTAGAGCTAATTGATAGATGGGAACAAAATAAAGAAAATATAGAAAGTAGTGGACATAAAGAACTTGATGAAGAAATATTAAGCATAAAAGAAGTATTTGAAAACTATGAAAAGTTAAAAGACAATGTGAAAATTGCTGGAGTTTATATAGATAATAAGCTTGAAGCTTTTACAATAGGTGAAAAGATTAATGAAAATATAGCCTTAATTCATATAGAAAAAGCAAATCAAAATATAAAGGGGCTATATCAATATATAAACCAACAATTTTTACTAAACGAATTTCCAAATGTTAAATATGTAAATAGAGAAGAAGATTTAGGATTAGATGGTCTTAGGGAAGCTAAGTTATCCTACCATCCATGTAAGTTTATAGAAAAGTATAGTATAAAAGAAGCATAATAAGGAGGTTAAGCTAACCTCCTTTTAATTTGTATATACTATCATCTTCGCTAATGATTTATAAATGTTTTGATAACGTGGAAACTAAAGTAACTTAAATATATAGTAAAATTAAAAATGATATTTTGAAGTAATTTCATGTGTATTTCTTAGACTAAATAAATGAAGTAAATTTGTATATTTTTATATTCAAAAATAGGATATACTTATAAAGATAAAATAAAAATATAAGGATATAACAATGAATAAAATAATAAAAATATCCATTAGAAATCTAGTGGAATTTATAATGAGACATGGAAGTATAGACAATAGATATACAAGTTCTATAAAAGCTATAGAAGGAATAAGAGGTCATCAAAGAGTACAAAAATCCTATGGTGATAATTATACTGCCGAAGTACCTTTAAAATATACCTTAACTTATGAAGATTTAGAAATAATGGTAGAAGGTAGGGCAGATGGAATACTAATAGAAGATGAAAAAACAATAATAGATGAAATAAAAACAACAACCAAAGACTTACTATTAATAGATGAAAATACAAATCCACTACACTGGGCACAAGCAAAGTGTTATGGATATATATACTCTATGCAAAATGAATTAGATAACATAGATATACAAATAACCTATTACAACATAGATACAAAATCTACAAGAATACTAAGACAAAGCTATACACTAAAAGAGCTTGAAGAATTTTTCTTTTGGTTAATAGATGAATATAAGAGTTGGGCACAATTAGAAAGTGATTGGGTAAATAAAAGGAATGAATCAATAAAAAAGTTAAAATTCCCATTTGAAAACTATAGACCAGGTCAAAGAGAACTAGCTGTAAGAGTATATAAAAGCATAACAGATAGTAAAAAATGCTTTGCTCAAGCACCTACAGGAACAGGAAAAACTATATCAACCCTTTTTCCAGCTATAAAGGCTATGGGAGAAGATAAAACTTCTAAAATATTTTACCTTACAGCAAAAACTATAACTAGAGAAGTAGCACAAAATACTATATCTTTAATGAGAAAAAAGGATTTAAAGTTAAAAGCAGTAACAATAACAGCAAAAGAAAAAATATGCAAAATGGACGAAGTAAACTGTAATCCAGAATACTGTCCTTATGCAAATGGATATTTTGACAGAATAAATAATTCATTAAAAGATATCTTAGCAAAATATAATGATTACTCAAAAGACAATATAGAAAAAATAAGTGAAGAATATATGCTTTGTCCATTTGAATTATCTTTAGATTTAACAAATTTAAGTGACGTAATAATATGTGATTACAACTATGTATTTGATCCAAGAGTATACTTAAAAAGATTTTTCGATACAAAAACTACAGATTACACATTTTTAATAGATGAAGCTCATAACCTAGTAGACAGAGCTAGAGAAATGTATTCAGCAACCTTAAATGAAGAAAAATTTGTTAAAGTCAAAAAGCTAATAAGTAAAAAAGACAAACGTATAACAAAAGTTATAAAAGAAATACAGTCTTACTTTGAAGATAAACTAGAGGACTTAACCACATTAGATGAAAATGATTTAGTAGAAAGTGAAGCACCACTAGAACTCTGTGAAATACTTAGTTCATTTATAAAGTTTGTAGATGAATATTTAGCAAGAACTAATGAAGAAAATGAAGAGTTGATGGATTTATACTTTGATGTATATAGCTTTTTATCAATATCAGATTTTTATGATAAAAACTATACAACCATATATACAAAAACCTTTAATGGAATGACTATAAAAATATACTGTGTTAACCCTCAAAAAGTAATTGAAGAAAAAATGAAAAAAGCTAAATCAAATATAATATTTTCAGCAACACTTATTCCTATGGATTACTTTATGAAAATGTATAGTTATGATGAAGAAGACTTTATTATAAACTTGAAAAGTCCATTTGATGTAAAAAACAGGCTACTTATGATAGGGGATAATGTAGCTACAACTTATAACAAAAGATTTGAAACAAGCGAAGATATAGCATCATACATTGCAAACTGTGTACAAGCTAAAAAAGGAAATTATATGGTATTTTTCCCATCATATAAGTATATGGAACTAGTATTTGATGAAATGAAGGAAAATTACCCTAATATAAATACATCAATACAAGAAAGTAATATGAGTGAAGAAGAAAAAGAAGAGTTTTTATCTATGTTTGATGAAGATAACAAAGAAACTCATGTTGGATTTTGTGTACTAGGTGGACATTTCTCTGAAGGTATAGATTTAACCAATGATAAACTTATAGGGGTTATAATAGTAGGAGTTGGAATGCCGCAAATTGGAATTGAAAGAGATATTATAAAGGACCATATGAAAGATAGTAATAAAGGCTTTGATTATGCTTATGTATATCCTGGTATGATTAAGGTGTTACAAGCTGCTGGTAGATGTATAAGAACAGATGATGATAAAGGTGTTATATTACTTCTTGATAATAGGTACTCTCAAAGAAGGTATCAAAGCTTGTTTCCTTATGAATGGTATCCTAATTTTAGAGTAAGAAAAAGTGATGATGTTAAAACTTTATGTGAAAGGTTTTGGAGTAAATAATGATATACTAAATGGCTATAGCAATTGTTATAGCCATTTAATTTATTGGTTACATTATATAATTGTGTGATAAGTTATATTAAAAATAGACTATAATATAAATATCAACTATATTTCACTATATTATATATACATATTGCTATACAAGGATGTAGACGCATCTAATTTTATTTTTTATTGAATATACTTATTTTAGTTTATAAAAATATATAATGAATGAAAGATAGCAAAAAATATATAGATATATTAAAATTTATGGTAAGAAGTGATGGATAGAGAGTTAATTAATATATGTAAATATACGATAATGGGGAGTAATAATGGGGATAAAATTGAAAATTGAGAATGTAGAAGAATTAAGAGATACTAAAGTTTATATGGTTGGTAGATTAGCGAGAGGTAATGAGTTTGAACAACCAATATCTACCGACATAAAGAACCACACTAGATTTATAATAATACCTTTATGCAAGGAGCCAGAACCTATAGAGGATGTGAGTGCAATTTTGCCAAATAGCGAAGAAATATCTTCATATATAGGGTTTGATAGCAATTTGAAACTATATCTTCCTATAGAATATAAATATTCTAACTATAAAGAAAAGGAAAATATTATTGAGCACTTATTACAGAATAAATTAATTATTTTCAAAACAAATATAAATGTAAATGAAGAAATAGATAAAAAAGTACAAAAAGATGGTTATAGAGATTATAAAATATTTAAAAATATGACTGTAGAAAAGATATTAGATATACAGATAGATGAAAAGGATGAACTTATAAGAGTACCGAAATTAAATATCAGAGAAAAAGATTTTATATCCAAATTAAGAGATGGTGATTATATAGAATTAGTTGAATACCCTACATATTTAGAAGCACCTGAATATATTATATGTGATAAAAATATGTACTACTTCAATAGCTACGATTGGGAGAAACACTCAAGTAATAAAAATATGTGGGCATATAGAGGTAACATAGATAATTTAATGATATTTGAAATAGAAAATATGTTATTAGATGAAGAAAAAATCATCTTATGCTCGAATTATACTTATTTTATAGCTAAAAAAATAATAGAAAACAATCCGGGAAAAATAAATACAATTTCAGAAATAGTAAATGATGAAGAGGAAAAAGGATTTATATGTAAAGATATAAAAGAAATACCAGTAAATTATTATAAGAAGCAAATAGATTTTTTAAAAGGAATAGAATTATATTGTAAAAGTAAAGGACTCGGATATAAGTATGAGGATATAGTAAATTTACATATAAGTATAAAAACTAATTTTATAACTATAATTTCAGGAATGACCGGAACTGGGAAATCACAACTTGCATGGGCTTATGCTAAAATGTTAGATGCATCTTTAGAAAATGAAAACTTACTATTTATACCAATAAATCCTAATTATATGGAGCCATCAGATATATTAGGTTATTATAATCCAAATATAGGAATGTATACACCATCTGAAACAGGTTTAGTTGATTTTTTAGTTAAAGCACAAAAAAATTCGAATAAAGAATTTATTATAATTTTTGATGAGATGAATTTATCACAAGTAGAACACTGGTTTGCACCGTTCATATCATTATTAGAAGCAGATGAAAATAATAGATTTTTATCTTTGTATAGTAAAAATAGTCGTTGTATTAATGATGAAAAATATCCTAGTATTATAAAAATCGGAAATAATATAAGAATTATAGGTACTATAAATTTAGATGAAACGATAAAAGAATTTTCAGAGAGACTTTTAGATAGAGCGAATGTAATAAATTTAGAAAAATTAAGATTTTCTGAATTAAGCCAAGCAATAAGTTACAATTTAGAGTATGATTTTTATGAAAAATATATATGTGGAGATTCAGAGGAATTTAAGAACTGGACAGTAGAGTATAGCACTATAGAAATCTTAGAAGATAAACTTCACTTTTTTGATGAACTACATGATATAATAGCTAAATATGATTCAAGAAAAGGTGTTTCTTTTAGAGTAATTAATGCTATAGCTGCATATATTGCTAATATTCCAATTAATGAGTATGGAGAAAAAATTATATCAGAATCATATGCTATAGATTTACAAGTAAAGCAAAGAATCATTAGCAAGTTAAAAGGAACAAAGAGGACAATTGGAAATCTTATAGGTGAGTATGATGATAAGCGAGACATAGTTATAGGAAGTAATATTATAGAATTCTTAGAGAAAAAAGATATAGAAAAAATAAGTAATTTCAAGAAAACAAAAGAATTTATTAAGCATAAAGCGAAGGAATTGAATTTATATGGATATACCTATTAAGTTTACTATAAAAAAAAGGGCTGGTCAAAATATTCAATTTAGAACGTATGAGGGAGATATAGATACTTCTAAATCAGGTTCAATATTATTTGAATTTAATGAATATGAAGAAGTATATATCAAGTTTGATTATGATAAAAATAATGGGCGTATTTTTATAGATACATATAATGATGATAGTAAAATAATATGTAATCCTGATGAAGAGATACTTTTAAATTTGCCTATGAGAGAAAATAGCTTAGTTCCTGGAGATTTTGAAATAAAAATAGATTATAAATATAATATTATATGTTATTTTAGAGTACAACCTAAAAATCTTGAGTGGTGTGAATTAATTAATTTAAGACAGATTTTAGATAAATATATTAAAGGAATATGTATAAACTTTAATTTAAGTAAAAATTCTAACAATTATAAGAGTAGTGATGATATTTTATATTATTATCAGAATCAGTATAATTTATGGCAAGAAATAAAATGGTCTATTAAGTTAATAATAAATAAACCTGATGGAGAAAATGAGAAAGTTTATGGATACTACAATAAACAAAATAAAATGGACATGAGAACAATTAAGGCTATAAACAAAAAAAGTAGAGATAAATTATCACCAAAACATTATACATATCAGCAAAGTATTAATTATAATATCTCAGATAATATAATGCTATATAATAGTCTTCAAGAATACAGAGATATTTTAAAGAAAAATTATGTAAATATAAAAAAACTCTATATAACAGAAGATGAGAAGTTAAACGACATTAAATATCAGTATATAATGAAACAAATAGAGTTAATTAATATAAAAAATAATAATATTTTATCTGATAGATATAAGAGTAGTATAGAAAATAGAGTTAATTATCTAAGAAAAAGTGAATATATACAGATCGAAAAATTAAAGGTAATAGAAAACCTAAATAATATGCTTAATAAAACTACAATTGAAGTAGAAGATATAATATTTGAAATTCAAAAAAAGTTAACATTGAATAAATTTGGTAGAAATACTATATCTTCAATAAAAAATTTAAGATATAAAAGTATAATTGATATGTTAAATACAATTATAGAGATAAAAAATTATGAACATGATTCACTTAATAAAGAAGATGCATTAATTTTTAGATTTAAAAAAACAGAGGTACTATTTGAATATTTATGCTTTATAAGGGTCATAGAAGTTCTACTATGTATGGGGTATGTTTGTGAAGCTGGTTGGTTTCAAAAGGTAATAAATCAAGAGTATGATATGGAAATACCATCAGAGTGTGACAATTATTTTAAAAAAGAAAATATAACTATAGTAGTATCATATGATAAAGAAGCTCCTAATATTATAGAAGACAGTTATGAAGGATTATATAGTTTCAATTCTAGACATAGAAGACCTGATATATCTGTTTTAATATATAAAGGTGGAACATTTATAAAAGCATTAATACTTGAGGTTAAGTATAGAAATTCTAAATATATATATAGTAATCAAGGGGATACTGGTGTAATTGATACAATGAAAGACTATAGTCAGTTATGTTATTATAAAGGAAAACTAAAGAGAGATGCGATTGATAGGGTAATTACGCTATATCCCAATCAAAAAAATAATATAAGTTTGGAAAAAAATGAATTAATAGATATATTTTCATTTATACCTATAGATGTAAGTTCAGATAATATTGAGAGTGAACTATATATAGAAATTGAACGATTTATAGATGAATATGCTAATTAAGTAGTATAAGTTAATATTAATATGGATTATAAGCATGGTAAGCTCAGATAGTAAGATAGATGATAATAAGTTATTCTAAGTATAGCAAAAAATAAAAGGTAATGGGGGAGAATTATATGGATAAAACAACACTTGACATTATTACTAAAATGGGTATAAATTTGACAGAGCTTGCAGTAAAAGGAACAGCAACTGCTATTCATAGTAAAATACAATCAGTAAAATCTGAAAAGAATATAGAAACAGTTAGAAATACATACGATGAAATAATAAACCAACTTTTAGCTGAGAGAGAAGAAGCAATAACAATAGCGCAAGCTTATAAAGAAGAGCTTGATAAAGTGGTAATTAGTGATGAAGATATTGAACATTTACATAATACTGTAACTAAGATATTAGAGATATTAAAATTAATGGCTCCTGATAATGGAGATATAGAGAGCTTTGAGCAATTTAAAGAATTAATAAGTATTGATACATTAAAAACAATGCAGTTATTAGGGTTTAATTATAAATTAGCAATAGGTGAGCCGTTGACTAATCTATGTGCTAATGCTATTTCAAATATAGGAACTAAAGGTAAGCAAAGTAAAAAGAGGTAAAAAATATAATCCGAAGAGTAAGCTACGGAGATTTATATCATAAGTAATAGAGTTAGTTTTTTATAGAAATTTAAAAAGTATAATAAATTAAATATAGCTATGTATAGTTAATATAAAATGTACCTTATAGAGTAGACATTTTTATTAAATTTCTACTCTATAAGGTACATTTTATTTGAATATCCATTATCTAGCTATTTTTATTGATTATTTATCACTTAGTTCTCTAATACATCTAATTTATTTAATATATTTTAGCGTAATTAACTTTTTATAAGAATTTAAATATTAGATATTAACAATAAGATTAGGTACAAATAAATTAACTTCATTATTGTAGTTAGTATAAAATCATGATTAACAAAAATGTATTTATCTTATAATAATTTACTATAATCTAATGATTCTTAACAGATCTAATAAATAGGAAATATGCAACTATAGTTGTGAAAAAATATATTACCCAAGAAGCCTGATACCCAAAAGAAGTATCAGCTATAACACCTGATAAAAATGGTCCAATTGAAGTTCCTATAGTAAAGAACATATTTACAAAACCAAAAATTACAGAGTAATTTTCATTGCTAAACAATCTACTAACTCCATAAGATGGCCAAATAGAAGACATACACATAGTAAGACCGTAAAATATTGTAAATAAGTATGCAAACATTGGATTACCTGCAAGTATTAAAAAAACTACACTAATACAACTAACAGTTCCCATAAAATATAAAACCATTTTAGTTTTAAACTTATCAAATAAAATACCACCTACAATATTTGCAACTAAACCTGTAACAGCAAGAGTAGAGCCTATATTTGCATTAAAAGAAATTGAATACCCTAAAACTGATAAATATGGTTGTATATGTTGTTTAATTCCTGCAAAGCTTATACCCATAAGTAAAAGACCTACTGAAAAAGTCCAAAATGAAGGTGCTTTAGATATATCCTTAAATGTATAGGACTTATCTTTTGATTTATCACTTTTATTATTAGAATCTTTTAATTTAGCCATTACATCATCTGGTCTTTTTGCTATAAACAAGCTTATAGGAAGTGAAACTATAACAACAATAGCTCCTAAAAAGAAATAAGCAAGTCTATAATTATATCTTTCTAAAAATTTAGATACTATTTGCATCCAAAAGAATGTTCCCGTACCTATTCCTGCAAAAACTATTCCCATTATAGAACCCTTTTTTTCTGGTTCAAACCAGTCAGATATCATTGTTGATATTGGTATTGTTGTAAGTCCACACATTCCTATTGCAACAATTACTCCTATTAGATAAAAAGATAGTATATTATTTGCAAGTCCGTATAGCATGTATCCGCCTCCAGCAAGGATGGATGATAATGACATTATTATTTTTATGTTTACTTTATTTAGAAGACTTCCTACTAAAGGTGAGCATATTGCTACTGTTATTGCTGTTATTGTAAATAGTAGAGAAAATTCTCCAATACTAAAGTTTCTTGCATTTATTACTGGTGCTGTAAGTATTGTATTTACGCTATTTACTATACTAAATGCAACAGCCATAAGTATAAAACTAGATACTGCTATAATATATTTATAATTATTTTTACTTTTATCCATAGTTTGTCTCCTTTATCTAAAAATTTACAAGTATATGATTATAATTCCAAATGTAGCGTAAATAATGCAAGTCTTGTTTAAAAAATTAGATAACTTAAAGAAATAAAAGAAATTAAATAGATTTTAAGTGTTATTGTATAAATATTATTTAATGAGAACTACAATATAGTAAAGGGCGTAATTGTTATATAATGCGAAATGAAAATATTTTTGATATCATATAAGATATTAAGCTAAAAGTAGATATATTAAATAGAAAGGTGAATATTTATGATATATTGCAGTAACTATAAAATTAGTTTAGAAGATATAGGAAGAAATAATGAAGCAACTAATAAAGCACTTCTTGCAATAATGCAAGATATAGCATGTCTTCACAGTGCATCTGTAGGGTATGGAGTTTTAGAAATAGAAACTAAAAAGAGAGCCTGGATGCTTTTGGATTGGAAAATGGAGGTCATAAAAAGGCCTAAATATAATGATGATATAAAGGTAGAAACATGGTCAAGAAAAGTAGAAAGACTATATGCATACCGTGATTTTCAGATTAAGGATAAAGAAGGAAATATAATTGTAATTGGAACATCAAGATGGATCTTTGTTGATACAGATAGGAGAAGACCAGTAAGACTTACAGCAGATATTGCTGATTTATATGAATCAGAAACAGATAAAAATGTATTTACAGAAGAAATGGAAGATATTAAGTGTGGAGATCACCTTTTTAAAAAGGACTACTGTGTTCAAAGAAGAGATATTGATATAAATCAACATATGAATAATTTAAGCTATCTAGATATGGCATATGAAATTCTACCAGATAATATTTATAATAATAAAGTTTTTAATAATATAAGAATAGTGTATAAAAAAGAAATATTGTATGGTGAAAATGTTGAATGTTATTATGAAGAGCAAAATAATAAGCATATTATTACAGCAAAAAGCCAAGACAACATAAATGCTATAATAGAATTGTCATAAAAGTGAAATTACATAAGTGATTTTTAATTTTATATATATTACGAACTAATGCAATTTGAAAAAGTATTATCTAATTTGCATTAATATTAATTAGATAGAGGGTAGCAATTGCATCTATACCATAAAATCTTATAGATAATAATTACTAGATAATTTAAAAATCAAGTAACTTTTCATAGAGTTTATTATGACGAGACTTGATAAAAGCACCTATCCTCGAATTGACGAGGACTGGTGTTTTTTATTTTGATATTTTTTTAATAGCCAAATAGATTAACATAACCTTTTATGAGAATGTCTATAGATTTGTGTAAATAAGATTTTTTATAATTTATATTACTG
>ERZ1673737.3719-NODE-3719-length-11350-cov-4.597255_pt1 | contig 11350 bp, 8 predicted proteins | sample MGYA00580211_ERZ1673737 | MGnify/ENA primary metagenome ERZ1673737 (study PRJEB41218, sample SAMN15661789) | gut metagenome | host: Homo sapiens | place: Canada: London | collected 2015-08-20/2019-03-30 | study: EMG produced TPA metagenomics assembly of... | reverse complement strand
ACGATCTTCTCGGCAGACTTGTCTACCAGAGAATAATCGTAAGACTTTAATTTAATTCTGATCTTTTGGCTCATATTTATTATATGTTTCTAAATATTATTTGATCAAATCAACGCGACCTTGCACCTCTGTCAATACTTGCTTAGCGATAGAAGAGGATACTTGAGCGTAGTGTGAGAACTGCATTGAAGATGTAGCGCGACCTGAAGTAATCGTACGCAAAGCTGTCACATAACCGAATGTCTCAGCCAATGGAACCTTAGCCTTCACGATACGGGCTCCCGTACGGCTAGTCTCCATACCCTCAACTTGTCCACGGCGCTTGTTCAAGTCACCGATAACGTCACCCATGCTCTCTTCCGGAGTAACAACCTCCATCTGCATGATCGGCTCCATCAATACAGGACCTGCCTTGGCGGAAGCGTTCTTGAACGCTTGGATAGCGGCGATCTCGAAAGACAACTGGTCTGAGTCAACCGGGTGGAAAGAACCATCGATCAAAGTCACTTTCAACTTGTCAAGCGGATAACCTGCCAATACACCGTTCTTCATAGCCTTCTCGAAACCTTTCTGTACGGACGGGATGAATTCCTTAGGAATGTTACCACCCTTCACCTCATCGATGAATTGCAAAGTACCCTCGAAGCTCTCGTCAGCCGGCTCCATACGAACGATGATATCAGCGAACTTACCACGACCTCCGGATTGCTTCTTGTAAACCTCACGAAGCTCAACCGGCTGCGTGATAGCCTCCTTGTAAGTAACCTGCGGACGGCCTTGGTTACATTCAACCTTGAACTCACGACGCAAACGGTCGATGATGATATCCAAGTGAAGCTCACCCATACCGCTAATAACGGTCTGACCTGTCTCCTCGTTTGTCTGTACGCGGAAAGTAGGATCCTCCTCGGCCAACTTAGCCAAGCCCATACCCAACTTATCCATGTCTTTCTGAGTCTTAGGCTCTACGGCGATACCGATAACCGGTTCCGGGAATTCCATAGACTCCAATGTGATCGGATGGTTTTCGTCACAAAGTGTATCACCTGTACGGATATCCTTGAAACCAACACCTGCTCCAATATCACCACAACCAATCACCTCCATCGGGTTCTGCTTGTTAGAGTGCATCTGGAACAAACGGGAGATACGCTCTTTCTTTCCGGAACGAGTGTTCAATACGTAAGAACCAGCGTTGATAGAACCTGCGTATACACGGAAGAAGCACAAACGACCTACATACGGGTCGGTAGCGATCTTAAATGCCAACGCCGTCAACGGCTCCTCGAACAAAGGTTTACGAGTGATTATTTTATCAGGATCTGAAGGATCCGTACCCTCGATAGCCGGAGTATCTTCAGGAGAAGGCAAAAACGCGCAAACTGCATCCAATAAAGTCTGTACACCTTTGTTCTTGAAAGAAGAACCACAAGTCATCGGGTTGATCTGCATAGCCAACGTACCCTTGCGGATAGCAACCATGATCTCCTCTTCCGTGATCGTAGAAGGATCATCGAAGTATTTCTCCATGATAGCGTCGTCGCACTCAGCCAAAGCCTCAAGCATCTTGTCGCGCCATTCCTCAGCCTCAGCTTGCAAGTCTGCCGGGATCTCCTCTACGCTATACTCGGCACCCATAGTCTCGTCGTGCCAGAAGATAGCCTTCATCTTGATCAAGTCGACAACACCCCTGAAAGTCTCCTCAGCTCCGATAGGGATCTGGATCGGACAAGGATTAGCTCCTAATACGTCCTTCAATTGGCGTACTACCTCATAGTAGTTAGCACCCGAGCGGTCCATCTTGTTAACGTAACCGATACGAGGCACATTATATTTATCAGCCTGACGCCATACAGTCTCAGACTGGGGCTCAACACCACCTACGGCACAGAATGTAGCAACAGCACCATCCAATACACGAAGAGAACGTTCAACCTCAACCGTGAAGTCTACGTGTCCCGGAGTGTCAATCAAGTTGATTTTATAACGGTTGCCCAAATAGTTCCAGAATGTAGTCGTAGCAGCGGAAGTAATCGTGATACCACGCTCCTGCTCCTGCGCCATCCAGTCCATTGTAGCAGTACCATCATGAGTCTCACCGATATTGTGTGTCAAACCTGTGTAAAACAAGATACGTTCAGAAGTCGTTGTCTTACCAGCATCAATGTGAGCCATGATACCGATGTTCCTAGTGAACATCAATTGCTTATCGTTGTTTGCCATATTCTTTTTATTGCCTTAAAAATTAAAATCTGAAGTGAGCGAATGCACGGTTAGCTTCAGCCATACGGTGCATATCTTCTTTTCTTTTGAATGCGCCACCTTGGTTATTGAAAGCATCTACAATCTCTGCAGACAACTTGTCAGCCATAGTCTTACCTCCACGTTTACGTGCGAAGATAATAAGGTTCTTCATAGAAATTGACTCTTTACGATCCGGGCGGATTTCAGTAGGGACTTGGAATGTAGCACCACCTACACGGCGTGACTTAACTTCGACTTGAGGAGTAATGTTATCAAGCGCAGCTTTCCAAATTTCGAGAGCGGACTTTTCCTCGTTAGGCAATTTGCCCTTAACGGTTTCCAAAGCGGAATAGAAAATTTCGAAGGCAGTATTTTTCTTGCCATCATACATCAAATGGTTAACGAATCTCGTAACCTTTACATCACCGAAAACAGGATCCGGAAGGATCTGTCTTTTCTTTGGTTTTGCTTTTCTCATTTTGTTTTCAAAAATTTGTTCTTGTCGTTGGTTGCCTTTAATTTGTCTTCAACGGTTCCGCTGAACCATTTACTCAACCTTATAGCCTATCCAAATAACTCAAACCTGTTTTAATACTTAAATTTAAATCTCAGTTTGAAGGCATGTAATTAATTACTTCTTCTTACCTTTTGCGGCAGCTGCTGCTTGACCCGGTTTCGGACGCTTAGCTCCATATTTGGAACGTCTTTGCGTACGGCCGTTAACACCCGCTGTATCCAACGTACCACGTACGATGTGATAACGCACACCCGGAAGGTCCTTTACACGACCACCACGTACCAATACGATAGAGTGCTCTTGCAAGTTGTGTCCTTCTCCCGGAATATAGGAGTTAACTTCCTTACCATTTGTCAAACGTACTCTCGCTACTTTACGCATTGCAGAGTTAGGTTTCTTCGGAGTCGTAGTGTAAACACGTACGCAAACGCCACGTCTTTGAGGACAAGCGTCCAATGCGGGTGATTTACCCTTTTCCACCAAAGTTTCCCTTCCTTTTCTAACTAATTGCTGAATTGTAGGCATTTCTTTCTTTTTTTAAACTTTGAATGTGTTATTATTATTTATCTAATCTTTTCCTATTTCGAGCCGCAAAGTTACGCATTATTTTCGGACAATCAATAAGTTGTGCCTGTTTTTTTCGTATACTCCGCACTAAAAACGGTGCAAAGGTACATATTTGTTCCCGTTTGGCAAGGTAGGCCCTAGCCGTATTTATTAATATTTAACATTCACTATCTCTATTTACCTCACTGGCACGTAAAGCGACTGGTGGCGGGTGCCGATATCACGCAATTTACCCGCCTCGACAAATTGATGCAGGCGGCGGCTGGCCGTACTGCTCGTCAGGCCGCAAAGCCGCTGGAAGGCGACACGGGTCATATATTCATGCTCGGCAAAATAACTCGCGAGCAATTGGTCGATACGATCAGGCTCCAATTGGCGGGAATGGGATTTGTACTTGGCTCGTTCCAGCGTCATCGTCTTCAAGCTATCTTTCAGCTCTACCTCGGGACGGAAAGCCACGGACTTGAAACGGATGGACTCCGCACGTATCTCGTGCGTGGATTGTACGGCCGGGCATTGCAACGTGACTTGCAAATACCCCAACCCATCGATATGTACACGTTTTCCTTCACGCAAATATTCCGCTGTCACCTCGCTTAAAGAGATAAGCACGGCGGCTACGTCTGCCGGCGTGACGGTACACCGTCCATGGATACGTTTGGCCAGATCATCCGTATCGATCGTGCCGGATGATACGATACGTGCGTGAAAACGAGGACGCTTCGTGCTGTCCTTCGATACCGGAGTCTTGTAAAAGTCATATTTTGCTGCCATATATCTAGTATGAGATTAAAAGGTTATTCATCGAAACATCGTATGCTATTAGTCATTTCACAAGGGTGATATGATCTTTTCACCTATGTGAAACGATCGTTTCATGATTGTGATACGTTCTTTTCACATAGGTGAAAAGATTATAAGCACTTAACAAAGGTACTACATCCATACCACTTAAACAATAGTTTTCCCTAGTATTTCGCACAGATTACTTTTATTTCAAATGACAATATAAACATTTGGAAAACCGCAAGTTAACAGCTTATATCCGCAAAATGAAACAGTAAAAACAACCTCTAAAACATAGCGTCATGAAAACTGTATTGGATTTTTTAGGCCAATTATGGCTTCGCTTCTTAAAACCGGACGGGTCGATCACCGTACCACACCCAAACGAAGGTAAAGCGAAACGATCGAGCAACAGCAACTCTATCCTTCAAAAGAGTCTGGAGACTTTCCTCCAAGAACGGATCGAATTCCGCTTCAACTTGTTGAGCGAGGAGACTGAATATCGATACAAACAATTGGAAACGGATCGCTTCTATCCGGTGACGCAACGTGACCTAAATAGCATTTGCATGGAGGCAAGACGGACGGGGATCGATTGCAGGGATCGGGATGTGAATCGTTTCGTATATTCAAAAGAAGTAAAAGAGTATCATCCTTTCCGGCAATATATGGAGTGGTTACCCGAATGGGACGGGAAAGACCGGGTAAGCGATCTGGCACGACGGGTCTCCTCAGAACCGTTATGGGTGGAAGGGTTTCATCGCTGGATGCTCGCCTTGGCCTCACAATGGATGGGTTCGAACCGAATGCACGCAAATAGCTTGGCTCCCATTTTAGTCAGCGAGCGTCAAGGATGCCAGAAGTCTACCTTTTGCAAGTCGCTGATGCCTTCTTCGCTAGTCCGCTATTACACGGATAGCGTAGACCTTAGCGCCTCGACGCAAATGGAGCAGAAGCTTGGATTGTTCGGACTCATCAACCTCGATGAGTTCGACCGGTTGCCCGACCGTAAAATGGCTTTGCTGAAAAATTGGATGCAGATGGCCGGGATGAACGTACGCAAGGCACACGCCAAGCATTTCCATCCCCTACCCCGCCTAGCCTCATTTATTGGCACTACGAACCAGAAGAACCTATTAAGCGCCCCCACGGGAAGCCGCCGTTTCCTATGCGTGGAGGTGCAAAGCAAGATTAATTGCGAAGGTATCGAGCATGATCAAATCTACGCCCAGCTGAAAAACGAGTTACAAAAAGGAGAGCGCCATTGGTTCACCTCCGCAGAGGAGGAGGCGATCATGCGATCGAATGAGGCTTTCTATAAACGTCCGATCGAGGAAGATGTGTTCCACGCCTGCTTCCGGGCCGCATGTCCGGGAGACCTAAATGTAAATGCAGCCGTGAAACCTATGTCATCGAAATCATCCCTAGCACTTAAATCTTCTCTCCAGCTCCTCATCTGTCAGCATGGAGATAATCGTCTTTCCATCCGGGGTCAGGTTCGAGTCCGAACAAGAGAACAGGGAGGCGATCAGATGATCCATCTCTTCCAAGGATAAGGATTTGCCGGGACGGATAGCGGCGGCTTTGGCTAAAGACAAGGCGATGGCCTCGCAGATTTTCTCATGCACTGCGCATCCGGTCTCGATCGCCCGGTCCACGATATCCTTTACCAAATTTACCGGATCAAGGTTCTCTATACCGGCGGGCAGGCCATTGATCGCGTAATTGTCATTTCCCAGATTGCTCAGATCAAAGCCGACGAAGCACAAATCCTCCAATAAGGAAGGTAGTACAGCCGCCTCGGCAGCGGTAAACTCTACGATCTCCGGGAATAAGACTTGTTGGGATACACCTTGTTGCTGACGGATATTCGACAGGTATTGGTCAAACAAGATACGCACATGCGCACGATGCTGGTCAATAATCGCCAGACCCGATTTCAAGGATGTCACGATATATCGCCCTTTATATTGATAGCAAGGATTGCTTACCTCCGTAAACAGTTTTTCCGGATCCGAAGCCTCGGCCGGCAATTCCTCGATCGGGGCATCCTCGAAAGTCTCGGACTCCCGTTGGACAGCCACTCGGTCGTTCTCAAACCCTTGATATAATTTAGACCAATCGAATTCCGGTTTTTTATAGGAAGTAGTGTCAAACGGATTATAACTGGAATCCACTTGCACTTTCGGGGCCTTATAAGTACTAGGCTCACTTTTCTTGACCGGGTTGTAAACAGGAATATCGATCGCATCCTCCACATCGAAATCAATCGTAGGGATAGCGCTCGATTTAGCCAACGCCTCCCGGGTAGCGGCCATCAAGATCTGCCAGATCGGTTGCTCGTTCTCAAACTTAATCTCCGTCTTTGTCGGATGGATATTGACATCGATCGAGGAGGGATCCAACGTGAAATAAACAAAATAATTCGGCATATCCCCGGCAGGAATCAATTGCTCATAGGCCTGCATGATCGCCTTATGGAAATAAGGATGCTTCATATAACGACCATTCACAAAAAAAAACTGCAATGCCCCTCGCTTCTTCGCCGAGTCCGGACGCCCCACGAAACCGGAAATAGTCACCATGGAACTTTGGGCATCCAGAGAGAGCAACTTCTGGTTTAAACTCTTACCATATATATTAATGATGCGCTGACGTAACCCCGACTCGGGCAGATTGAATATCTCCGCATCATTATGATAAAGAGACATACCCACCTGCGGATTCACCAAGGCGATTCGCTCGAACTCATTGATGATATTCCGGAATTCCGTCTCATTCGACTTCAAGAATTTCCGGCGGGCGGGAACATTAAAGAAAAGATTCTTTACCGAGAAGATACTTCCCTCGTTACAAGCCTCCGGCTCGATACTCTCCAGATTGGAACCCGCGATGGATAGGCAAGTGCCAAGCTCGGTCCCTCTAGCCCGGGTACGCAACTCTATATGGGCGACAGCGGCGATAGAGGCCAATGCCTCACCTCGGAAACCCATCGTATGCAAAGAGAATAAATCCTCGGCCGTAGAAATCTTAGAAGTAGCGTGCCGCTCAAAAGCCATGCGAGCATCCGTCTCGGACATACCTTTCCCGTCATCGATCACCTGTATCAATGTCTTACCCGCATCCTTAATGTTCACTTGGATATTGGAAGCGCCAGCGTCCACCGCATTCTCGACCAACTCTTTAACGACAGAGGCCGGACGTTGAATCACCTCTCCCGCCGCGATTTGATTGGCGATATGGTCCGGAAGTAAATGAATGATATCGCTCATTACCAGAACAAATACCAAAAGAAAGCAGCCAAGACCGCCAAGGCCACCGCCAGTTTCACATTCTTATACCTACGAGCCCGGGAATCCTCGCCTCGCCCCACGCTTTTCTTCAGATGCGAGGTACCTTCAATGAAAGTTCCCTTGATATGCGGCTTATATTCCTCCAACGGCTCCTCTACACCCATTTCACGTTTGACCTTGCTTATACGTTCCTCCAAGGCTTCCTTATGGGGGTCCCAATAAATAGGCTTATGATCAAATTGACGCGGCTTGCGCATGTTATAAAACGAGAAAAGTGCCATAGCTTTACCTATTAATTATGAATACGACGCTAATGTACGAATTTATTGCTTCTTTTCGGAGCATCTTGAGCTTTTCTTTTCACGACCTGATAAATATCATCCTTGTCTTTAGGACGGATATAATCAAACCAATAAAAGTCTTTCAAGTATTTCTGGTCGGGCTTCAAATCAGGAATAGGGGTCATCGTACCTGTTGGAGTCGGCCAGATTTTCAGTTTATCCAACTTATTGTCTTTTAGCCAGATCGTAAGGAAACCGCTTTTGGTCTCGTTCATGCCGACCATCGAACCGTCCTTCTCCAAGGGGAAAAATATAGATTCGGCGTTGCCCGACACATCGATCTGATTCACGACCTGTCCCTCGAAATAAGCCTTCAAGTCATTTCCCTTTAATTGATTGAATGCGGTAGAATCGATTTGCTGTATTGCGAAAGCGAATTGCTTCACGTGAGCGAAATCGATCGAGCTATCATTCATAAATATCAAGATCGTATCCCCATAGATCTGATACTGTTCATTCCAAACGATAGGGTCCGTATACATATATAATATAGAGTCTCTTGTATTAAACTGCATCGAATCGCAAACACCTTGCATATCCGTCCGATAGAAACGGACGCCGTAATAAGCTTTTACTTCCCGGTAAAGGGAGTCCACCGTAGTCATCTTCAAGGTATCACCATGCAGAAACAATGTATCCCCTTGGCTGAATTCCAAGAAACGGGCGCTATCCGTAGCGAAAGCATACTCGCTCTTCTCATTGTAAAAGCCATATTGGCCTTCCAGCATGACATGCTGCGCCGTGTCTTGCAGACTCATATTACCGAACGCTTCCCCAAAACCCAGTTCCCGGTTGTAGGCGATAGAGTCGCCCGTCAAGATACGGTCGCCGGAAACCACCTGAGAACGATCCAATAGCAAAGAGGTATTATTCACGGTATCGTACCAACCTCTGGAAGAATAGATCGTGCCGCTATCCGAGACGATTATGGATGGTCCGAGGATCGTGGCGATCTTCGAGTCCGTATTATAATGCAAGGTATCGGAATACAACGTGAATTGCTCATTCTCCAGACGGACGCTATCATTGAAGATAGCCAATTTCGTACTAGGCGAATATTGCCCATAAAAAGAAGAGAGCTGATTCAAGGAATCGACAATCAGACCTCCGTCGAAATAATATCCGATATCCGGGATTCGCTCATAGTTCAAGCTATCCGTAAACAGGGTAACCTGCCCATTCTCCATGCGGACATTCTCCCGCAAATAAGCGATCTGGGTATTTCCATCGTAAAACAGGTAATTTCCATACACGAACAAGGTATCCCCTTGTTCCATCCGGACATTACTAAACGCTTCCAAGGAATTGGTCTGCTCAAAGAAATATGCGCTATCGCAATACATATACGAACTATCATGGCGAAAACAAACATCACCATTCAGTACTTGAGCCTCGGCGTTCCTCTCCTTATCGAACGAAAGCGTATTTGCATGCTCCAAAAAGACCTTCGTCTTCTTGGGAGCGACACTATCTTTGGCGGCTACCACCGTGCTATCTTGCGTTTGCGCAAATACGCCAACCGATAAAGCACACGATAAGAGCGCTAGAAATAACCTGTTAATTAGTCTCATTCCTTAATCCAACCCGGATATTTGAAATCACAATTCCTCCAACCGTCACTAATACGCACGTAGGTTGATTTTTGTTTCTTCGTGATCCAGTCGTTCAATAATTCCTCACGTTTCTTAGCCTCTACGATCGCTTTCAAAGCTTGGAAGTCATCGGCCAAATTCGCCTTATGTCCTTCCGTCCGAGCTTTCAGCTTAACAATAGCTACTACCTCTTTCTGCTTGTTCGTCAACATGGTAAAAGGCTTGGAGATCTCTCCGACTTTCATGCCATATACCACCTTACCGATTTCCTGCGGAAGTTCTTGCATCTCGAACTTAGGGGTTCCCATATTGCTGCTCTCGTAATCTTGGTTTACCATCAAACCCTTATTATTACGTGTATCCTTGTCATAAGAGACGAATGTAGCGGCTTCCTCAAACGTGAACTTATTCGCCTGCAAATCATTGTACAATGAATCCAGACGAGTGGTAGCATCCGCCAACTCCTTATCGGAAACCTTCGGTTTCAATAAGATATGGCGGCAGTTAATACGGTCTCCACGCTTCTCGATCAATTGGATGATATGGTAACCATACTCCGTCTGTACGATCTGGGAGACACGTTTCGGGTCTTTCAAGTTGAACGCGACGTTCGCGAACTCCGGCAACAGCTGTGTCTTGCTCATGAAACCCAGCTCACCACCTCGAGACGCCGAACCCGGATCTTCCGAGTACAAACGGGCCAACGTGGAGAATTCCATCTTGCCGGAATTAACCTGCTCCGTGAAATCACGTAAGCGGGCCTTGATAGCGTCTGTTTCCTCAAACGGAATCTTCGGTTCCAAGGTAACGATTTGCACCTCTACTGTCGTAGGGATGTTCGGCAGGCTATCCTGAGACAACTGGCTGAAATATTTACGCACCTCGGAAGGTGTCAGCTTGATCTCGCCGATCAATTGATGCTGCATCTGTTGCACTACCTGCTGCTCCCGCACCATCTCCTTACGCTCATCCTTGATCTGGGAAAATTTCTTACCGAAATATTCCTCCAATTTCTCGCGAGACCCGATTTGGTTCACAGCCATGTTCATCCATTGATCCACGCTCTGGATCACTTGGTTCTCGTTCACGGTGATACTATCGATCTTTGCTTGATTCAGATATAGTTTCTGTATCGCCATCTGCTCCGGGATCACGCAATACGGGTCGCCATCCAAACGGACCCCCTCGTTTTGATTATACAAACGCTGCGTCTCAATATCCGAACGTAAAATAGCGTCATCTCCTACCACCCACACAATTTCATCGATCACATTGTCTTGCGCCATTACAATGCAAGAACAACAGGCAAGAAAGAATACACTTAAAATCTTTTTCATCATGTCTACCCATTTATAAAATTAGAGATCACGGCTCGGAATGGAATTCCACGTCACCGCTCCGGATCGCATCGTTATATAACTCGTCTTCAAATTTTTTCAAGAATTCAACTTTTCGTTGGTTGACCAGCATTTCCGTGACGTGCGGACTGGCATAATCATATGGCTCCACACTGCCGGAAGGTAAATATTCCTTGATATTCAACAGATAACAATAACTGCTATCCGCCACCTCAACATACTTATTCGCCTTCAGAAACGCATTCGGATTCGACACATGGATCGGTATATTATCCATTACCTCATCGAAATCAACCCATTTGTCGTAAAAGTACTCATAAATCGTGGCATTTTGCACACTATATTTCTCAATTTTTTCTAAAGAGGCCACATCTGTGGATTTGTACCACTTTTTGACGTCGGTAAGTCCCGGGGCATCAACCGGGATTTTCAAGAATAATCCCTTGATCAAGCCTTTATCCAAGATAAACTTTTTCTGGTTTTCCTCGTAATAGTTTAATTTATCACTTTCCCGGATATCAGTTTTCAGCTTCTCCTCCACCAATCGTTCCTGATAACGGTAACGAACCAAGGAACGCCTGTACTCCTCTACCAATTTATCGACCTCCTCTTTCTCATCCCCCAAGTTACGCAAAGCCACATCGTACACCAA